>ERZ1292625.1324-Hain-H41-01um-R1-1324-length-30293-cov-9_pt1 | contig 30293 bp, 34 predicted proteins | sample MGYA00564400_ERZ1292625 | MGnify/ENA primary metagenome ERZ1292625 (study PRJEB36523, sample SAMEA6512639) | groundwater metagenome | collected 2019-01-08 | study: AquaDiva: Metagenomics assemblies of 32 groundwater samples | reverse complement strand
TGTGGCGAGGTTGCAGTGAAGCTCGTTCATCACGTATTCCGTGGCGAAGTTGTCCCGTTGCATCCGGGCGTAAATCGTGCGCGCATCGGTCTTGAGGTAGAAGCACACCACGTCGCTCTCGCCGCTGTAGTAGAGGACTTCCCAGTTGAAATAGAGTTGCGGCTGCCGGCCTGTCCAGATGAACCGCGTCTCGGTGCCGCCTTGTAACCGGCGCAGTTCAACCGTGCCGTCGTTCTTCTCCACGGCGACAACGGGGCGGCTGTTCTGGTCGAAGCACGCCGTCAGATGGTCGTAGAGGTTGTCCGCGAACACGTCGCACGCCTGCCCCACTTCGTCGGCGGGCATCATCACGCGAGGCTTATTCACCATTCGGACGCCGTGATTGCTGAACCAGAAAGTCCATCGCTCAGTGAAGTGCGCTGGCTGGCCGACGTTGAGCGTGTCCGGCCCGAATACCGTTTGCAGGCGTGGTGACAGTCGGCTCATAGCGTGAAATCAATCTGCGCGAACTGGCCGTTGAAGCCGGTCGCGCCGGGCGGCACGTCGGCAATCAGCAGCGTGCTGCCGTCCTTCGCCCACGTCGTCAGGTCGCTGTAAGCCCCGCTGTTGTTGTATTGCAGGCTGTCGCGTGAGTCGTATTCAAACCTCACCACGTCGCCGCCGGCCATCGTCACCACAACGGAGTAATCCAGCGCCGCCACCATGCCGCTGACGCCGTGGTAGTTGATGTAATACACGTCCGTCCCGACGGTGAGCTTGAAGATATTCGCGTCACCAGCGTTCGGGGTTCCGCCCCGGTAGAACTGGCCGTCGGGCGTCCCTCCGCTGTAGCCCTTGCACTCGCTGATTTGCCGGACACGAATCGTCACCGGACGCGGCCCGCCGATGGACAGCGGCAGCGTTAGTTCAGCGAAGGCTGTCGCGGGGCAAGTGTTGCCAGCCGCCTGCGGATAGCCGGGACTGAACGGGTTCACCGGGCCAAGTATCGGCGACTCGCACCGCAACCAGTAGTGGCTTCCGCTGCTTCCTGCCTCCGCGTTCGTGCCCCCCGCTGGCCCTGACTCGTCTGGCTCTTGTTCCTCGTCGGCTGCCGAAACGACGTTCTCCACAAGCTCAATCATCGGCGCGTCGCACTCGACATACTCCGGCCCGCTGAACTCGAACAGCAGCCGGTCGCGCATGAACCGCGCATGGTAGAGGAAGCCGACGTGGTAGGTGCCAAGCAAGTAGTTGTCCGGCACGGCGTCGCGCAAGGTCAGAATCTCCGGCGTGCCTGCCGTCGCGCTCAACACCTTCGTCGCGTGGAAATCGCCGTCGTTGTTCAGCAGGTAGATGTAGTGGCCGGTCAGCGTCTTCTTGGCGGTGTCCAGATAGACCGCCGCATAATTGACAGCGGTAATGGCAAGCGAAGTGTTGCCGGGCGCGAGCGACTGCAACGGCTCAAGCTCCGCGTGCCAGCCCGGCACTAGAAACCCGGCCCAACTGCCGCGCCGGTCGTTGAAAAAGTCCTCGAAAGTTCTTGCTGCCGCCCGTGTCGTGAACGCGAACCGATGGCCGAGAACATGGCGCGTGCCGCCGGTCGGGAACAGGCCGAGCCGCCGCGCTTGGCCGCTCGCCATGAGGCTGATGCCCCGCCGCCCGGTCAGCTTCGGAGCGCGGGCAAAGTCAGGCTGCGTCAACAGCACTTCGTAGGAGTCGAGCGTCACAATTCTTCGATGGCGACAGCCTCTTGGTTGTCGTCCAGTTTGGAAAGCAGGAAGCTGATGCCCTCCGACGGAAGCCCGGTCAGGCACGGATACACCTCGGCCCCGGCGGTGAAGCTGACAGTGCCCCCGGCGGCAACCGTGATGGTGGTCGTGCCGACCGCCGTAATCTGCCGGAACACGCTCACCTTGCCCGTCTGGACGAAATAGCAGTAGCCGCCCACCTTGAACTTGTGCGTGTCCATCCCGCTGCCAAGCGTCACCGTCTGCCCGGCTGCTACCGTCACGGTGCCTGCGGACGTGTGCGGGTCTGTCCAGATGGGCACGACGATTGCCGCCATCTGCTCCAGCAGGCTCTTGGCGCGGCGCTGGCTGAACTCGCCGATGTTCAGCGCGGCGATGGCGTATTCGAGCCGGTAGCGCGGCTTCTCGCGCCGGGCGCTCCGCTGTTCAGAGCCGTCCCGCGATTCCTGAATCTCAGTGACCCATGCGTTTTCCAGCGTTACCGGCTGCGACCAGTCCGGCTGCTCCTCAAGGAACTGCGGGGTCGTGGTTGTGTTCAGCAAGCTCATCGCATCCCAAGGGCTAGCTTGATTTGCCGGCTGTTCGCCGACACAAGGTTCACGAACGCATCCGGCTTCGCGGCGAACTCGCGCTGCGCGGCGTTCGGGTCGGTCACATTGATGACGGTGACGGACGCGGCCCGCTGCTCCCGCGCCGTCCGCGCCGCGTCCTGCTCCGGCGTCAGCACCTTCTCGCCGCGCCGGGCGATGACGGGCACCTCGTCGCCGATGACGCCGCCGCCGTGGTAGCGCGGGGCGTTGTGGAACGAGGCGAGGCTGACGGTGCGCGTTTCGCCGCCCATGCCCACGATGCCGCCCCGGTGGTTGGACTGGAAGAAACCGCTGCTGTCCACCGCGCCGCCGGCTGACACTGTGCCGGAAGACGCCCCGGCTCCCGCGAACGCTCCAAATGCGCCCATGATGGCCTGAGCAATCGGCTGGCTGATTTGCTGCTGAACCATGATGCGGGCGATGTCTGCAACGATGCTCGTTGTCATCTCGTGGAATCCTGCCGCCACGTCCTTTTGCATCAACAGCATTCTGGTAAATGCGTTCGTGAAGTTCGTGTCGAGCGACTGCGCGACGGTCGCGCCAAGCTGTAGCATCTGCTGCGAGTCGTTGCCCCAGCTTTCCATGACCTGTTTCCAGCCGAATTGAAACGCCGTCGCCGCGTCCACGCCGTTCGTCTGGAACTGCAAGGCAATCGTCTGGTTCAGGTCGCGCATCTCGCGCTGTATCTGCTGCGCTCTGTCCGCGCCTGCCGGGTCGTCTTGGTGAATGGACAGCAACTCAAGCTCAAGCTGCTTACGGCGTTCAACCAACTCGTTCACGTTGCCCTCGCCGACGAACCGGCGGGCGAACTCAGCTTCCGTCTTGGCGAGCGCGTCCGTCTTCCATTGGTCGAGCCGCATCTGCGCCGCCTCAACTGCCGCCGCGTTCTCTGCGTCCATCCGCACCATTCCGGACAACACGCCCTGACGGTCAACGTAGAGGTCATTGATGCGCTTCACCGCCGCCTCCTTGCCGCCGCCGACTCCGCCAGATTTCTCGTCAATGGCGGAAATGGCGTCTATCTCGGCTTTCTTGGCCTTGGCGAAGGCTTCCAACTGTTCCATCGCGTCGGCGGCTTCCTTGGCTTGCACGTCGCCCATGCGCCGCTGATACCCTCCCAGCGCGCCTGCGTAGAGTTGCGCCCGCGTCGCCGGGTCTTTCACGCCCATCTTCTCGGTCTTCTCCAACTCCTGCTGATACCATAGCGCGGCGGACAGCCTGAGCTTGTCGTAGCCGGTCGCTTCCTCGACAAGCAGGCGACTCAGTTGCGCGTGCGCCTTTGCAGCGGTTTCCGCGTCGTCTGTCTCCGTCCGGCCATACTGCTTCGCGTAGCCCGCCTTCATCTGGTCAACGAGCCGGTTGTTCCGCTCAATGACGCCCTCTTGGGTGCGCTGAATCCCTTCGTAGATGGGCAGCAATTCCGAAAGAGTCCGAAGTTGGTAGCTGACTGTGCCCGGCGCCTGCCCGCCTGTGAACGGGTTGAAAGTGCCCGGCTTCTCGACGCGCTTGTAAAGTCCCGGCGTGCGCGATGGGCTTGCGTCCATCACGTCCGGGCCTGCCGGGAATTGCGAGTGCAAGTAGTTCACAACCGCCGCCTCGTTGCCGCCCATCATGTCCTGCAACGTCTGCGTGTTGGTGAGCTTAATCCCCGCGCTGATTGATTCTGTGAGTTTCCGCACCCATGAAAGCGGAAGCGGCAGTTCCTTGCCGATTGTCTGTTGCAACTCCTGCCACGCATTCTTGACCCGGCTCAACTCCGCCACGGTCTGACTCGCCGCGTCGCCCAGCGGGAACGTCTTCCGAATTTCCTCGGCCATCTTGGGAATCAAGTCTTCCGCGAGCACCTTGCCCTCGCGCACCATGCGGTTCATTTCCTGCGTCGTCACCCCCATCGCCCGCGACGCGATATTGAACGCGCCCGGCAGCACGTTGCCCAACTGCCGCCGCAACTCTTCCATGCTCACTACGCCCTTGCTCGCCATCTGCTCCAAAGCAAGGAACACGCTGCCCATCTGCTGTTCGCTCAGGTGAAGCCGCTGGCCTGCCTCTGCGAATGGGATGAAGATGTCCCGCGCCTTGCCGGCGAGCGGCCCGCCAATCAGAGCGGCCTCGAACTTTGCGTAGGCTTGCGCCGTGGTCGTGAACACGACGCCGATGCGGTCGGACTCAACCCGCAGGAAGGCAATCTCCCGCGCCGCCGCCTCGACGCTCCCGTGAACGGCGGAGAAGGTGTTCTCAAGCCGCTGCATTCCGATGGACGCCTGAACCGAGCCGACAACCAACTCACGCAACGCCGCCGCGCCGAACTGGATTCCGACCAACTGGCCGACGATGCGGAGCGTGTTGCCAAACGACAGGTTCATTCCGCCCGTCGCCGCTGCCACTTGGCCCGTGCTCGCGGTCAACGTCTGCGTCTGCGTCGTCGCCTGTGCCATCGCCGTCCGCAGGCTGTTCGTGGCGTTGACGGACGCGTTCAGCAGGGCGTTGGTCTGGCTCAACTGCATCTGGATTTGCTGCAACGCGGCTGAGTAGTTCACCGTTGCCGCCGCTGCCTGCTGAGTCGTGTTGTTGACGTTCACCTGAACCGTCTGCATCCCTTGGGCTGCCGCCTTGATGCCGTTCAGCGCGGCGGTCACTTGCGCGGCTGCCGTGGCGGCTGACGCGGGGAGCTTCATCAGCGCGGCCTCGACGGCGGACACTTCCTTGACGGCGGGCTGGCCGTCAATCGTGAGGCTAAGGCGAGCTACGTCCATTGGTGGCCTTCTCGGTCATGTGGTTCACAAACACGTCGTCCATCGCCCGGATGATGGCAAGGAAGTCTTCCGTTCGGTCATACTCAATGACGTTGGCGTAGGCGATGGCCTCTGTCAGCCGAATTCGGAGCGGAATCGGGTAGGTGCCTGACTCAGTGGCAACGTAGTTCACGTCCCTCGCTGCGGACAGAAAATTGAATCCGTTCCAAAGCTCAAGGTGTATCGGGTGCAATCGTGGCCGGTCGTCCAACACCGGCACGTCGAATCCCTCCGCTGCCACCGCTTCAAGCCACTCCGCCTGCCCGCCCGCCCGCAGTTCCCACGTCAGCTTTTTTTTAGCACGGCGGTCGCCGCCTCAACTGCCGCGACGGTGAACTGCGCCGATGACTCGCACGCCTTCAACACCACTTCGCGCACGGCGTCGTAGTCGTGGAGCAGCATCAAGGCGTTCTCCTTGCTGTAGGCCAGCGGCTCGCCGTTCACGGTGATGTTTTCCCACCCGACGAGAATCGCCTCCGCCATCGCCTCGTCGTCCACGGCAACGACGGCTCCCGGCTCCGGTTGCCCGCCTGCCGCCAGCACCTTCGCGTGCGGCTCGTAGAGGCGGCGGAGCGCCTTCCGATGCTCGACGTTGCCGCTGGCCGCGATGATGAGCTTGCCGTCGCCAAAGGCGAACGGACGACCTTTGAGCTTGGCGGTCTTGTCGGTGCGGAGCGGGGCGAGTTCCATTTGTTGAGGATGCCCGGCCCGTTCCTTGCGGACGGGCCGGGCTTTGGGGATGCGGCGGGCGGTCTTACGGAGCTACCGGCACAACCCGCCTGAGAGTGGTTACGGTTCGAGGTAGTCGAGTTGCAACACCTTCAAGGCGTCGCTGCCGAGGGCGCGGAACGTCAGCGCGGTCATCACGTCGCTATTCTTGTTGGACGGGTTCGGGTCGCCGTTCAGAATCTTCGCCAGCGGCATGTAGAAGTTCAGCAGCTTGCCACCGCTGTCGTTCAGTGCGAATTCGAGGCTCGAAACCGTCCCGGCAATCATCTCGTCAACCAACGCCTTGGCCGAGAAGTAGGCGTTAATCGTGCCGCTCACGTCGAACTCGTTCAGCCCCCACGCGAGCGTGTTCTGTGTCGCCAGCGCCGGCCGGGCGCGGAGGTTGTTCTTGATGGACAACGGCAGCGACATGACCGGCACGGCAATCGCGCTGCCGCCCCGGTAGATGGTGGCGACGTTCGCGTTCGTCGTGATGATGGGCAGGCCGGTCTTCGCCAGATTCGATCCGTCGCCCATCGTGGTGGCGGAGTAGGCACCCGCCGCCGCCATGAAGTTGACCGTCGCCTTCACGCGGCTCTTGCTGGCGAGGTCGAGGCTGATGTCGTTGACTCCCGCGCCGGTCAGATACTTGAATCGGTTCTCCCCAGCGTCCATCAGCGCAAACTTCTGTTCCAACAGGAACGTGGTTAGCGTCTGGCCGGTGCGGACATACTTCGCCGTCACCGTCAGAGTCGCCCCGGCGTCGTTCGTCGTCAGGCTGCCGGCGGCGAGCGTAATCACGTTGGCCACAACCGAGACGACTTTCTTGATACCGTTGTTCGCTGCGGTCGCGCTGCCGGCCACCTTGACGTAACGGGCGTTGGCGAGGTTGGCCGTCCAACTGCCGCTCGCGAGGGTGATGGTCTGGCCGGCGGACGCGATGGTCGCCGTGACCGCGCCGCTCGTGACTGTCACCCATGCGCTGCCGAGGCACGCGGCGAAGAAGTCGTTCATCGCCTGCATGGACAGTTCCACGTCCACCTTCGCGGACGCTTCCTCGCCGACTTTCGGCTGCGCGGCCAACTGGCGGTCAGAGCGGATTTCCTCGCTGTCCTGATACACCGGATTGACCTTCAAGTCGGCATTGATGAACGCCAGCTCTTGCAGCGCGCTGCCGAGGTCGGGCGTTTCGTTGAACGCGGACTCGGCGGCGTAGTAGAGGCTGACTTGATTCGCGTCGGTTGCCATAGGTCAAATGAGGTTCACTGCGTTGGCTACTTGTGCGGCAACGGCGGCTTGCCGTCAACCGTCAAAACACGTCGTCAGCCTTGAACCGGCACGTCACGTTCAGGCTGAAACCCGTTGCGCCCTCGCCCGCCTGCCCGACGGCGCACTCGTAAAAGTTCACCGTCGTTGTCGCTTCGGTCAGTTGCGCGTCGCGGAACACGGCTTGCGCGGTGTCGGCCAGCGCGTAGGCGGCGCTGCTGCCTTCGTCCTTTGGAGTGTGAATTGTCAGGATTACGAACCCGTTCTGCTCATGGCGCTTCGTGGTTCCTAGCGACGTGACGTTTGCTCCACTCCAACGAATTCCAAACACCACGAACGTGGTGGCAGGTTGCTTGAACGGCACGCCCGGCCATCGCACCGGCGACGTGTTCGCCCATTCATCTTTGAACCGCGCTTCGCACGCTTTGCGGATGTTTTCGAGCATGGCTAGGCGAATGAAGCGGCAAACCCGGCGTCAACCGCGTCGGTTCTGGCCTTGTGGACGTTCACCGTGAAAATCATTCCAGCCTCGTTGTCCGTTTGCTTGCTGCTGCCTTTTTCAAGCGGGATTATGTAGTCCAAGTTGTTGCTGATTGTCAGCACTGGCGTCTTGGCGGCTTCGATGTTTTGGTGCTGCGCGAACGCGGCAGTGTGAGCTTGTCCGGCGGTAAGAGGCGAAGCTCCTTTGGCTGATTGCCTGATTACGGCTCCGCTGATTGGGTTGTCGAATCCTTCAAGCTCTGGCGTCACGCTCAAATCTGGATTTGCCCCTTCAACCACGTTCCAAGACGATTTTGCGCGGCCAGTATCAATCGGCGTGTCAGAGACAATGTTTTCGTGCGCCATCTTGGTAATGGCCTTCACGTCGGTCAGCACCGCGCTCCGCGCCGCTGCTGCCCACTGCTGAACTGTAGCCTCGAAACTCACGACTGCCCTCGCTTCACGATGAAGGCGTAAAGCGCCTCGGTGCTTTCTTTGTCGTCTTCAATCGCTAGGATTTGCCAGACAGTCGAGCCGTCCACAATCGCATCGGCCAGCGACGGCGTGACGGCTGCCAGTTCCGACCGCTTCACCAGCACGCGCCGCTCGCCCTCGCGCTTTGCCGCGCTGTCCGTCTCCTTCGCCTCAAACAGCGTGAACAGCGCATCTATAGCCGTCGTGCCATAATCCGGCGTGACGGTGCCCGTGCTTGCCGCGTAGCTGACGGTGCCCGGCTGCCGGTAGCTGCAACTGACGAGCAGGCTGTCGGCGACGGTGAACGCCTTGGCGACGGCTGACTGCGCTATGGTTTTCAGGTTCACGGCTTCGGCGCTTCAACCTCGAAGAATTCCAGCAGTTGCTCGGCGTGGTCTGCGGTCAGTCCGTCCGGCAGCTTGATGAGCGACGGAAGTTCAAACTCAACCGCCGTCTCGCCAATCTTCTTCACGCCGTCGCGGAAGGCTTTCAGCGCCGCCTCGTTCTTGGCCTTCTTTTCATCCTTGTCGCCGGTAGCTGCGTCGAACACGAGCATGGCGCCTTCGGCCCTGCCGCCGTGCTGTTCTCGCAGCGCGTCAATCGCGGTAGCGTTGTCCTCTGCCGCCTCCTTCGTCTTTCGGATGACGCGGGCGATGTGGAGGCAGTGCTTGATGTCGAGTCCCTTGGCGACCGCCAAGGCTTTGAGGGCGGCGAGGAATTCTGCGGTTGCGACGCGGCGCTGTGGAATGGTGACTTTCATGCGGCGAGTGTTGCGATGAACGAAGCGTCGAATCAAGCCTCCGCTGCAATCGCAACCACGGCGGCGGCAATCTCAGTTCGCTTTTCGTAGGACAGGGAATTGGTCAACTGCTCCAACTGCTTCACGCGATTGGCCCGCGCCTGCTGCGCGTAGGACGCCACGGCGCTGTCGCTGCCGGCTTTCAGATAGCTCTCAGGCGTTATAGTCGTGAGCGGGTCGAGCGGAGGCGTCTGCGCGGCGCGGCGCACGTTCTCCGCGTCGCGGGTCACTTGGGCGGCGGCGACAACTCCAAGCAGCGCGTCGTATTCCTCGTCGGGTGATTGGATGTCGGTGATGGTGACGGCGATGTTCATATCAGGCGGCGTTGGTGATTTGTTCCAGAATGAAATCGGTCACTTTGATGATGTTGCCCGCGTCCGCCGTGCCCCATTCCGCTGATACGCTCACGGCCTGCGAGGCTGTCGTGTCAATCGTCACCGCTGCCGTGTTGACCATCGGCCACGAGTAGGGAGCGCCGACGGCGACAATCTCGTGGTAGAAGTCTGACTGGCCGATGACCGTGCCGCTGCCGCCGGTAGTGCGACAGGTGATGATGGCATTGACCTCCCACAACTTGTCAGCGAGCGCGCCCGTCGGCGTCTGCGCTGCCGTGTCCAGCACGACGGTTCCGCCGATGCCGCCAAGCCGGACGCGAATGCGAAGCGTGCCGGGCACCGCCGCCGTGGTGAGCAGCCCTTTGACCGTGAGCCGGAACGCCTTGCCAGCCACGAAGTAGCCCGCTCCGAGCGTCACGCTGCCGGTAACAGTCGGAACCAACGTGGTTTCGGTGACAGTGTTCGTGACCGAAGCGTCAGCGGTGCCGACGGCCAGCGTCTTGTTGGCCGACGCCAGCGACCCGGTGACGCCAGCCAGATACCCAAGCTCCGTCGCCGTAACGCTACTGGCGACAAGATGGCTCCCGGAATCAGATACGACGGCGCGGCTCGCCGTCAGGCCCGTCACCAGCACGCCGCCGGTGCCAGCCGGGGTGAGAATCAGGTCAATGTCATTAGCTCCGGTGCCACCCGTTTCGGCTGCGATGGTGAAGCTGCCTGACGAAGCGGAAATTTTTAAGCGTTCGTAGTTGGTGTCGTAATCCCCAGCGGTGCGATAAAACTCCCAAGGTCCAGTCGTCAGTTGCAACTTCCCGGTTTGCGAGAATCGCATCCGCTCGGTGCCGCTGTCGGTCCAGAGCAGCGGGCCAGCAACGCCAAGCGAGGAAGTCCCATACTGCAAAAAGGAGCCGCCAGCCTGCGTCAGTTCCAACCGAGAAGACGTGCCGCCAACACCGTAGATGATGCCGCTGCCGGTCAGCGTCCCGCCGGCAAGCGGCAGGTAGTTTGCCAGCGAAGACTGCGCTGCAACGTCGGTTCCAACTTCAAGGTCGAGCAACCCGCGCATCGCCGCGTAGTCTGCGGCGGTGACGAGCGAGCTTCCGTTCGCGGTTAGTCCAAGGTTCGTGCGCGCCGTTCCTGAGTTAGTCAGGTCGCTCAGGTTGTTCGCCGCCAGCAACGCGCCGTCGAGGTTCTTCTCCAACACGAACCAACTTGTGCCGACAGCCGCTTCGTCGCCGCCTGCGTTGTCGGCCTTGCAGATGACCGAATCTCCGACCGCAACAACCTTGCCGCTCGCGCCGCCGACGCGGCCTGCGACCGACACGTAATACATCGCTCCGACCGTGCCTGCCGGGTAGTTCGGGTTCGTGCTGGCGTCAATGTTCCCCTGCAAGTCGAGCACGCCGGAAACCGCCGTCGAAATGGCAGCGGTGACAAACGCGGTCGTTGCAATCTGCGTCGTGTTCGTGCCCGGCGCTGCCGTTGTGGAAGCCGGTGTTCCGGTGAACGTCGGCGACGCCAGCGGAGCTTTCAGGTCGAGCGCGGCCTGTAGCCCGGTCACTTCGCTGATGGGAATCGCAGCCCATTCGGTGTCGTAGTCCGTGCCGCTGACCTTCCTGAGGTATTGCCCCGCTGTTCCGCCAGTTTCCACGCCGCTGCCCGGTGGCCCTTTGATGTTCGCCACGATGCTGCCCCAAACTCCTGCGGCCTTCGGGCCGTAGATGTCGCCCGTGGACGAATCAAGGCTCATGTCGCCGTTCTCGCCGTCGCCGTTGTCCGGCACTCCGGCTTGAACCAACCACTCCACGCTGTCGCCGGTCGCGCCTTCGATGTTCGCCTGAATGCTCCAGACGCCGCCGCCCTTCACGTAAATGTCGCTGTTGCTCGTGCGGAGGTAGAAGTCGCCGTCAACACCGTCGCCGTTGTCCGGTGCGCCCGCCCCGTAACTCCACACGCTACCCGCTGCCCCGGTCGCGCCGATGCTCGCCAGCAATCGCCAGTAGGTCGCATTCGGAGGCACTTGGTTTGTGTGCGCCAGAATGCACTGATACGCGCTGCCGCCGCTCGTGACTATCTGGCCGACGGTGTAGGCCGTGACGCCGCTCCATGCGCCCGTGTTGAGCGTGCTGAACAGCGTCAGCAGCGATGCGAATGTCATGCGCCGCGTCACTGGCGTCGTGGCGACGTTCTGGACGCACAAGAAAGCGTCCGCCTCCGCCGGAGTTGTCCCGGCTGGCAGTTCAAGGATGTGCTTTTGAAGGCTCATTTTCGGACAAGTGTTGCCTGCCCGATGCCGCCGCTAATCGGCGTGCCGAGTCCGGCCAGCATGTTCACCACAACAGAAGGCAGCGCCTTCTTTCTGTCCGCGCCGTTGAACTCCACGCTCACGCCCTTGTAAATCGCCAGCGACTTGATGCCCGTGCCGTCGGTGTCTTCCGGGTCTGTCCGCTCTCCGCCCAGCAGCAGCCGCGCAAGCTCGCACGTCGCCTCGCGCAGTTCCTTCGGGATGGTCGTCGCGTTGAAGTATTCGTTGAACGTCGCGCCGGCTGAATTCGGCGTCACCAGCGCGCCGTAGAGGTTTCGGTCACGGGCGAGGATGCGCGGCCACTGCATCGCCTGAGCGTCCGACGCCTTGTAGCCGCGAAACCGCATCTCCGCGTCAATCAGCCGGCTCGCTTGGGCCAGCGCCTTTTCCTTGTCGCCCGTCACCGCACCTGTCCAGACCGTCGAGCGGAGGCGGCTCAAGTGGTAGTCGTCACCCTGCGCGACTGACGCATACGAGTTACTTGCGGCCAGACCGGTGCCGTCTTCCAACAGAAACGTCCACGCCATTCTCAGCCTTCTCGGTTGCCGCCGGTTTGTCCGGCAGTTGTTCAGGCGGCTTCTCTGCGCTCGCCTCGTCGTCCGTCTCTTCGGGCAAGTCGGCTGGCGGTGTTACGCCGCCCGGCGCGCTTGGTTCAGGTCTTGCGCCCGCTTGCTCCAGAACTGCGGTTGCTCCTGCGCTGTCGCCATGCCCTTCGGCGTCGGCACGTTGCTGTCCAGCATCGGGCGCGGCTGGTTCTGCGCCGTCAGGCTCACCGCCTGCGTTCGCCCCGTGTTGTGACTCGCCGCCACTTGGCTGCCCTTCGCTGAGTATGGGTTCATTGGCTTTCGCGGGTTGTGGCGTCTCTGGTTGTAGCAGTGAACGCCGTTTTCTGCGGATTACCGGATACATCGGGCCGCCGTAGAAGGTGTCAAGCATGGCCCGACACAACCACGGCAGCCCGCGACGGTCAAACCGTTAATCGAACGCGATGACGCTCACGATGTCGTTCGCGCCGATGTCCGTTGCCCCGGCGCTGTTCACGCTCACGCGGTTGCCGGTGATGACGATTGAACCGTCGAACGCCGTCAGCACGCCAGCCGATGACCGCACTTGCACGATGGCGCTGGCCGGGTTGAAACCGAACGCGAAGTGCATCGTCTGCAACGTCACTTCGGTTGCCGTCGGAACGCGGCTCGTGCTGCGCGCCTTCGGCAGTTCGGCAGGCTCCTCGGCCCCGCCGTAGAACGCTGCCGCGCTCCATGCGTTGTTGCTGCCCGTCAGCGTCTCGCTGACGGCGGTGACGTTGCGCCCGGCAATCGCCATCGTGAACAGGATTTCGTTCGCGCTGATTTTCGTCGCGCTGTAGGGGTATGCCGAGCCGACTGCCGCAACAATCGCGTCAGTCGTCTGCTCCGCCGTGGCGTCCGCGCCGCCGGATAGCACTGCCCCGCCGAAGGAACCGCTGCCGAGCGTTTCCGTAGTGGCAATCGCGTCGCCCTCAAGCCCGGTCAAGATGGCCGTCAGGCCAATCTTGTCGGAGCCGCCGGCCAGCGTCGCCGCGCCCCAAGATAGGTGCGTCGAGGTTTCGGTCGTGGCGAACAAGTTGGCCGCGCCGCCCGCCGTCAACGCCTGAACTATCTGCGTCGTGTCGGCGTTCGTGGTTGCCTCGACCTGAGTGTGCGCCGCCGCACACTTGTAGTCCGTGTCCGGCGTGCCGGTGTGGTTGATGGCTGCCTTCAGGTTGTCCAACGTGCTCGCGGCGTCCGCGCCGATGTTCACGTCGCCCTCCGTCTCCGGCTTGCTGCCGCCCGCGAGGGTGGCCGCGCCGAATGACAGATGCGTCGAGGCTTCGGTTGTGGCGATGGAGTTCCCAGCGGTGCCAGCGGCGAGGGCTTCAATTACCTGCGTCGTGTCCGCATTCGTGGTGGCCGAAACCTGCGTGTGGGCAGCGGCGCACTTGTAATCGGTGTCCGGCGTGCCCGTGTGGTTAATCGCGGCCTTCAGGTTGTCGAGCGTCACTGCCGCGCTGACACCGATGTTCACGTCGCCCTCGGTTTCCGGGGCGCTGCCTCCGGTCAGTGTGGCGGCAGCCCACGAAAGGTGCGCGGATGTTTCCGTGGTGGCAAAGGCGTTTGCCGCCGTGCCTGCCAGAATCGCCTCAACGGTCTGCTGCGTGTCGCTGTTGGTGGTCGCGGTGACTTGCGTATGAGCCGCCGCGCACTTGTAATCGGTGTCGGGAGTCCCGGTGTGATTGATTGCGGCCTTGAGGTTGTCCAGCGCAGTTGCGGCGCTGATGCCGATGAGCACTTCGCCTTCCGTCGGCGTAAGCGCCGTCTTGAAGGTATAGACCTTGTTCCCGATGGTGACTGTCTCGCCGTCGTCCGGCGCGGTCGCGTCAGACGTGAGAACCTGCGTCGCCTTCACCGTCTCGACGAACGTGTAGGTCTTGTTCCCGATGACGACGGTATCCGCCGCCGTTGGGTTGGTGGCGTCACTCGTCAACGTCTGCGTCGCCTTGGTCGTGGTGACGAACGTATAGACCTTGTTTCCGATGGTTACAGTGTCCGCCGCCGTCACGTTGGTCGCGTCGCTCGTGAGCGTCTGAGTCGCCTTCACCGGCGTCCCGACCAGTGCGACGGCCTGTGCGTTCGCCGTGGTGCCCGTGCCGTAGGTCGTGCCCGCGCCCGCCGCGCCGTTGATGGCCGCAATCAGGTTGGCGATGGACGCCGCGCAATCCGCGCCGATAAGCACTTCGTTGGCCGCGCCGGTCAGCACGGTTTTGAATGTGTAGGTCTTCGCGCCGACAACGGCGGTTTCGTTGTTCGCGGGGTTCGCCAACTGCGTCAGCGTGCCCGTGCTCTTGGTGCCCGCTGCGGCGACGTTGATTGTGGCCCTGCCCGCCGTGACGCCGCTGCCGGTGTCAACTTCGAACACGGTGTCGCCGATGGTGACGGTCTGGCCCTCCGACGCGGCGGACGCGATGCGGAGGACGTTGATGGCGGCGAGCTTGGCCGACGCCTTGAAGTTCTTGACGTTTGCGAGTGTCTTCATGGTTTTTTGGTGCTTGAAATGCGCCGGGGCGGGTTGCCCCGCCCCGGCTCGAATTCAGGCGGCTACCGCTTAGTTGTTGTGGTCAACCGCAACCATGCGGATGTTCTTCGTCTCATACACCTTCGTCCAGTTGGTGCCGACTTCCAACTCGGTGTTCGTCGGGAACTCGCCGGCAGCGGTGCCAACCCACTTGATGCCGCGAGGGTGCATGAGGAACAGACGGCGGAAATGCACGTAGCTGTCCGTCGCGTTCGCGTCGCGGGCAATCTCCGCGCCGAAGCTGCCGAAGCCGCCCACGACGGGCACGGCCTCAAGGTTCTGCTCGCCGTGCGCCAGCGCGCCTTGCGCGAAGACGTAGGTGCGATACACGTTCGGGGTGCCAACGCCCGTGCCGGCGCGCACTGGCAGGCCGTCGTCAACGATGACGCGCCGGCCCATGAACACCGGGATTTGCGCCTTCGACTCGCTCTCCGGCACGTAGTCAATCAGGTCGCGCTTCGCCAGCGCGGTTTCCGTCGCGCTGTGCATCGCCACGGCACCGAGCAGGTTCTTGTTGTCACCGAGCTTTTGCAGGGTGTCGAGGAACGTCACGCCAGTCAGCTTCGTGGCGTCCGTCACGTCCGCGCTCGCCTCCGCCATGATGGCGTTCAGGTTCGTGCTCATGCTGGCCGCAGCGAACACGCCCTTGAGCACGCTGATGAGCAACGCTTGGTCGCGCCGCGCCCAGTAGTCGCCCATGAGGTCGCCGATGATGGTCAGCGGGTCTGCCGAATCCACCAAGAACTTCACGAGGTCGTTCACGGCCCATTTCTTGCGCCGGCCCTGCTTGCACGCGATGTCCTTCGCGGTGCCGTCAATCTTGCCGCTGTCCTGACTGGTGCCGGTCGCGCTCAGGATGTCCTCCGCGCCGGACAGGTCAGTCCAGAACGGCATTGTGATGTTGCCGCCGCTCTTGGTGCCGCCGACGGACGCGGCCAGCGCGTCGAATTCGGGGGTGCGTTGCACGATTCCAGACTGCACAAACCGGGACTTCTCGGCGGTGCGCTGAATCATGTAGGGGAGGAAAACGGACGGTTCAATCGCGTCCGAGAGCCGTGTGATTACGTCTGCCATAGGTTTTTCTTCTGTGTTCTGCTCCCCCTACAAAGAAGAAGGTGGAGCGGGTTGCTGTTGCTACCCGACTCCACCGGAGCCGCCTCAAGCCCACCGGGCCTGAATGTTTGATGGCGGACGAATAGCCCCGCTGCGCTGGATTGTCAAAAAGAAAATGGCCGCTCGTTGTCGAGCGGCCATTCGGCCAGAGGCGGCTGACTGATGGTTCAGGCAGCTTTGCCGTTCGTGCCAGCCATCGTTTGCAGACGCTTTGCAAGCTCCGGGTTCGTGCGTGTGAGCCGCGCCTGTTCAGTGCGGTTCACGCTCTTCGCGTCGAACGGGTTGAACGTCAGCCCGCCGAATCCACCCGTGCCGCCGCCATTCGCTCCGCCACTGCCGCCGCCGTTGGACTTCTCGAACAGGTGCGGCGCGTCCGCCGTGAGCGTGTCCAGCCAGTCGCCGACGGTCAGCGGCTCGCCCTTGCTGTTGAACAGCGCCTTGTCGCCCTGCTTCGCCACCACCTTGTCGCCGTCGAGCGCGAAGATGTTTCGGGCGCGGGTCGTTACGTCAACGAGCGCCGTCGTGCGAACGCCCTTCTTCACGGCCTCGGCCTGAACCGAGCCGTCAATTAGCAAGGATTCGAGCCGCGCCTGCAATGCGGCCTTGGCTGTGCGCTCGGTGGCGAGTTCGTCGTCCTTCGCCTTCTTCACGGCGGCGAGTTGCTGCGCGTGCGCTTCCTCCAGTTTGCCGGAGTCCTTCAATCGCTTCTGTTCTGCGGCCTCGGCGTCGTCAACGAGCTTGCGGTAGCGCGCCGGGTCAACGTCCTTCATCGCGGCGGCTTTCGCCTTCGCGTCGTCCACGCTGGTAGCTCCAAGAGCTTTCAGCAGCGAGATGTTGGTGTCGCGAAATTCCGCGAACCGCTCCGCGTCCTCCGCGCCTTCCGCGTCCAGTTGCCACACGTCGCCTTTCTTGGCGTAGTGCGATTTGAACTCTGCGGGGATGTCCGACTCCGACCGATACTTGAACTTCAGCATTGTGCTTTGTGCCCCACCGGGGCAGTTACTCTCCGGCTTTGTTGAGACTCGCAGACACCGCCTGCAAGTCCACGCGTAGGGTGCCGTCGTTGACCTTCCGCGCTACTAAATCTCGAAGCTCCCGCGTCGTCTGCCGTTCCCATGCGTCCTTCACGCCCTGCGTCTGCGCGCAAAGGCACTCGCCGCACTTCGTCTGGCTGTCGCCAAGCACAAACCAGTATTCGAGCTTGCCCGTGCGCTCGTTCGTATAGACACCGGTTTCAGTGACGGGAAGCCGACGGTATCGGGATGCTGTCATGACCTATTGAATGTCCATCGCGGCCAGTTGCTCAAGCGAAATGCTGCCGGTCTTTCCGCGAATCAGGTCATTGTCGCCTAGCTGGCCGTCTCGCCAGAGCCGCACCTTCTCCGCGCCAAAGAGCTTCACCAACTTCTCGTCGCCGGCCTTGTTCGCCCACTCGCGGAAGGTCTGGTCTGCCACGGCGTCTTCGTCGAGCAAAACGAGGATGTGCCGACTCCGGCAGTGCGGATGCAGCGGCGGGCTGCCCGGATACGGCATTCCGTGCGCCAGCGGCTCGAATTTCGCATCCCAAGTTTTGAACGCATAGCCCCAGCAAATCTGCGAAGTGCGAGCGTCCAGCACGCTGATGTGCTGCCAGCCGTAGCGGATGGTGCGCCGGTCAATCGTGCTGTTCTCGACCGCCTCAATCGTCGCCGCTTGGGCCGCGCCTGTGGCCGCTGTCCGCGTGACTGTCTCCACACTGCGCCGCGTCGGCTGCATGATGGGCGGCTCGCCGGCCTTCTCGTTCCCGCGCCGCAACCCTTCCATCGTGGTGCCCGTCGGCTCCATGCTGTCGAGCGCCCGTGTCAGCCGCCCGCGCAACCGATAGCTCAGGTCGCCGGCCTGCTTCGTCATCATCTCGCGCACGGTGATTCCGAGAATGGCGCTCGCCGCGATGGCCGCTCCGTCAACCTTGCCATCCATCCGGATGCCGAAAATGGCGAGGATGCGCCGCCGCTCGCGCTCCGCTTCAATCGTGGCAAGCTCCTCAAGGTCGGACTCCATGCGGCTCGCAAGCTCCTCGAACACCGCGACGATGCGCTCCTGCAACCGCGTCAGCAGGCTGTCGAGGCGCTGCCGGCGGCTGCTCTCCGTGCGCCCGTCCGTCACGTCCGCCTTCGCTACCTCGGCGACAATCTCGCCCTCGGCCTCGCGCAGCGTCGTGAGGTAGCGTTCCAACATCCAGTTCGCCACTCGCTGCAACGCGACTGTCTCGGCGATGGCTGCCTCCGCGTTCTGCTCGTTCCGTGTCACGGGATTTCTTCGCGTCCGTCTCGGTGGAACTGAACCGTGTGCCCCGCTGCCTCAAGCTGCTTCACTTCGGCGGAGAGTGTCAGTGGCGTGTCGAGTCCCTGCGCCTTCAACTGTTCGCGCAGCCGGTCGCAAATCGCGTTCACCACTTCCTTCAACGACTGGTGATTTGCGTTGTTGAGTTGCTTGTTGTCCTCCGCAACGGCGTGGTTCTCCGCCCAAATGCCAAGGATGCGTAGCTCGTGGACGTTGACCGCTAACATCGCGTCCTGCTTCGGGTTCATCGGCAGGCCGGTCGCTCCGCACTTCGGGCAACCTGTCGCGCCCTCAATCTGCTCTGCCGTGAATCCCTCGTAGCAGCGCACGCAACGCACGACGATTTCGACGCTCACTTGGCCGCTCCCTTCGCCGGCTTCGGCTTCGTGCCCGGCGCTGCCGGCGGCGGCTGCTCAATGAAGCCTGCCGGCGGCGGCTGGCTGTCAATCAGCGCGCTCTCGTCATCCGGCGACGTGCCCTGCGGCAGCAATCCGCCCTTGGCGAAGTTGGCGATGACGGTCGTGCGGCTCATGGTCTGCGACTGGAACGCGATGACGAGCGCCCGGATTTCGTCCGGGGTCAGCGTCATGGTGATGAACTCGGTGTTCACCGTCACCTTCACGGCGTCAAGCTCCTCAAGTTTCTTGTCCGCCGGGGCAATCCACCAAGCGGCCATCCGTGCCGCCGTCGTCAGGCTCTCGCTCAGGCTCGTTACCCAATCGGTCAGCGTGGTGGCCTCGCCAGCGCTCTTGATGCGCCAAGTCTCGGCTGTCTCCGTGGCGCGCTTCGCGGCCTCAAGCATCTTCGCGCCAAGCACGGCCATGTGGTGTTCCTTCTGCTCCATCGCCTCCTTGATGGTGCCGAGTCCGTTGCCGGTGAACTCCAACATTCCAACCTTGGCCTCCGCGTTCGCTATTTCCCAAGCGATGCCGCTGCCAATGTTCAGGTCGCCCGTCGGCTCTACACCCGTCACCCACGGCGTCGGCGTCGCGGTGAAGTGCAACCCGTGCTCGTAGTCGGCGCTGTTCCGCCAGTGCGCCAAGTTTTTCAGGATAATGTCGTCCAGCGGCGGGCGCTCGCACTCGCATCCGCAGTTGCTCGCCGTGTGGAACACGAACGGGATGAAGTCCAGCATCTTGCTGCGGCGCGTCGGCTTCACGGTCGCCACGACGGCCCACTCGGTTTTGTTGTCCTTCGTCGTCTCGCGGTAAATCTCCACGACGTAGCCGACTGGCTCCATCAATGTCTCGAGCCGCAGCACGCGCAACTGGCGCACCATCGCGGGCGCGAACTCGTCGGCCTCGCCCTCCGCCTGCTGTGCCGCTGCCGCCTCGGTCGCGGCGTCGCCGGCTGACTGCTCTTGCGCGGGCAAGTCGTCAATCTCGGCCATCTCGTCGAGCACAACGAGCTTCAACACGTTGCGCCCGGCAACGCGGCCCATCTGCCAGTTTATGATTTGCTCGGCGCGGTAGGCGGTGAAGTAGGGTCTGCCGCCGCCTTCCTCCGCTGTGAAGTCCACCAACGTCCCGGCCCTGCCGACGGCCAGCAGTTCGTCGAGCAGCTTCTTCCCGTAGTCCTGCAAACTGCTGCCGCTCATGGTGGCGTCGCGCTCAAGCGGCTTCAACGTGTCGTCGAACTCAAGCGCCATCGGCTTGCGGAAGGCCATGCCCTTGAAGCCGGCCAGCGTCCGGCCCGTCGCGTTGAAGAAGTCGGAGCGGTCTTTGTAGGCTTTGTATTCGTCCTCCGCGTCGCCTCCGAGCTTGGGCAGGTAGCGCTCGCCGGCCTGCTTCACCGCGTCCTCGCCGCTGATTACTTCGCGGGCGCGCAGCCAGCGGTCACTGTAAAGCAGGTAGTCGGGGTGTTTGGTGTCAACGGGCATAAGCGGCTCCGGTCATTTTTACTGGATTACTCCCGCCAGTGTTTTCGCGCAATCCGAATCGCCTAGCTGCTCTGTGTGATTTTGGCGAGGCCGACGGGCCGAAGAATCTTTTGGGCCAGCGCGTTGAAGGCGTCGGCGGCGCTGTCCACTTGGTCGTCATGCGCGCCTGCCGGGAACGTCGTCACCTCGTCCAGCCACGCCTCGTTCCATGGCCCTTTGACCAGCTTCACGTTTCCAGCGTGGCACTGATTGGCGAACGCCGTTGCCCTCACTTCCTTGCTCCCAGTCATCTTCTCCGCTGTCACCATGAATCCGGCGAGCTTCCGCACAAGCTGTTCCGCCAGACTTTTGCCCGCGCTTCCGGGGTCTTGCGGAAGATGGATTTGGCAGCCGTGGCCGTCTGATTCGGCGGTGGTCAGAATCATGTTCTCGACGGCCAGCCCGGAGGCGCGGATGCGGTGAACCGACTCGATGTAGAAGACGCCTTCCGGCGAACGGCTCGTTCGCGTGCCCACCGTCCAATCCGGGTCGGTGCCTTGCTTCGGCACTGAAGCGGCGAGGTCGTAGGCGCGGCAGCGTTTGCCGATGGCCGGAGCGGCGTCCACGATGCTGAACCACTCGCGCTTGAACATTCCGCCGCCACGCGGCGCGGGCCGCTGCTGGAACTGGCCGGCGACGGCGTAGCTCCCCATGATGCGCTTGTCGCGCTCTACCGTCTCGCGGCTGAACCGCTGCGGGAACAGTAGCTCGCCGTCGGTCATGCGAGGGTCAGTGAAGCCGATGGACGTGCGGCAGCGGCGGTCTGCCTCGAACTCCATCGGCAGTATCAGCTTCTCGTAGTCCAGCCCGAGCTTGATGATTTCGCCGCTCACGTCCCCTTCGTTCAGCCGCTGCATGATGACGACGATGGCGGAGCGGGCCGGGTCATTCAGGCGCGTCGTGACGGACTCTCGAAAGATTCGCGCCGTGCGTGCCAGTTCCGCCGCACTCTCCGCCGTCTCGGTGCTGTGCGGGTCGTCAATCAGCACGCGGTCGCCGCGTCCGCCGGTCAGCGACGCCACGGGCAACGCTTCGCGGCTTCCGTGCGCGGTGTTGGCGAAGGACGTTTCCCCGGCGCGCACCAACGCCACGCGGTCGCCCCAGCGGCGCTGATACCACTCCGATTCAATCAGGTCGCGCATCTTGCGGGCGTCGCGCTTCGCGTAGTTCTCGCTGTAGGAAGTGGAGAGGTAGCGAAGGTGCGGACGGTTGCGCGGCCCCCATTCCCATGCCGGCCAGAAGACGCTCACGAGTAGCGACTTCATCGCGCCGGGCGGCACGTTAATCAGCAACCGCTTGATGCGCCCGTCGGTGACGGCTTCAAGGTGCTGCGTGATGGCTTCAAGGTGCCAGCCCTCAACAAATCGCGTGTTGCGTTCCAACACCCGCCACGCCTGCCGCACGAACTCAAGCAGAGAGCGCTCTGCCGCTAGTCGGTGAATCTCCGCCACCGCCGCCGCTGTCCGGGGCGTCGGCACCTTCAAAGGCACCGCTGGCGCGCAGGACACGGTTGAGTTCAAGGATGGTGTCAGTGTCGAGCTTGTCATACACGGAAGCGGTGGCTTGCACCTGAATCGGCCCGCCGCCCGGCCCGCTCAGTTGGACGCGGTGCGACGCGAGGCCGAGCACTTCAAGCCGCTTCTCGACGCAGCGTAGCACAAGCTCCAAGAATTTCGGGTTGCCATCCCTGTGTTCCGTGGACGTGCCGACCTCCTCGGTGGCGTCCGCGCCTTTGCCGGTGCGCTTGGCGTGCTTGCGGACTGCATCGGAGCGGCTCCGCTCCCAGCCTTCCCATGCCTCGCGCTCCAGCCGGTCGAGCTTCGCCAGTTCCTCCGCCTTGCGCTCGCCGATTAGCTGCGCGGCACGGTTGCGCCAGATGACGCGGATTTCCTCCAAGTCTTTCGTGACGCCCTGACGCCAGATGCGGTAGGGCCGGTTCGCGGTGAGCCAGTCGGCTATCTCCTGCTGCGAGTGGCCGGCGAGGTAGCGCGAGGCGATGTCCACTAGGTCGCGCTGCTTCTCGATGGGGGTGCGGCGGTGAGTTGTCATGCTTCGATTATCCACCCGGCGAAGTCGCCAAAGCGGAAAATTTCAACCGCTCCCGGCAGTTCGTCGTGGCTGAGTGGCCGTTGGACGCCTGATAACGAGAGTTCCTTCGCTATCACGTCGCGGGCGTCTGCCCCGGCAGCAACCTTGCCCGCGAGCGCGAGCCGCCAGAGCACGGTTGCCACGTAGCCGGTCGCTGGCACCGTCTTGTCGAAGATGACGATTGCGCCGCCCGGCCTGACGCGCTCGCGCAGCATGGCGATGAAGCCTTGCCGCTTGGCGGGCGGCACGAACATAAGCGACAGAAAGCACACGGCGAGGTCGAACGGCTTGAAGTCGAAGCCAGTCGCATCGGCGACGTGGAACTCGCCCGGCCCACGATAGAGCCTTTGCATCTGCGGAGAGTTGTCGAGCGCCACGAGCTTCGCGCTGCGTTTCGTCAGCGTGTCCGCGATGGCGAGGCCGACATTGCCAGTGCTCGCTCCAATGTCATAGACCAGCCCGCCGTCCGGGATGTAGTGGCGGGCAACGTGCGCGATTACGCCGGTCGTGAGGTCATACCACGGCAGTTGCTCGCGGACGTGCCTGTCGAAGTGGTTCGCCACGCCGGACGTTTTGAAAGTCCAGTCACGCGGGATTTGAAACTTGGGCTTCATCGGCACTTGCTGAGTATGCCGTCCCGAATCGCCGACGCAATCGCGGCCATCATCACTGGCGGCACCGACCGGCCCAGCCGCTCCCATTGCTGTGCGTAGGTTCCGCACAAGATGAAGTCGTCAGGGAAGGCGCAGATGCGGCGAAGCTCGGCGATGGTAAACTTGCGCTTTTCAATCGGATGGACAATCCCGGCGATTGATGCCTCGCCGTGGCTGGCTTGCACGGTCGGGCACGGTTTGGTCGGGCACGGTTTTACGAGGGAGAAGTATTTCGAGGACGCGCCGCCGACTTTCACCTTGTCCCACTCCGCGCCGATGGCGTAGCGGCTTATGTCGGTTTCGGCCTCGACTTCAAAGCGTGTCTGTGCGTCGCCGGTTGCCGTGATTGCCGGAGCGGGCGAGACGGGCGAGACGGGCGAGACGGGCGAGCGGTGGTAGCCGGTGCCGACGCGGCCAGTGATGGACGTAATCCACGGCAGCGCGTCGCGCACGCTGTAGCGATACGGCAGCGGCGACGGATGCACCGGCTCACGGTTCAAGTCTTCGCGCACGCCGACGAAGATGGTGCGCTGCCGTTGCTGCGGCACGCCCAACCATTGCGCGTCCAGCACCCGGCACGTCACGCGGTAGCCGCACCCTTTGAGCGCGGCGAGGATTTGCAGGAACATCCCCTTGGCCGTGCCCTTCACCAGCCCGCTCACGTTCTCCGCCACGAACACCTTCGGCTGTAGCCCGTTCAGGATGCGGACGTATTCGGCAAATAGGTCGTCCGTCCGTTGCTTCGTGTCACTGTAGGCTTTGACCTTGCCCCATCCGGCTTCGCGCTTGCCTGCGGTCGAGAACGAGGCGCACGGCGGCGAGCCGTCGAACAGGTCAAGCTCGCCGGCCTTCAATCCGGTCGCGGCCAGAATGTCCTCCGGCTGGACGGTGCGAATGTCCCGCGTGTCGAGTATGCAGTCAGCCGCCGCGTTGGCCTTGTAGCTTGCCTGCGCCGCTGGCACGAATTCGTTTGCCCACACGACGCGGAAGCCAGCCATGCGGTAGCCGGTGCAACTGCCGCCGCACCCGCTGAACGTGCTCGCCACCTTGAATCCATTCCACGGCAGCGCGGCAATCTCCGACATGAGCGGAACGCGGTAGGGTGGTTTGTTCTCAGGCTTCACGATTCGTGGGGGGGTATCGGTCGTGTAGTAGAAGACTTGGTAGTGCTGCGAGTTGCCGCCCGTCCCGTTCGTGATTGCCGGGCATGGCTTGTCCGTGAAATCGCCCGCGCCGAATTATCCTCCGGTGTCATGGTGAAGGCGCGTGATAACCTCGAAGCTCATTCACTCTTTGGCCCCGCCTTCCCGCCGCTGAACTTGTAGCCGCACTTGGGGCACTGGTGTTCCGTCTCGATGTTCTCGTCCACCTTTCCGAATTCCGCCGGTGCCTGAACCTCCCGCGTCAGCCGCTCCACTTCCGCCGCATCAAACCCCGTCAGCGCGAGGTCGGTGCCGTCCAACGACGCGAGCATTGACCGCACACCCGCCATGTCCCACTCGGCTCCCCACTGGTTCGCGGCCAAGTTCGCGGCGGCTTCCTTCGCCTCCGGCCAGTCCACCAACCGATACGCCCAGCGCGTCCCCATGCTCGTCACGTAGCCGTAGGCGAGCGTGCCCGTGGCGTCCGGCTCTGCCAGCCGCTCCGTGACGGTGACGGTGGCAGCGGGGTCGGCCGCGAACTGGTCAGTCCGCTTGTGCCCGCCCACGAGCCGGCCCGTCACCTTGTTCTCCACGATGCCGCTGAGGTCGCCAAACGCTTCCAGCGACCGGCGGAACTCCTCCGCCCGCACGGCTGCCCACGGCTGGCGCGGGTTCGCTGGATTGGCGAGCAGCCGCTTGCGCTCGCCGTCCGTCGTCAGCGGGGTAGTGTCAGAGCGGCCAGTGCTACCGATTCGACCGGTGCGTTTCCTTTGCATGGTGTTGGTTCAGTCCGAAACTTCGTTATCCACTCCGCCACCGCCGCCAAGTCCCGCAGGTCGAGCCGCCCGTCCTGTGCCGCCATCCGCACCGTTCGCTCGTGGCAGCCTGCCGCGTAGGCCACGGCCCGCGAGCCGAAAGCGACGAGGCGCGGCTGCGAGCGGAAGCCGGATGGCTCCCCGATGGCGAGCTGCACTTGTCTGCGGCGTAGGAGCACGGCGTTGTTTCCAGCCGACGGCGTTGGCTGGCGTGATGGTCATCTGACGCGGTTGGTAGCTCATTCCGTCGCTGGCCGCAAGTCTTGCACGGCAGCGGGCGAAGCGGCTTCCACCTTGGGCTTGCCCTTGCGCTGCGCGAACCGGCCCGGCGTGCCCTGTTTCCAGCCGCCCAGTTCGCGGAACTGGCCCATGAACGGCGCGCACACGGGGCATGGTGGCACGGTGCCGGCGAGCTTCTGGCTGTCGCTGCCGCAGTAGTCGCCGGGCGATTGGCATTGGTTCTTCACGCGGCCAACTGCCGCTCCACTGTCTCCGCTGCGAGCGCGATGGCGGCGGCGAGGCGCATCCGCTCAAGTTGCTGAAGTTCGCGGGCGAGGTCGTTGGCCGTGCAAGGGCCGTTGTCCTCCATGCCTAGCGCGAGGAGTTCGGATGCGGTTGCGGCGTTGTGCCGGTGGACCGTGATGAGGGAGCGGAGCGTCATGCGCTCGTCGCGGTTCGCTTTCATGGGGTGGTTAATACGCCGCGCCGGGTGTTTAGTCAACCGCTTGCTTCGCTGCCTTGGCTGCGGCCCGGCGGCCAGCCATGTATTCGGCCATGTATTTGCGATAGGCGGCAGGGTGCTTGGCTCGCCAGCGGTTGACCTGTTGCTTCGCTTTCTCAGGGTTTTTCCGTCGCCATTCAGCCTTGCGGCGGCTGCTTGTGCGGTCTGGCTCGCGTTCGGTGGGCACGCCCGCGAACTCGTCCGGGGCGTCCGGCTGGCTTGTGTCGTCCACTGCGTCGCACGTTAATACGCCGCGCCGTGGCGGTCAAGGTATCCCCCGCCGCCGATCCTGATAGGGAGCTAGCCAGCGCTGAATACTCCGGGTGACTCTGCCGACTCTCGGCGGCTGAATCATGGCAGCGCGGGCGCGGCGGGGAAAGTGGTGTCAGTCCTCTGGCGGCACTTCGTTGAAAAGGCTTTCCTCCGTCGGCTCAACACCACGCGAGGCGAGTTCCAAGTTGCGGAGCGCTTGTTTGTAGTAGGTCTCTTTCAACTCGAAGCCGATGGCGCGGCGTCCGTTTATCAGCGCGCCGTAAGCCTCGCTGCCGACGCCCATGAATGGCGTCAAAACGGTTTCGTGAATGTTGCTCCAAAGCGTGACGGCCCGCTCAATCACGTCGAGTTGCAGCGGGTGAACATGGCGCTCGTCGTCCGGGTCGCGTGACTCTTTGTATGGCAGCACGCGGTCAAGCCGGATGTCATCCCAAAATGCGCTCGCATATTGCCGCCAAATCCAGTGCGAGAATCGGTTCTCCGTCTGCTTGCCTTTGTGGCCTTTGTAGGTTTGCAGTTCGCGCGGGATGACGCGGGAACCAGCGTAGCGATGCAGTCCTGTCGGATGCGTCACCGGCACCTTGTTCTCGCCGACTTTGCGGAACATGAGCAGATAGTCGGCGCTCGCCACGTCGCAGATTGTAGAGTCCTCGGTGAGTTGCTTGTGCGACAGCCCTTTTGCCATCGTGCGGAGGCGAACGGCCAGCGGCTCTTTCCAAATCGCGTAGCGGGCTGCGAATCGGAAGCCGTGTTGCTCGTGAAGCCGAATGATGTCGCCGGGGAAGTCAATCAGGCCGGTGCCAGCGTTCGCCCCGACGCCCATGCGCGCCGTCGGCCCGTTGCCTGTGCCGGGGATGTCCATGCAGTGAACCGCCGTGCACCGCCCCGGCTTCGTGAGGCGAGTAACCTCTCCGACCGTGAATCCGTAGTGGTCGAAGAATTCGACGTAGCTCTTGCAGTTGCTCAGGTCGCGCTCGTCGGACGAATAATTGTAGAGTCCGCAGAACGGCGGCGAGTAGATGCTGAAGTCCACGCAGCCCGTCGGCATTTCTTTCATTCCCGCGATGCAGTCGCCGTTGTAGGCGGCGAACCGTTCCGTCACTTTGTTTGTGATAACCATGATGGTAGCTCCTGTGTGTTGGTGTGTTTGTCCGTGTGCTCAATCCGCAGTTCGTTGCCAATCAGTGCGACCAGCCGGGCGAACATTTCGTCCGCTTGTGCCGCCTTGCGGTTGAGATTCTTCAGCACGCCAGCCTCGCCTTCGGAGGCAATCATGTCGGCGCGGACGGCGTGCGTTTGTCCGAAGCGCCAGAATCGGCGGATGGACTGATACCACTGCTCAAAAGAGTGCGACGGGAACGAGGTCGTGTGGTGGCAGTGCTGCCAGTTCATCCCGAATCCGCACACGACGCTTTTCGTAACTAAGTTCTCAGCCTGTCCACGGCTGAACGCTTCAATCTTCTCCTCTTTGGCATCGTCCGAATCAGCGCCGGACACTTGAACGCAATTTGGAATCAGCTTCTCCAACAAGTCGCCCTCCGTGTTCAGGTGGCACCATGCGACCGACGCGCCCTTGTGCGATGCGATTAGCTCTGCGGCGAGTTCGCATCGTTCGTTGATGGTGCGGCGGCGCTCCTGCCGCTGTTCTTCCAACGTGACGGCTGGCAGGTCGAAAAGCATATCGGAGCGCGGCGCGGCGGCGCGGACAACGTGCTCGACTGTTTGCAACGGTGGCAGCGCGTAGCGGTCATCGGAGAAGCCAAGGTCTGACGGACGACGCACGGCCCGCGCCCAAGAGCAAATCCACCGCCAGAAATGCTCCCGTGCGTGCCCGCGAAAGCGGTAGATGCCGGAGCGGAATTCGTCGCTGCGGCTCGTGGTGGCCTCTGCCTTCTTGAAGAAACGGTTCAGCATATCCATGAAGCCGAGATGCCCCAGCGCCTCCGATGACGTGCCAAGTTCGATGTAGTCATTCGGCGCGGCGGTGGCCGTGCAAATCAGCCGGTAGGGAATCAGCCGCATGAACTCCGTCACTTGCTCCTTTGTCTGGCCGTCGAAGTTTTTGAGGATGCTCGATTCGTCGCACACGACGCCGCCGAATTTGTTCCGGTCGAAGTAGTGAAGCCGCTGGTAGTTCGTGACGACAATCGGCGCTTTAATCTTGCCGTCGCGGGACTGGCAAGCCTCGATGTGAAACTTGCCAGCCTCCGCCACGGTCTGCGGCCCGACCGCCAGCGGTGTCAGAATCAGCACCGGCTTGTCCGTGCGCTTGAATACGTTCTGCGCCCACACGAGTTGCATCGGCGTCTTGCCGAGGCCGCAGTCCGCGAAGATAGCCCCTCGCCCCTGCCTGACTGCCCACTCGACAAGCGAGCGTTGGAAGTCGAACAGGAAGTCCGGCATGAAGGTGGGCGCGAAGCCGCCGTCGTTGCCTGACTGCGATTTCTGGCGGATGAATTCGGCGTAGTTCATTTGGCGTCCTGTTCAATCACGTCCGCCAGCCGGGCGCACTTCCGTTTCAGTTCTGCGGCCTCGCGGATAAGCTCGCCGATGCAGTCCCCTTGCAGCGCGGTGGCGTCTGTGAGTGCGTGGCGGAGGTTTCTGGTGGCCGATTCAATATCGGCGGCGGCTTCTGCGATGGTTTTTGCGGTGTCTGATTTCATGGTTGGTTCAGGGTGGCTGGTTTTATTCCGATGGTGCTGGCGGTGTCTTTGATGGCGCGGATTTGAATGAGCCGTCCACGGGCGGAGTTGAGCAGCGTCACCCCGGCGGCAATCGCCTCGTGCGTCGCGCCGTCGTCCTCCGTGTTCGCCGTCAGGATGGCGTTGCCAACTCGCGCTTGGGCGTCGTCGAGGATGGTGTCAATCGCCTTGCGGTGCGCGTGAATCAGCGTCCGCAGCTTGTGTTCAGGGGTTGGTGTCATTTGGAGAGTCGGTAGAATGCGTGCGAACCAACGATGGCAACGGGCCGCTGGCCGGCTGCCCACCGGGGCCGCACGGTCAGCGCGTGGTAGTGGTTCGCCTGCTGAACCGTCGCCACTGCCGCCGGCTGACGGGCGAGCGCCAGCGCAACGTGCCATGCCGGGTGTGATTTGGCGTGGGCAACGAGCCGGGCCGGGGTGACGCGGTTCAGGCAGGAGAATTGTTTCGGCGCGGTCACAACGGCGTGCTCTGTCTGCCGGCGTTCGTAGGCGCGCATCTGGATTACCTCGCGCACGGCGCGCATCGCGGCGGTGCCCTGTCCGCCGGCCTCGGAAATGAGGACGGCGGCGACGGTGTCCGTGGGGGTCGGCGTGGCGGCGCTCGCGGTCGCCAGCAAGGCGAGCGTGGCAACGGTCTCTGCGGCCTTCGCCTGTAACCGCTTCAAGAGCCGGGTGTAGTGCTGCAACTTCGTGCTGGCGAGCTTCGCCTTCCGCGTCCACCGCGCAACGGCGTCTGCGGCCTTGGCCGTCTCCGTGGCGAGGACTGCTTCCGGGGCGCGCTTCGCGGCCAGCGCAACCTCGTGCTCCGTTTTCTTCTGCGCGGCGGCGGCAAGGTGTGCGTCGAACTCCGCCCGGCGGCGGCGGAAGGCGTCAATCGCGTCAGCCGCTACCAGTTCGCATTTGAACTCGCCTTCCTTGTGGCCGCTGTAGTTCGTGTGGGCAAGTTCGTGCGCGGCCAGCATCACAACTGCCTCCTGCCAGTCGGCAACGGAGAACTCCGGCATTTCTTTGTAACGCGGATACACTGCCGAAGTCGGGAACCGCTCCGGCGCTCCAATGCGGCAAAGGACATTGCGCAAGTAATCGCTGCCGTCCAGACCGTGAGCAACCGGGTTGAATGATTTGGACTTGAGCGCCCATGCCCGGTATCTGCCGAGGTAGCGTCCGCAGTAGGCGTGCCGCGTGTTGGTGAACCGCACGAGCGTCGGCGTGTTGTCGAAGCGGTCGCTCCATCCCTCGCGCTTGGCGACGGCATACACTTCGCGGGCGGCGAACTGCACAAGCCAACGAACAGCGTTGTCCGGGTGGCGGCTGGTGTTGGTGATGATGAGTTTCATGGCGTCAAATCTGTGGCAGGCTACGGTTGTCCAATCCCATCCGGCGCGCAATGCGGCGGGCGCGGTGAATGCGCTGCCAACCGTCGTGCCGCACGGCGTCGCTGATGAACGCGGTGTTCAGGTGCCTGCCGGTGATGATTTCCAAGCGGCAGTAGCGGAGGCAAGCGGCGCGGCTCACAGGCTCCTTCCTTCCTCGCCAGCGGCGCGGTGAACGAGTTGGCAGAGGTATTCGCCGCCGGGCGTGACTGCCGAATTGAGGAAGCGGTCGAGCGCGTGCGGCGCGTCCAGCGGCGGCACCGTGATTCCGTAATCAGCGCACACGGCCCGCGTCAGGCGCTCTTTCTCGCCGTCGCCGATGGTGCGATTGACAAACACGAAGTCCGGCCCGTATTCGACAAGCACGGCGTCCGGGGCGTGCGGGTCGCCGATGGTAGCGCCGTCGTCTTTGTTCTCCGCCGTGACTCCGGGGTAGCAGCCGGCGTGGTTCGGGTTGTGCGCGTTGCTCATGCTGCCGTCCTGCGACAGCCAGCGGCGTTTCTGGTAGCGGCAATCCACCATCCCGTCGAAGCCTTGGAACGAGTATTTGCAAGCGATGGCTTCAACGGCCTTCGACTGCGGGCCGTCCGTCCAACTGACGCGCAAGC
>ERZ1292625.1323-Hain-H41-01um-R1-1323-length-30299-cov-13_pt1 | contig 30299 bp, 39 predicted proteins | sample MGYA00564400_ERZ1292625 | MGnify/ENA primary metagenome ERZ1292625 (study PRJEB36523, sample SAMEA6512639) | groundwater metagenome | collected 2019-01-08 | study: AquaDiva: Metagenomics assemblies of 32 groundwater samples | reverse complement strand
TGCAACAAAAAATTTATATACGCTAACTTTGTTTGGCAGACGCAGAAGTTTTCCAAACATAAGGTCAAAAATTCCATTTTTAAAAAATATGGCGGAACGTACGGCAATTAATGCGCCTTTCCAAGGAACAGCAGCGGATATAATTAAGCTTGCAATAAGATATGTAGAAGAAGATTTAAAAAAAGCTGATGTTTTAAACCAAGCGCGTCTTGTACTTCAAATTCACGACGAACTTGTTTATGAAATAAAAGAAAATATTATAGAAAAAACCGCTAAAATAATAGAACAAGCAATGGAGACAGTATTAGAAAGGTCATATCTGCATTACAAAACCGATATTCCTCTTTCGGTTCACTATGGTTTTGGAGACAATTTAGGACAGGTTAAATAGTGTTTTTTATGATATAATCAAGCTATGGATACGCACAATAAGGGTAGATTACATAGAATTCTTTCAAGCTCCTACTTGTTTTATTTTGTATTGTTTTTTATCGGCATTTCTTTTGACCTTATGTTTCCGACACATTTTTTTGAAAATACCTATACCGCGTCTTTAGGTTTTGTGTTTATTGTTTTTGCTTCCTTTTTAATTCTTTGGGTTAAATCAAATTCTAAAAAACTTAAAAAAGGAATTTTAACGAAAGAAGATTTTATGCAAGGACCATATAAATACACAAGCATTCCAAACCATTGGGGAATTTTTATTTTAATGTTAGGGTTTGGAATTATGATTAACGCTGTTTTTATGATTATTCTTACTATTGTTTCTTTTCTTTTCACTTTGCCGGTTTTCTTAAAAATGCAAGAAAATATTCTTGCGGAAAAATATGGTGTCCCATATTTAGAATATAGAAAAACAGTCAAGTTTTAATCTATGATATATATTTTTACTGGGGATGATGTTAAAAACAAGCTTATTAGTTATGAAAAATTTATGAAATCTGTGCAATCTGGCGTAGAAACTTTTTTTGTGGGTAAAAATGATTTTAATCCAGTGCAAATTGAAAGTTTTTATTCCGGTTCCGGCTTGTTTTTTAACAAGTGTATTGTTGTTTTTTCAAATATTTTTGAAAACGAAAGCATGCGCGATTTTATCCTGGAAAAATTGGAATTTATGGAAAAATCAAATAACATTTTTGTTTTTCTTGAAGGAAATTTAAATAAGTTTATAACTGACGCTTTTAAAAAAGCCAGAGTCAAATTAAATATTTTTGAATTATCAAAAGAAGAAAATGAAAAATTTAACAATTTTTTACTGGCTAATGCGTTTGGTCAAAAAGATAAATTAAATCTTTGGATTTATTTCAGGCAGGCAATGAATCGCGGGGTAGAGATGGAAGCGCTTGTTGGCGTTTTATTTTGGAAAGCAAAAAATATGATTTTAACAAAAAATTTTAGTAAGTTTTCTGAAAAAGAATTAAAAGATTTTACCTCTAAACTCTCTTATTTATTGCCAGAAGCGCGGAAAAATGATATTGATGCCGAAGCGGTCTTTGAACAATTTTTACTTGAAGCTTTTTAAAATTGTCCGCCCGCTCGGGATCGAACCGAGGACCTTCTCCTTAAAAGGGAGCTGCTCTACCAGCTGAGCTACGGGCGGAAATATTTATCTAACATTGTGATAATATAAGAAATATGCCAAAAAATCAACTTGCCCACCAACAAGACCGAGAAAATATTTTAATCCTTCATAATATTAGAAGCACACAGAATGTTGGAGCTATGTTTCGCACTGCAGATGCGGTTGGCATAAATAAAATTTATTTGACTGGTTATACGCCAACGCCGTTGGATCGTTTTGGGAGAATTCGTAAAGATATGATGAAGTCTGCTTTAGGGGCAGAAAAATTTGTCAAATGGGAATTTAAAAAAAGTTTGCCCACCATTATTCGTAGATTAAGGCGGGAAAAATATCTGATTATAGGGATTGAACAGACAGAAAATTCTATTGATTATAAAAAAGTGAAATTACAAAGTAAGAACACTTTTATTATGGGAGCAGAAGTTACTGGTATCCCTAAAAAAATACTTCAAAAATGCGATATTATTGCTGAAATACCGATGAAAGGGAAAAAGGAATCATTAAATGTTTCAGTAGCTTGTGGTGTTGCGTTGTTTAGAATTTTGAATTTATAAAAATAAAAAAACTTGAAAACCGAAAAATTTTTGAGCCTTCGCCCTCGGAGTCATAAGGACAGGGGACCCACGACTCTTAAAATTTTTGTTTTCAAATTTTTTTAAGGTAAAACAAAAAAATATAAAATTTAGAAAACATTGCGCAGGAGTTTAGAAAAATAATGAGGTAATCCGACTATATTTTTCTTGAACGACGAGCATAGCAATTTTAGAGCTCTAAAATATGTCGTGTTTTATAAATTTTGATATTTTTCTGTTTTATCTCTGATGCTTTGAACAAAAATGCGCGCTGCGGCCATTTATCATTTTTCTTTTTATTATGCCTTTGCAACCCTTTTTTCTGCATTTTTCTCCAGTACGCCTATATGCTTCATGGTGTATTTGAAATTTTCCCGGTAAACCGTAAATATTGCGGTAATCAGACATTGAATCTCCTCCAAAATCTATGCCTTTAGCTAATGTTTCTTTTATTGCCTTATATATTAATTTAATTTCGCTCTCTTTAAGCTTGGAAACTTTTCTTTCCGGGTGTATTCCGGCGCACCAAAGAATTTCGTCAGAATAAATGTTGCCGATACCGGCGATAATGCTTTGGTCTATTAAAACTGTTTTTATTTTGCCATTTGGTTTTTTATTCAATCGTTCTTTTAGTCTTTCAAGATTAAAACTTTTATCAAGCGGTTCCGGACCGATATTATTCAAATGTTTGGTATCGTGAGCGGTTTTTGTATCAAGTAGGGTTATTTTCCCAAATTTACGGGCATCAGAAAAAGCGATGTTCTTTCCGTTAGAAAAAGTAAAAACCACGTGTATAAATCTGTTATATGGGTCATTAAGCGGTCCATTTTCACTCGGAACCCATGAACCCAACAAAAGGCCAGACCTTTTTGAATTCTTAAGGTCTGGCCTTGGGGAAGGGATAAATTTATATTTGCCATAAAGCAGATGCCCCGTCATTTTTAAATGTATTAAGATAGTTTTTCCCGCAGATATATTTATTAAAATATTTTTAGCTCGTCTTTCAACCGATAAAACTTTTTTATTTAAAATTCCTTTCTCAAAAATCTTGAAATATTCAGTATTAGCAATTGCTCCATTTTGACGCTTATCTTTTGTTTTTAAATCTGTCCAGACATCCTTAATAATCATACCCAAAATAGTCTTTCTTAATCCTCTAACTGTGGTTTCAACTTCTGGCAACTCTGGCATGGTATGATTGTACAATGAAAAGTTTTTTATTCATATTGTCGATATTTTCAGTAATTTTTTTTATGCCATTTTTTAGGATGGATGATAGTGTTGTAATAACGCCAGTTAAGATTTTACTAGTTCCCGGGCATGATGATAAAATTTGGGGAGCGCAATATGGCTATATAAAAGAAGCAGATATGAATTTAATGTTAGCTACGGAGATTTACAACATTCTTTCAAAAGACAAAAGATTTCAAGTTTATATTACTCGCGATAAAAACGGCTACACTAAGGAATTTGCAGACTATTTTTCTTCTCAAAAGGCAGAAATAGTTTCTTTTAAAAAGAAGGCAAAACAGGAAGCACAAGATAAAATTAATAATGGAAGTTTTATTAAAAAAGTAAATGTACAACATAATTTAGTCACCGAGGACATGTCTATTGTGCTTTATGGCATAAACAAATGGGTAAATGAAAATAAAATAGACGCGGTAATTCATGTTCATTTTAATGATTATCCTCGTGCCACAAAATGGACAATGGGGAAATATAAAGGTTTTGCCATTTATATGCCGGAAAACCAGATGATTAATTCAAAGGAAAGTTCAAAATTAGCAGGAAGCATTTTTTTACAGCTTTCTAAAAAATATATTACAAGTACTTATAAAAAAGAATTGGGTGGACTTATTCCAGACCAAAACTTAATTGCTCTGGGTTCTAGGGGTACTCTTGGAGAACACACTCGCGCTGTTTTAATAGAATATGGCTATATTTATAGGTTTGGAAAAAACTCTTTGCGTAATAATGCCTATAAAAACATGGCTGATTTAACCGCAACAGGTATTATAAATTATTTTTTTGAGAAATAAATTTTTATTTTTTTCCTAAAAATTTTAATGCCTTTTTTATTTTTGTGTTTATATCCATTTCACCGGAGATTTTCTTTAAAGCCTCACGCGCTTCATTTTGAGAATAGCCGAGAGATTTCAATGCTTCCAGAGCGTCCAATTCTCCTTGTAGGGAAGTGCCGGTTTCCTCTTCTCCCATTTTATCTCTAAGTTCTATTATTATTTTTTCTGCGGTTTTTCTTCCAATGCCGGAAATTTTAGTAAGATATGAAGTATCACTGGCGCTGATGGCTTTTTTTAGTGTTTTAATTGAAGCAACTCCCAAAATTGTTAAAGCCCCTCTTGGCCCGATGCCAGAGACACTTATTAACATTTCAAAAAATTCCAGTTCTTTTATCTCCCAAAATCCATAGAGATCCATTGCGTCTTCCCGCACATGCAAGTGCGTCCATAAAAAAACAGAGTTGTCAGCTTCCTTGCTTTTAGCGAGAGTTGAAATTTTTGAAATTGTATCCGGAGAAACATTTATTTTATAACCGACTCCATTTGTATCTATTATTACAAATTTATTTGTTTCCAGGACCAATTTTCCTTTTATGCTTCCTATCATTCTTTTATAATAGCACAAGTGATATTGCGTGTCTTTCTATTATAATTTGCGTTTTTATGCAGTTTTTGCTATTGTTTAGTGTATGCCAATTATACAATCAGCTAAAAAAGCGGTTCGCGGCTCCCTTCGCAAGAAGGCTTTTAATGACAGCCAAAAACGCTCAATGAAAGAAATAATTAAAAAAATTGAGAAAATTGCAAAAACAGATAAAGTTGAAGCAACAAAAATACTCAGCAAAGCTTTTCAGACAATAGATAAGGCTGCTAAAAGGGGAGTAATAAAGAAAAATAACGCTGCTCGCAAGAAATCTCGTTTATCAAGATTGGTTAAATAATCGCTCGGGTTATTGTGCTTTATAAGCACAATAACCCGAGCTTTTAAAAATATGTCACACTTATTGGAATTTTATGGAACTGAATGTCCGCACTGTGTTCGCATGCATGATTTGGTCGTGCGACTTGAAAAAGAAGAGGGAATAAAAATTGAAACTTTGGAAGTTTGGCACAATAAAGAAAACGAAAAACGCTTAATAGAATTGGATAAAGATTTTTGCGGAGGCGTTCCTTTTTTTTATAACTTAAAGTCAAAGAAATGGTTATGCGGGGATGTAAGCTATGAGGAATTAAAAAACTGGGCTCAAGGAAAGTAATTTTATTTTAAAATTGTGCCAAGGAAATTATCTAATTCGTTGCCTTTAATTTCTCGAAAAGCGCCAGGTTTTAAACTGTCAAGTTCTATATTAATAATTCGCACACGCATTAAATCGGCCACTTCTTGAAACAAAACTGAGCACATTCTTCTAATTTGATGTTTCTTGCCTTCAGATAAAATTATTTTGAAAGTATGGTCATTTACTATTTGAATCTTGCACTTTTTTGTAACATAACCCTCAACCCCGTTAGAAGCCGCCCTCGCAAAGCGAGTGCTACGGTCACCTTGGGGCGACCTGCTTCTAACGGGGTCAATATTTACTCCATTTTCCATTTTTTGCTTGAAACTTGAACGAAGTTTGTTGGATGTTTTTACAATATATTCTTTTTCATGAAAATATTTCGGATTTAAAAGTTTATCCGTGATGCGTCCATCATTCGTTAAGATTATAAGTCCATGGGAATTTTTATCTAAGCGCCCAATAGGGAACATACCGTTTACAGAAATATCCGAAGTAATTATTCCTATTGGTTTATTGTATGCATAATAAATAAGTTTCTTAGTTGAGGTATTTCCTTTTACTTCCACCTTGTCATTTTTATTAACCTTACTGCCAAGTACCGCAAACTTGCCGTTAATAAAAACTTGTTTTTTTTCTATTAGTTCATCAGCTCCTCTTCTGGTAGAGATATTTTTTAAAGCAAGATATTTATTTATCCGCATTGGATATTCATTCATTACCTTAATATAGCACAAAAATTTACCCGCGCGCTGAATTTAGCGTGTGAATTTATTTATTGGCGGTATTTTTTTTATATTCTTCAATTATTTTTTTTCTTAAGTTTACAGAAGAGTAATTGTGATTTCTGCTGTTAAAGATTATTTTTATAGGCAAATTTTTACCTGTATAATTTTTATTTTTCCAATCCTCCCCAAGAAAACGAATATCCGGCTTCAATTTTTCTAATAGTTTTATTAAATCTTTTTCAGTTTTGTAATGAATAATTTCATCTATATACTTGCATGATTTTAATTGTATTTTACGTTCTTTTACGGATTGGATTGGTTTATTTTTTTCTTTTCTGTCTATTGAAGGGTCGGATTGCAGCCCTACTGTCAGATAATCACATTTATTTTTTATTTCTTGAAACATTAAATAGTGCCCTGCATGAGTAATATCAAATGACCCGCAAGTAAAACCAATTATTTTTTTACTTTTATTTTTTTTCATTATCTTAGATTTTTTAGAAAAATTTCTACAGAATTTTCCCAAGAAAAAAGCAGGGCTTTTTTACGGCAATTACTCCTGTTTAATTTTAGACATTCTTTAGCCGCTTTTTCGAGATTTTCATCTAAAAATCCGTCAATATTATGAGTAATAATATCCATTGGTCCCATTACATTGTGCGCCGCTACCGGTATTTCACAAGACAAAGCTTCTACTATCGCAAGTCCAAACGTATCAGTCATAGAAGGAAAGACTAAAACATCGCTTTGTGATAAAAGCTCTACAAGTTCCTTGTCGGTTTTTGCGCCTAAAAAAACAGCTTTTACTCCGTAAATTTGCTCAAGTTTTTTTCTTTGCGGCCCATCTCCGATAATTAATTTTGTTCCGGGTAGATTGCAATTCAAATATTCTTCTATATTTTTTTCTTTTGCTAATCGTCCTAAATATGTAAAAATGGGTTTTGGATATTTGGGATTTATACCCTCTATTTTTTTAAAAAAATCAACATCAACACCAAGAGGACAAATCACTATATTTTTATACCCCCTTTTTTCGAGTTCTTTTTTCAAGCTATCAGTGCTCACCATTATTATTTCCGCTTTTTTATGAAACCACCGCAGATATGTCCTGGTAATTTTAAATAAAAATTTGCTTACTCTTTTTTTTAGATATTCGTCATAATGAGTATGGTAAGATGTTGTAAATTTAATTTTATTTTTAACACAAATCATGCGAGCTTTTAATCCAAGCGCGCCTTCTGTCACTATGTGCACATGGTCCGGCTTTTCTTCAATTAATGCTTTTTTTAATTTTTTTTCCGAAAAAAAAGAAAAATATACTTCTGGAAACCAGGGTTTTAATGAAAATGAATTGAACAAACCATGGTGAATAACTTTTACCTCGTGGCCTTTTTGGCGTAAAATATTTATTGTTTTTTCAACAGATGTCAGCACTCCGCTTATTTGAGAAATTGAATTATCATTTACAATAAGAATTTTTTTCATAAATTATCGTATTACTTTCCATTCCTTGCTATAAGACTTTCCAATTAAAAGAACAAAAAAACCATTTAGCACCCACTGTGTTAATAATTTTGGCCAGCCTATTTTATGCGCCCTGCGGCCAGTGTGATAAACTAAAAGGTCTTTTGCAAAATATGTTTTACCAATTTTTCCTACCCTTCTAAAAAATTCATAATCCTCGGATGCCACCAAATTTTCATTGTATCCACCCGTCTTTTGGAATACGTCTTTTCTAATCATTTGAAATTCTCCTGTTGCCGCTCCAATTCCAAAATAATTATTTAATATCAGGTTATAAAAATTAAAGATTAAAAAAACCATCTTATCGGCAAAAGTTTCTTGATTTTTAAATACTCTGATAGATACAGTTAGGCCAGCAAGATTTTTGTCAGATTTAAATAAACTTTCCGCTTTTTGAAAAAATGAATTTATGTTTGGAATATAAACATCAGCATCAAGAAAAACAATATATTCACCATGGGAATTTCTGGCTCCCATATTTTTTCCTTCGCTAATTTTCTGACCAGACGCGCTTTTATGCTCTATAATTTTTGCATATTTTTTTGCAATTAAAATTGTTTTATCAGTGCTCTGTCCGTCTGAAATTATTATTTCTTTTTCACCGATGTATTCAGAAAGGCATAAAAGAGTTTTTTCAATTATTTTTTCTTCATTTTTAGTTGGGATAATAAAAGAAATCATTTTAGCTTATTATTTTATGTTTTAAGTATTTGCTTAAAAAATATCCTGAAATTGCTATTACCGCAACTGCGCCAACAACAAAGTATATTTTCATTGAGTCAGCTATATTATTATATAATTGTCCAAAAAAATAACCAACAGAAAGCAAAATACTTACGAGTATTATTTCGCCTAAAAAATTCAGCAGGATATATTTCTTGAAAGAAATACGAGTAGCGCCGGCGGCAATAAGCGTGGCAAGCGATATGCCTAATCCAATCGTTACTTTTGATATTAGTAATATTTTTATATGATATTTGTGAAAAAGACTTTTTGCTTTATCAAATATTTCCGGAGTTATCTTGAAAAAACGGCCATATTTGTTTATAAATGGCCCGGCAAAAAAATAACCGATATAATACCAGGTAATATCTCCAAAAAGGTCGCCGGCTATAATTACCAAAAAAGCGGGAGTAAGTTCAAAAAAACCATTAAGAACAAGAATACCGGAAGCAACCATTAGTATCGGTCCTTCAATTATCGTGCCCAAAAAAAGAAGCAGGTATTTATAACCGTCTAAAAATAATAAAAAGTCGGGAAGAATTGATGTGAGTGACATAGCCTATTTTACTGTCGCATTCATTTTTGCTTTTGTTTTTGGACCAACAAGACCATCAACTGCTAGGCCATTATCTTTTTGCCATTTTTTTACTGCGGCAATTGTCTTCTTTCCGAGTTTTCCATCAACAACAAGGTTTATGTTTAAAGTGTTATTAAAAAATCGTTGCAATTCTTTTACCGCATTGCCAACACTGCCAACTTTTAAAGTAACAGGGCCAAAGTTATATGATGTAGTTTTAGTTAGGGTAGTAGCAGTAGGACAGCGTTGTCCATCTATTGGACTAAAGAGAGTTGTAGCGGTACAGCCGGCAGGTGTGACAGCTAAAATAGAGGTACAGATGCCAGTGGTTGGATTAAAGAGTTCATTTGAAGCGCAAGTAACCGTGTGACTATCAGAAGAGCTTCCTCCACTAGGAGTATTAGCAGAATAGAGGCCCAAGTTATATCCTCTATCCCCATAACTGATTGCTGAGACAAATAATGGAAAAACAAAAAATATGGCTATTGCCGTTAAAGCTAATAATCTGCTTTTGCGCATTTTTTTAGGCGTTATTTTTACCGCCATATAAATAGTTGCCATATGTGTTATCTTCCTTTGATTTTAATAATGAGAGTTTTTTACTTATCACATTAGGTATTTTACTCACAGCAAAAAGCGCGGTAATTGAAAGTATTGATAATAGAAATTGTTTTCTTGTTACTTTTTTGTTCATCATAATGCAGTTATTATATAATTTTATTATAAAATAGTCAAAAGTTAATATAGTTAAAAGACTGACAAAAGTATTATAGCATATGAAAACAGAAAACTTGTGGATAAATTCCTATTTGCTTAAAAGCTTATTATATAATACAATAAAAGTATTAATAGCTAATCATAGATAATAAAAAATGCGTATTTTTGGACTCGGTACACCCGAATTAATTTTAATACTAGTTGTGTTCCTACTTTTCTTTGGCAAAGACAAAATACCAGAGCTTGCAAGAAGCATTGGGCGTTCTTTTAAGGCGCTCAAAGCAGGTTTTAAGGACGCAGAGGATGTAAAGGATGAGATTGAATCCAACCCTGCAAATAAGTCAACTTCTGATAAAAAAGATATATCAAAGAAATAGTATTTTCTACAATGACTTCTCTTCAACATCACGAAGCAAAAAGTGTTTTGGAGCATGTTGGTGAATTAAGAAAAAAATTACTTATTGCTCTTGGCGCCTTTATTGTTGGCGCTATTATTGCTCATATTTTTAATAAAGAAATCATTGATTTTTTATTAAAACCTGCCGGCAGTCAGAGTCTTATTTTCCTGTCTCCGCTTGAACCATTTTTTTTCGTTTTTAAAATTGATTTCATTGCCGGTATTATTATTGCTTTTCCTTTTATTGTCTGGTGTTTATTTTCATATATAACTCCCGCATTGTCTAAGCGAGCTACCACTCTTTTGTTTTCCTTTTATATTACTTCTACGCTTTTATTGTTTGCAGGATTGTTCTACGCATTTTTTATTACAATACCGTTCAGCTTGAAATTTCTTTTCTCTATTACTATTCCAGGCATAGAAAATAATTTCTCCGTAGAAAGATACCTCAGTTTTTTTGTATCTCAAGCTCTCATTATTACGGCTGTTTTTCAAGTGCCTATTTTAGTTATTGGAGGAATTTACCTTGGTGTTTTTAAAACTAAATTATTAGCAGCCAAACGCCGCTATATTTATCTGATTCTTATCATTGCGCTTGCGGTTTTTACTCCAACTGCCGACATTTTCAATCTGGGGATTGTCTTTATTCCTTGCATAGTTATTTTTGAAATTAGTCTTATTGGGGGAAAAATTGTGGAATTTTTGAAGAAAAAAAAGGAAAAAAATCTTAAATCAGTTGATGTCTCTCGCATAGAATAATGTATTTTTGTTGTTGTCCTCTCGGCAGGAATCGAACCTGCATCATAACTTCCGCAAAGTTATGTCCTATCCATTGAACGACGAGAGGCTTGCCCCACCAAAGCGCGGGATATTTGTAGATTAGCAATTTTTTTTAAAAAAATCTACTACTGGATCCACTTTAAAAATCAATAAACTCCATTATTTTTTCTGAAATATGTTCTTTCATTTCTTCTTCTTTAACTTTATTTTTAAGCATTTTATTTTTTATTTCATCCGCTAGGAAATATTCAATAGGCATTGAAATAATCGGCATGATTAGTCTTTCTGATTTTATAAAAAGCGTTGGTTTTGTTTCCTTTTGCACCCAGAAAGATTTAATTTTTTCATAGGGAAAAAGACGGTTTTTAATTTTTAACCCTTTTTCATTTAATTCATAAGAAACTAAGTCCGGTTTTTTAATGGCAAAAACCACAATCAACACTCCGCTTAAAACTATTAATACAGCAAAAAAATAATTGCCAAAAATAATAGAGGTTATGGAAACAGCAACCACAATAATACCCAGAGCCCAAAACCAATCATTGTTTCTTTCTTTTTCGTTGTACTCAAGCAGAGACCATTCAATTTTATTGAATTCATTCACCGTTTAATTATATCATCTCGTAGTGAATTTTAAAAATACGCAAAGCGCGTAAATTTTATTTTTGATTATCTTCTGTGAACCAATGTTTTGGCAGAAAATATTTCCAAAAATTAGGATGGTCAACAACGATTTCACTTATAAAAGCGAATGGAATAGCGACAATAGCTGCGGTACCTAAATAACTCCATTTAAATACTCCATCCGTTGCCATTGTGATAGCGATTAAGTCTTCAATAATGCCAAACAAAACGCCGATAATGAAAAATTCTATCAAGCGAATTTTATACTTATGTTTCATTGTAGTAATTATACCACTTTATGCTTTGACAATAAAAGTGATTGTCTTAGTGCGGAGGGTAGAGGACTCGAACCTCTAAGGGCTTTCGCCCGCTTGTTTTCAAGACAAGTGCCTTACCATTCGGCGCAACCCTCCGTTTATTGCATTAATCTAGTATAGCTTTTTCTTCTTCTTTTTCAATGTTATTTTTTAGCCAACTATTTTTTAAAAAATGTTCTTCGTAATGACAGTTTGGACAAATAAGTTCAAGATTGTTAAGTTTATTATTATTCCTATCTCTATCTTTATGATGAACTTGTAATATTTCATATTTTCTGTAATTACAATGCTCACATTTTTTTCCTCTTTCTTCTAATAATTTTACTTTTAAAACTCGAAATAATTTCACTTTATCTTTTGGTCTACCAGTTTTGTATCTTATTCCTGTTCTGTGTTTATTTGAACAACTTCTACTACAAGTTTTTTTATTTAAACCAGCCAAAATCAATTTTCCACAAACTACACAAGGACGCTCTTTTCTATTAAAGATGCCACAGCAACTCATACTACAAAAAACTCTCCCTTGATTTTTTTGAATTTCGGCAGGTCGTCTATAAATTGGGGTTTTACAGACGATACATTTAATATTTGGATTTCTTTTATACTCAGGCACTAATCCAGTATACCACAAATAATTTAATTTAGATATAAAAATACCCCAACTATGGGGTATTTTTAAAGTTTTTTATTTTTTTGGTGATAGAAAATTAAGCAAAGTTTTCTTTACATCTGCCCATTTTTTCTTAGCCACTGCAAAAATGTAGATAATTTCTACAATTCCAAAAGTATTTAAGATAACAAGCGCTACGAACCATCCCTTGTGATTATTCTTTACTGCTAACCATAAAGCATAAATTTTCCAAGGAAGCGTCCAAAGAACTAAAATTAATAAAATTATTGGGTTATCGTTTATAAATGGACTCATATGTTATATGATATCAGATAAATATTTTTTATGCTAGTATTAAGCGTATGAGTCCCGTTAGAAGCCGCGGTCACGGTGGATAGCTGGAAAACATAGAATATTATTTATTTTTTTGAGTTAATTTAACAGGAGTAGTTTATTTCTAAAATAGACCGCGACCTGCTTCTAACGGGATGAGAATTCTGGGCATAGATTATGGAACAAAGCGAATTGGCCTTGCAATTTCAGATGAAAATAGAATATTGGCTTTTCCAAAACAGATAATCCCTAATGATTTAAATACGTTTAAAATACTTGATGAGATTTTAAAGAAAGAAAATATTTCAGAAATTGTAGTTGGCGAATCAGTAGATTTTTCGGGCAAATTGAATGTTTTATCCGCTAGAATAGAAGTTTTTATTTCAGAATTAAAAGAAAAATTTAAACTTCCAATTTACAAACAAAAAGAATTTTTAACTTCAGTTGAAGCTCGCCGGCATCAAGATTTCGGCGAGCAGGCCCATAAATCAGGAAGTGGCAATCAACACAGCAAGTTGAAACAAAAAAAAGCCGGTCGCATAGATGCTTCAGCCGCAGCGCTAATTTTACAAAGGTATTTAGATAAAATAAATAATTCACGCTATAGTGGAGCAAGAAAATGAATATTTTTGAAATTATGCCTTTAATACAAGCAATAGGACTCATAGGCATTTTCTTTTTTGTTTTTGCCGAGTCAGGACTTTTTTTTGGTTTCTTTTTGCCGGGTGACTCGCTTTTATTTACTGCCGGAGTTTTAGCTGGAGCCGGATACTTCAATTTATTTTTATTATTTTTCGGGTCTTTCTTAATGGCAGTACTAGGGGACTCTTTTGGTTATTATTTTGGGAAAAAAGTCGGTCCTAAAATATTTTCTAAGCCCAATTCTTTTTTCTGGAATAAAAAAAATATAGAAAAAACATCGGTTTTTTTTGAAAAACATGGTAATAAAGCTGTAACTCTTGCGCGTTTTGTGCCAATAGTCCGCACCTTTACTCCAATTATGGCTGGAGTTGGAAGCATGAAATATAAGACCTTTTTATTTTGGAATATTTTAGGAGGAATGCTTTGGACAGGGAGTATGATTTTTATTGGATATTTTTTAGGAAATCACATTAAAAATATAGATAAATATATTTTACCGATAGTTTTTGTGATAATTATTGTTTCTTTTTTGCCGTTTTTAACACAAATTTTTTTTAAACCAAAAGAAAAAACAAACAAGACCGCGGATAATGGCGATAAAAGTTTGGATGTTGTATAATATCAGCAATGTTTAAGAATTTATATAATAAATTTTTTCCAATACCGGAATTTCTTTCCAGTCCTTCTTTTGGCTTGGATATTTCAGAAGAATCAATTAAATTTACTGAACTTGTTATGACTAAAGATGGAATAAGATTAGGGAGATATGGAGAACACGAAGTTCCTACCGGAGTTATTGAATCCGGCAAGATAAAAAACCTAAAAAAGTTGGAGGAGATTTTGACTTCTTTAAAAAAAGACGAAAAAATAAAATCAGTGCGTGTTTCTCTGCCAGAAGAACAAGTTTATTTATTTAGAATAAAGTTAGAAAAAGAAGGACTGGAAGAAGTCAGAGAAGGAATAGAATTTTCTCTTGAAGAGCATATACCAATACCAGCCCAAGATGCGATATTTGATTACGAAATTTTAAATGAAGATAATAAAAATTTATATGTTCAAGTTGTTGCAATTTCTAAAAATATTATTGAAAACTATCTTTTGGCTCTTGAAAATTCCGGAATGTCCGTTTTGTTTTTTGAGCTTGAAGCTCAATCTCTTCTTCGCGCAGTTGTTAAAAAGGGCGATTTGGAAACTTATATGATTGTTGATTTTGGAAAAAGGCGAACGGGTATCGCTATCGTGTCTCAAGGCGTCCTGATGTTTACATCTACTATTGATATGGGAGGAGTAGTGCTTTCTAACTTAATTCAGAAAAGTTTAAAAATAAGTTTTGAAGAGGCGGAAAAAATGAAACAACAATATGGGCTTAGCCGTGATTCTAAAAATAAAGAGATTTTTTCAATACTCTTAAACGGTGTTTCTGTTTTATGCGACGAAATATCCAAGCATTTTTTGTTTTGGAATACGAATAAAGAAGAAAACAATAAAAACCATCCATTAATTAAAAAAATAATTCTTTGCGGCGGTGATTCTAACTTAATAGGACTTTCCGACTATCTTTCCGCAAATATGAAAATTAAGGTTGAAACCGCAAATGTTTGGATAAATATAAGTGATACGGAAAAATATATTCCAGAAATAAATTTTGAACAGTCACTTTCATATGCAACAGCGATAGGTCTTGCATTGGGAAATTTTGAAAAATGATTAATTTAATTCCAATTGAACAAAAGAAAAAGATTGTTATGAGTTTTTACTACAAACTCGCGGTTATGGTATTTTTTATGTTTGGAGTTTCAGTATTCATGGCATCTTTCGCAATTTTACCTTCTTACATTCTTTCTTCTATGAAGAAAAATATTGTTAACCAAAAACTGGAGATACAAGCGTTAGAACCTATTCCAAAACTAGATGAACAAACCCTTGCTACCTTAAATAGTTTGAATTCCCGGTTAGATTTGATTGAAAAAATTAAAGACGATAAATATATTATTTCCCAAAAAGTGATAAAAGAAGTTGTTTCCAGAAAAATATCCGGCATTAAAATAACTCATATTTTTTATGAAAACAATCCGGCAAATGGCAAGAAAATAAGCATTAGCGGGATAGCTTCAAGTCGCGAACGATTGCTCTTATTCCGTCAGGCTTTTGAAGATTATACTGTTTTCAAAAAAGTTGATTTGCCAATTTCCAATTTTGTTAAGGGGTCTAATATTAAATTTAATTTAAATTTAATTCCTTCATAATATACCTGTCCCGTACTAAATTTTTGAGCAAATATTATAATGATTAAATATAATTAAGAAGAAAAAAGAAATGATAACTTTTAATAACAATTTAAAATTTTAGTACTGGGATGAAAAAAAATTTACAAAAAATACTGCCAATACTTTCTCTTTCTTTAATATTTTTTGTTGTCTGTCTGTTTGTTTTTTTGTTTTTGAATAGAGAAATAAATATTAATAAAAAAATATTTGAAGACAATGAAGTAAAATGGCAAGAAGAAGCCGAAAGAAGAGAGAGAATTAGATTACTTAATAATTCTATTAAAAAAATTGAGACAGAAAAAGATTTATTTGAAACGCACTTTGCCCAGAGTTCAAATATTGTGCCTTTTTTGGATATGATGGAATCCCTTGGAGAAAAAGTGGGGGCAAAAACTGAAGTTACATTAGTTGATATACCAAAAGAAGGCAATATTTTGGTTATAGAAATGAAAGTGTTGGGAAGTTTTGAAAAAATTTATAAATTCTTGTTGCTTTTAGAAAACTCCCCGTACAAATTAGAAATTGTTTCAGTTGATATTTCAAAACAAAATATCTGGGAAGCCAGTTTAAAAATAAAACTTTTAAGTTTTATGCAATAAATAAAAATTATGTCTCCCGAACGAAATCGTGGACGCATCCCGTACAAAGTTATGCAACATTAGTAAATTAACTTATCGTACATTACGAAACTTTATTAGCAAGACTTCGTACGGGACGCATAAAATAAATAAAATTATGAAATTGATTAAATATATTATAAATAATAAAAAGGACAACGAAGTGTAAGCGTACACGTCCTATTTCGTACGGGATGAATATAAAATTTTTTAAATTTGAAAAGAGTTTTAAGAAAAAAGATTATCAAGTCAGTTTTGATATATATTGGAAAGTTATTCTTAATGCCGTTTTTATAATAATAATTATTTCTTTTATTTATGGTTTTTCTGTTTTTATGGAAATGAATAAAGATTATGTTTCTTCTGATGTTAATATGAATGAACAAGTTGAAAAAGACAGAAAGACAAGAATCGATAAAGTTTTAGAGTATTTTTCTGAACGAGAAAAAAAATCAGAGATTATTTTAAATTCTCCTTCACCAGTCGTTGACCCATCGATATAAAAGTGTTAATTTTAATATCGTTATACATTTAATATGCGCGGTTAGCTCAGTTGGTAGAGCAACCCGTTTACACCGGGAAGGTCGTAGGTTCGAGTCCTACACCGCGCACAAATTGAATTTTTATGAATACTATATTGATTAGGGTTAGAACTTTATGTTATAATCCCTATATGCCATATAAAAATAGGGAAGATTTATATAAAGCACAAAAAAGGCATAGAATTAAAATAAGAAAGAAATTACTTGAATTTCTTTCTTTAAAATCTTGTATTGATTGTGGAGAGAACGATCCAATTGTTCTTGAATTTGATCATAAGAATACTGATAAAAAATTTAAACAAATATCTAATATGTTGTCTGGGCATTATTCATGGGAATCACTACAAAGAGAAATAAAAAAATGCGAAATTCGTTGTGCTAATTGTCATAGACGCAAGACTTATTTACAGTTTGGACACTTTGGAAAAACAAAGTCTTTGTAGTATATTAAATAAGTTCTTTCCTAATTTTGCCCTCGTAGTTTAATGGATAAAACAAAGCTCTTCTAAGGCTTTGATGGAGGTTCGATTCCCCCCGAGGGCACAAATCGCAGAAAGCAGACAAACAGCTTTGTCTGCGAGCGATTTGTGAGCTGGATTAAGTTTCATCAGTAGATGAAACAGCGAGGCGGAGTCTCGAGATTTTTCTGCAGAAAAATACTTGTGACCAAGATACTTATGAAAATAAAAATCCTATATGAAGATTCTAATATTTTAGCCATAGACAAGCCGTCGGGTATCTTGGTACACCCTGACCAAAAGAGCAAAGAAAAAACAATTCTGGATTTGTTTCTGAAAAAATATCCAAAAATAGAAATAGTGCACCGTCTGGATAAAGAAACCTCAGGTGTTATGTTGCTGGCTAAGAATAAAAAAACCTATGAATTTTTAAAAAGTCAATTTTCCGCCCCCGCCCTAGAAATCGCTCAAGGCGGGTTGGCGGACAGGCAAAATAGAATAAAAAAAACCTACATTGCAATCGTTAATGGATGGGTAAAAAATGACCATGGAATAATAAATAAACCGATTGGCCGAAGCCCGAAAGATTTTCGCCGCCATCTTGCCGGTCGTGGCGTAAGAGGGGAGCTTCGTGAAGCCATTACTGAGTATAAAGTTTTAAAGCGGTTTGAACTAGAAGCAGAGGATTGTAATTTTTTTTATGCGCGAGGGTCCCAACCCGTACTCGGGGAAGGGCGCAGTGCTAAAAAAAATTACAATGCTCCGCTTAAATTTTCTTATTTGGAAATCCATCCCAAAACCGGACGGACACATCAAATCCGCGTTCATATGAAATATCTAAATCATCCCGTTGTTTGCGACTCTTTATATAATCCAAAAGGCGCCTGCCCGCTAGGGTTAAATAGATTAGCGCTTCATGCGAAATCCATAGAATTTAAAAACCTAAAAGGAAAAATCGTAAAAGTGGAATCACCTCTGCCTAAAAAATTCAAAAAACTTGTCGACGTGGCAGGTTGACAAGTTTCTAAGGTTTACTAAATTTTGCCAAAATTGCAAAAATAACCTGCTTATGTTAGATTAAAACGACTACTTGTCCCGTTAAAAAATTATGGGAGAGTAATTGAATCAATAAAATATTATCATTTAATTTTTTAACGGGATGGCAGATAAAAAAGAGAATAAAAAAATTCAAATTAAATTTGAACCAATAGATTTAAAGGCTCGCAAGGCTCTTGATTTTCATTCTGGCGATACAGTGCAAGTTTGGTCTAAAATATTGGATGAAAAAGGCAAAGTCAGATTGCAAGCATTTGAGGGCATAGTGCTTGCCAGAAAACATGGGACAGAAACAGGCGCTACTTTTACGGTTCGCAGAGTAGCTTCAGGTGTTGGCGTAGAAAGAATTTTTCCGCTTTATTCTCCAGTTATTGATAAAATTGAAATTATTAAGAAATCTCGCGCTCGAAAGTCAAAGCTTTATTACATTAGAACAAAAGCGATAAAAGATGTCCGCCGAAAATTACGCTCAACCGTATATGAAGAAGAAATGAGTGTAGAAAAAAAAGAAGAATAAAATAAAAAAATAATTAAATTAAAAATCCCCAGTGAAAACTGAGGATTTTTAATTTGTGAAAATATGATAAAATAAGATAATGCGCGAGTGGTGAAACTTGGTATACACGTATCCTTGAGGTGGATATGCCCTTACGGGTGTGGAGGTTCAAGTCCTCTCTCGCGCACCAAAATTAAAAATTTAATTAAAATATTATGCTTTACACAAAAAAAGGAGACAATGGAACAACAAAAACATTCAGCTGCAACCAGCGAATTTCCAAAAGCTCTATAATTGCAGAGGCTCTTGGCGCATTAGATGAAACAAATTCCTTTCTTGGTCTTTGCAAGGTAAAATCAAAAAAAGAAAAGCTAAAACTTCCCGATGATTCTTCTTTTGCGCAGACGATACATAATGTCCAAAAAAATCTTTTTATTGTTCAAGCGGAACTTGCCGGAGCGTCTATGTCTATAGAAGAAGAAAAAGTAAAAGAATTGGAAATCATTATTGATTCCATAGAAAAAAAACTTCCACCGATAAAAACATTTTTTATTTCCGGAGGTACGGAACTTGCTTCTATTTTTGATATTGCGCGCACTATTTCTCGCAAAGCGGAAAGAAGGGTTGTGGGGGCAATAGAAGAAGGAAAAATCCCTGTAACTAAATCTACTCTCGCGTATTTAAATCGCCTCTCAAGTCTTCTTTATGCTTTAGCTAGACTTACGAACCATAAATTTGGTATAAATGAAGAAAGTCCTGACTATAAATAGGGCTTTGATTGTATATGGAGACATTAGTGTAGGAGTAACACAGTTCCCTGTGGAGGAATTATCATGGGTGCAAATCCCATATGTCTCCCAATGTTTTAATTTAATAACATATTAATTCTTTAGAATTTAGAAGATTTTTTTGTTTTATATAATGTATAATATAGAAACATGAAAGAACTAAAACCATTTCCAGAGCCGGTATCTTTTAAAAAACTAATTGGTCCAAGTTTTGTTATTCTTGCCCTTGGGCTTGGCTCCGGAGAGGTTATTTTATGGCCTTATTTGACGGCTAACTATGGTTTGGGTATTGCATGGGGGGCAATTTTGGGAATTACTTTTCAGTATTTTATGAATATGGAAATTGAGCGCTATGCTCTAGTAAAAGGCGAGAGCGTTTTTGTCGGTATTTATAAATTATTTAAACCGGCAGTTTACTGGTTCATTATTTCAACCTTTATCGGCTTTGGTCTGCCGGGAATTATTGCCGCTTCAGCTAAGGTGATAGCTAGTATTCTTGGTGTGGAAAATTTTAAATGGATTGCTATTTTATTTTTACTGCTTATTGGATTAATTTTAAGCATAGGCAAGACTGTATATAAAACAATGGAACGTATTACTAAAATCACTATTCTAGCCGGAGTCCCGTTTATATTTTTATTGGCTGTTTTTTTGGCTACAAAAACTGATTGGTCCGCATTGTTTAGCGGGATAATGGGCAAAGGCGAAGGCTTTTGGTTTTTACCTGAAGGAATAAGCATTGCCACTTTTCTGGCCGCCTTCGCTTATTCCGGCGCCGGCGGAAACCTTAATTTAACTCAATCAATTTATATAAAAGAAAAAGGTTATGGCATGGGAGTTTATTCGCAAAAAATCGCCAGTTTATTTTCTAAAGAAAAAGGAAATGAAATTGTTTTAGATGGCGTAGATTGTGCTGTTACTCTGGAAGATGTTAGTCGCTTTAAAAAATGGTGGAAATTAATCAGTGTTGAACATTTTTTCATTTTTTGGTTTCTGGGTATTGTTTCTATGATTTTTCTGATGCTTTTATCTTATACGACCACTTATGGCCTAGCTAGCAATGCCGAGGGAATTAATTTTGTTATAAGTGAAGGAGCCGTTATAGGACAAATGATATTTCCATTTGTTGGCATTTTATTTTTAATAGTGGTTTCAATTATGTTGTTTCAGACACAATTAGGAGTTATGGATTCAACTTCCCGCATAATGGCGGAAAATGTGGCTATTAGAAAATTAAATGGCAAGGAAAGCGGAAAAATCAATCTTTCTAAAATATATTATTCATTTATTTGGGCGCAAATCGCCTTTGGAATAATTTTATTTTTGTTTAATATTTATGAACCAAAAACATTAATAATTTTAGGCGCGGTCATTAACGCTTTTGCGATGTTCGTGCATCTGGCTTTGGTTTTTTGGCTTAATAATAAAAGTTTGCCAAAAGTTTTTCGCCCCAACTTGATGCGAAAGATTATTATTGGAATTATTTTTATTTTTTTTGGCGTATTCAGCTTCATTGTTCTATGGGATAAATTTTTTAAATAGGTTTTATTGCTGGCTATTTGATTGATTTTGGTATATTATATTAATAATATTAAAATTAATCAAATATTTTAAAATATATGGAACCAAAAAAAATATTATTTTTTCATAGATTGTCTTTTGTAACATTATTTGTAACATTATTCGGGTCTCTTTTCTTTTTTCTGCCTTATATGTCTGTAACTATTGAAGCCAGCAAGGGATTTTTACTTTCAGTCGGCATAACGCTTTCAATATTTTTTTGGCTTATAGCTTGTCTTGGGGAAGGAAAATTTACAATTCCAAAAGATAGATTGATTTTATTTGGAGCATTAATTCCGCTTATATTTTTAATAGCTTCATTTTTTTCATCATCATCATATATTTCGCTTTTCGGCAGGGGTTTTGAAATAGGCACTTTTGGTTCTATGTTGATTTTATTTCTCCTTTTCTTTTTATCATCAATTTATTTTCAGACAGAAAAACGCTTATGGTATTTTTTTAAAGGATTGTTTTTTTCCGCGATTGTCTTAGCAGTTTTTGAAATTATAAATTTATTTATCGGCTTTGAAAGATTTTTCCCCGGAATATTGAATGGCGTTTCTTACGGCAATCTTATTGGCAGTTGGAGTAATTTTGCTTTATTCTTTGGCCTCATTGTTCTTTTTTCTTTATTTACGCTTGAATTTTTAAAGACTAAAGGAATATTTTTATTTATTCAATATGCTCTATTGGCAATTAGCGTATTTTTTCTTATAATTCTAAATTTACCGTTTGTGTGGTTATTGGTTGGCCTATTTTCTTTAATTCTTTCTGTTTATAGCATTTCTTCAAAACAAACAAAAATTAATACAGAGGAAGAAGAGGAAAAAAAGAAGAAGTTTCCATTTACTTCTTTAATAATTTTGTTTATTTGTCTTTTCTTTTTAATTGGAAATAATTCAGTTGAATCTTTGATTTCCAAATATATAAATATACCAATTACAGATGTTCGACCTTCTATTGTTTCTACGTCAACAGTAGCTTATAAGGCACTTTTATATAATCCGTTGTTTGGAACTGGTCCAAATACTTTTTCTATTGATTGGGCATTATGGCAACCAAAAGAAATTGCCCAAACAGCTTATTGGAATACAAGTTTTGACAATGGGTTTAGTTTAATTTTGACATTTGTCGCGACCGTCGGCATACTTGGCGTTGCTTTAATATTGCTTTTCATTATAGTTCTATTAACCCGTCAAATACAATCATTTCGGATAGCGATGAACGACAATCTTTCAAGTTATTTTTTTGCAACGATATTCATGATGTCTATTTATGCATGGGCAACTATAATATTTTATACTCCAAATATTGTGATGCTTATACTGGCATTTTCTTTAAGCGGAATATTGATGGGTGTATTAATTTATAAAAAAGCAATACCAGTAGTAAATGTTTCTTTTTTAAGAGACCCGCGCCACAGCTTTTTTGCAATTTTAGGAATAATTATTCTGGTTATTGCAACAATTTCGGCAACATACATATATATTGAAAAATTTACTTCGGTTATTTATTTTTCAAAAGGATTAAATAGCAGTGGAAATACAATTGAAACATTTTCTAATGCGGAAAAAATGTTTTTAAAGGCCATTGCTCTTGATAAAAATGACATATATTATAGAGGATTGTCACAAATATATATTAAACAAATTGAAGTTGTAGTTAATGATAAAACAATTTCACAGGATATGCTAAAATCAACTCTTCAGAGATTGGTAAGCAATGCATCAGAGTCCGCTAATTTAGCTGTGAGTCAAAATTCAAAACAATATTTAAATTATATAAATTTAGGCGATGTATTCAGTTTTTTTGTGTCACTATCAGTCGAGAATAGTTACGAGAACGCTGTTTTTGCTTATGATAAGGCTCATAATTTATCTCCAAACAATCCGGCGCCCCTTTTCTCCAGGGCAAGCTTGGAGTATTTAAATAAAAGTAACAGCAAAGCTGAGAAATTTATTCAACAAGCTCTTTTATTGAAACCTAATTATGCTGATGCCATGTTTCTCTTGGCGCAAATACGAACTGATGAAGGAAATATTCCGGAAGCCGTAGCTCAAGCAACTCGCGCAAGCCAATTGAATCCAAACGACCCGACTGTTTTTTTTAAACTTGGATTACTTAAATACAATAATTCCGATTATGCCGGCGCAGTTAGCGCTTTTGAGACGGCCGTGATTTTGGATAATTTATATTTAAATGCAAGATATTTTCTTGGGCAATCATATAAAAAAGTTGGACGTAGCGATGATGCTTTAGTTCAATTTAAAATTTTGAATAAAATTATTCCCGACAACAAAGATGTTAAAAATGCTATAAATTTATTTTCTAAAACGTCAGCGGAAACACAGGCAACCGAATAAAAGGTGTTAAAACCTTTTGATTCGACGTCGACTCGGACGTCGTGAACGAGATTACTCGTTCACACGCTCCTCGCTCGTCGAAATAAAAAATATTACCTCCTTAAAGGGCAAAGAATAATCAATTCTCCTATTATTTTTTGCGCATTAAAAAAGTTATTAGACGTTATCCACACTGCAATTAACAATTTTTTTTGCTGTTTTTAAAATATTGAAATAATATATATTAAGCAAAATAATATATATGAAAATCAATAAAAATAAAAAAATAGTTGTTGGAGTTTTTATTTTTGTTTTTCTTTTGATGCTATTTTCTTTTTTAATAGGAGATGCTTTTGCGGTTACAGTTACAGATAATGTAGTTGTTACTCTTGATGTTACAACAGGCATTACTATTTCAGACGGGTTGCCTGTTACTATGTCTCCTAACATAGGTATTACTTCTAACGGAGCAATTGGCAGTTCATCTTGGATTGTTAAAACCAATGCGGCATTAGGATATACTCTAGCGGTAAAAGCGGATGCGTCTCCGGCTCTTAGGGTTTTAGCTGTTCCAGCAAATAATTTTGCCGATTATACGGAAGCTGTTTCTGGCACGCCGGAATTATGGTCGGTGGCTAGCGGAGCAAAAGAATTTGGATACTCAGCATATGGAACTGACACATCTACTGCCACATGGGGAACATCAGCTTCTTGCGGAGCGGCAGGCGTACCGGCAGTCGCTCAAAAATATGTAGGGTTTTTAATAACAGATAAAATGATTGCCACTCGCGCGACAGTCACTCCTACTTCCGGTGTAACTACAACAATTTGCTTTGCGGCGGAACAAAATGGAATTTATGCGCCTTCCGGAACTTATACCGCCACTGTCACTGCCACTGCTATAACATTATAAAATACGCATTTGTTCCGCATTTATGAAAAAAAATTTACATATTATTATTTTCACATCATTTTTCTTATTAGGATATCTTGTTTTCCAAAGATATTCTTTCGCTTTTGAAAAAACTAAAATAGACATATTGCCGCAGAATGATTTTGTTGTTGAACCGGGAAAAACGGAAGTTTTTTTAGATGGAGGAGAGACCGTCATAAAAAGCATTACAGTTACCAATCGCATAGATAGAAAAATTAGATTTAAACTTAGCACAGAGGACTTTATAGGCACGGAAAACAAAGAGCAACCATTGGTATTATTAGGCGATGAAAATAGCCCGTATTCCCTTAAAGATTTCATTATACCTGAAATAAAAGAATTTGAATTAGAACTTGGTGAAAGAATTACCATTCCTATAAAAATATCTATTCCCATAGATGCCGAACCAAGGGGTTATTATGGAGCGCTGATTGTTTCAAATGACCCAAGCTTGCAAGCGGAAGAAAATTCCAAAGAAATAGTGGGAAAAACAAAAATTATTTCTCGCATCGGGTCGCTTTTTTTGCTTAAAATCAATGGAGAGGGAAAAGAAGAAGGTTCTATTGAAGATTTTAAAACAATCGGGCCTAAAAAAATATTTTATGAAAAAAGGCCGGATGGATTTGAAATTGCATTTAAAAATTCCGGCAATGTTCACTTAGTTCCTTATGGAACAATAACAATTAGAAATTTGTTCGGCGCAACTATTAAAACATTGCCGGTGGACGCTTATTTTGTGCTTCCGGATTCTATAAGGTATCGGGAAATAAAATGGACTGATGGGTTTAGTCTTGGCCGTTATACCGCAGTTCTATCTTTGAATAAAGGTTATGGTAATGAATATGACAATGCCAAATTAGCATTTTGGATATTGCCATGGAAAATATTGCTTATGATATTTGTTGGAATTTCATTAATTGTTGCTACTGTATATTATTTACTTACGCGTTTTGAATTAAGAAAAAAATAAAAAAATGAAAAAGCTTATAACATCCATTCTAAAGAAAAGAAGCATCATGATTTTTCTCTTAATCTCTTCTTTTATAATACCTCTATATGTAATCCTTGCGGAAACTATGCAAAGCGCAAATTATAAAATTCCTTCTGACACTGTTAATGTCGGCGGACAGAGTTCTTCAAGCTCTAACTACATGCTGGGCGACACTTTAGGAGAAACAGGCACAGGAGATTCAAATAGCGCCAACTACTATTTGCATGCGGGATTTTGGCAAATGCAAGAAAGTTACATCGCTATTTCAAATCCTTCCGATTTAATACTGACTCCCATTGGTGGAATAAACGGTGAAGCAAGCGAAGGAACAATATCTTGGCAGGTAATAACGGATAATTCCGCTGGTTATAGCATGAGTATAAAAGTTACGACTACTCCAGCGCTTACATCCGGCTTAGATTCTTTTGCTGATTACATTCCAGGCGGAGCGGACCCCGATTATAATTTTTCTATTGTTTCTACCGCATCAGCTTTTGGGTTTTCCCCGGAAGGAGTTGACACAAGTACGCGTTTTAAAGACAATGGCTTAATATGCAACACTGATATAGGAGAAACCCTAGGCAAATGCTGGGATGGACTTTCTACTTCACCCAAGGTAATCTTCCAAAGAACAACCAGCAATCATCAAGCAGGAAGCGCCGCGACGGTTCGTTTTCGCGCAGAATCAGGGTCAAACCATATTCAAACTGCAGGCAGTTATACCGCTCCAATTATCGTAACTGCTATAACGTTATAATAATAATGAAACTATTTACAAAAATCATTTTATTCTTTTTCATACCATTGTTGTTTAACAGCAATATTGTCTCTCTTTATGCCGGGTCAAATTCTATACAAATAGATTTAGGAGTTAGCGGATGCAACAGCAATGGCACATGTGAAGCAGAAGAAACCATACCTAGTTGTCCAGTTGATTGCATTGTTTCTCCGGGAGGAAGTGGCGGTATGATTATATTATCAGAACAAAATGTTTTTTTATATAATCTATCCATAGAACCGGACTTTACTGCTTCTGTTATTCGCTGGAATAGCTCTCTTAGCGTTATTAGCACAATAAAATGGGGTGAAACAACAGAAGTAAAAGAGGGGACTCTTAGCAGTGTTGTTTTTGCCAGGAACCATAGAATTGAAATAATAAACTTGAAACCGGGAACGATGTATTATTTTACAATTGAAAGTCGAGATGTTAATGGAAAAACCAATATCTACCCGCCAACATATTTTTTTACAAAATTCTTAAAAGATACAACTTTTCCATTAAATCCGCGTAACGTAAAAGCATCAGCTGATGTTCCCGGCATCACTATCTCTTGGCAGAATCCGCCCGATGATAATTTTTCATATGTTCGAATAATGAGACACGAAGACCATTTTAGAGGAAATCCATTTTTGGGCAAATTGATTTATGAAGGGACAGATGAAAAATTTTTAGATAAAAATGTAATAGCGGGAAAAAAATATTTTTATACATTATTTTCCAGAGATAATAAAGGAAATTATTCTTCGGGTGTGGCAGTATCTGAAACTGCGTATTCCGCAAAAAAAATTCCTGCGCAACCAGAGGCGCCAATAGAAATACCAGCACAGTTTCTCATAGAAGAAACTTTTTTCGCGCATCAGTACAATCAACAAGTTGAACCGCTTACAAATATTAAAACAATCAAAATAGATAGCGATAAAAGCACTGTCATTGATATAAATTCAAAAACTCTTCCTGATGACTGGATGAAAGTTACAAATAAAGACGGAAAAATCATAGGACAATATTTATTTTCATTTAATAAAGACAGCGGACGTTATCAAAGCGTTATTCCTCCATTGGAAAAAGAAGGAAATTATAATGTGAAAATTTATAGGTATAAAAATAATGTTCCGACAATAATAAGCGAAGGATTGCTAAACGTTGAAGAAAAAATAGCGCCCAAAATTGAAAAATCCGATAAGAATAAATATATCATCAACTATATTCTTGGTCATTTACAATTGATATATATAATTATTTCAATAATTATTCTAATTATAACAGCTTTTTTGTTAAAACGCAAGACAAAAAACCCAATAAAATAAGCTTCAATAAGCTTCCTTATCAAAAGCTTGTCTATCAGCAGACAGGTGTGGATAACTAGTTGATATGCTGTGGATTATCTACTATAATATAAGGGTATAAAAAAATATCGTTTATCCGAGATTTTGTTTTTTAACTTTTTGTTTGTTGAATAAACTGTTATATATCAATCTAAAAATGGATCACGTACGAAATTTTAAAATGTTTTATGCTTACATTCTAAAAAGTAAAAAGGATGGCAAATTATACATTGGTTTTACAAACGATCTACGAAAGCGCTTCAAGGAACATAATGATGGAAGGTCTACATATACAAAAGGAAGAGGTCCATATGATTTAATTTATTATGAGGCGTGTTTAGAAAGAGAAGATGCTAGGTCGAGAGAATTATATTTAAAATCTGGAAGGGGTAGACGTTATATTAATTCACGTTTAAAGCGCTTCCTATTTCGTACGTGATGGAAAATCTTAAAAAAGTAGTATCGTTGGGTCAAGCATCAAAGATTACTGGATACCATTCAGACTATTTAAGCGCTTTAATTCGCAAAGGGGAGGTGAAAGGAGAAAAAGTCGGAGGCAATTGGTTCACTACTGAAGAAGAAATAAAAAATTATATTTTTAAGCAAAAAATTCGCCACAAAAAATTCGCTATTGGAGGTTTTTTATCTCAAAAAAGAACTAAAAAAATTTTTATACTGGCCGGAATTATTTTTCTAGGCATTGTTTTGCTTGGAATTTATTTTCACGATAAAAATAGCAAGGTAATTTTTGAGGAAGGTAAAAAAACGCTTTCCTCCGAGGTAGAAGCGATAAAATTTTGAAAATGAATTCACAAAAAAAATTACAAAATTCGTTGCAGGTGCAGTTAAAGAAACTCTTTATTGGCATATCTTTTTCTAGGGTACAGATTTTTCGAAGCTTGAAAAATCTTGAAGTTTTCGCGCCGTCGCACTCAAAACCCCCTAAAAAAGATACGCCTTCAACGAGTTTCTTTATTATAAAAAGTTTTCTTTTACTTTTTATTTTTATAATAATATTCTCTCCTATTCTGAATGTAAATGCCGCCATAAACAAACAAATAAATTATCAGGGTAAATTAACCAACGCAAGCGGAGTGGCTGTTGCTAACGGCACTTACAATATGGAGTTTGCCTTATATTCCGTTTCAACCGGAGGAACTGCAGTTTGGACAGAGACAAGAATAGATGCAAATAAAGTGCAAGTGACAAGCGGGCTTTTTAGCGTACTTTTAGGAGAAGTCACCGCGCTGACTGGAGTTAATTTTAATCAGACACTTTACTTGGGAGTAAACATTGGCGGTACCACAGTGACTCCTGTTTGGGATGGAGAAATGACTCCTCGAAAAAAACTGGGCGCTGTTTCTGCCGCTATTTTGTCTGAAAGCGCAATTAATATTATTGGCGGAACTGCGGGAGCTATTCCTTATCAATCGGCTGCAGATACCACTTTATTTTCTTCCGCAGGCGCTATCGGACAAGCGTTAATTTCTGGAGGCGCTGCTTCTCCTACTTGGTTTGCTCCCACCCTGGGTTCTTTAATTTTTGCCGGAGCAAGTGGAATTCTTTCTCAAGATAATTCTAATTTATTTTGGGATAATATAAATAAAAGACTAGGCATCGGGACGACGGGGCCGGGAGCACCTTTGCATGTGTTAGCAGAGACTGCTGAAACCCCGCAATTTAGAGTGGCTTATAGTAGCGTTAATTATATTGAGCTTCTTCACAGAGGACGTTTTAATATCGTAACTACATCTGAACCTACAAATTTCTATGATTTCAGGCGAAATGGCATAAGTGATATGGTAATAAAACAAGGCAACGTCGGCATCGGGACGACTACACCCACCGCTAATTTCCAAGTCGCGCAAGGCACAGCGGGGACAGGCACTGTCGCAACAAATGCCACTATCACATTAACAGGTACAGGCACCCAATTCACTAACACATTCAAAGTTGGAGACACTATTACAGTCTCTGGCGAAACTGTACGAACAATTGCCACTATCGCATCTGATACAAGTTTGACTTCAACTGTGGCATTCTCTACCACCGCTTCTGGTTTAACATATACCTTGACTGGCGGAGACAGATTTGTGGTGAAAGGGAATGGCAATGTAGGAATTGGGACGAGCAGTCCTCAATATCCTCTCCATATTAATAGTGGAGCTTTATATATCGGAGGGACTTCACCATCACTCAACTTAAGGGATGAAACTCAATATAGTGCTCAAACTATTTTATCACAATCATCGGGTTTCTCATATTTTATTACAACTCAACCTTCGGGTATGGTTTTTTATAATAATGTTTGGGCTCCTATCATCTATTATAATCAAATAGGCAACGTCGGCATCGGGACAGCAACTCCAACCGCAGTATTACACTTAAAAGCAGGCACAGCCACAGCGAATACAGCACCACTGAAATTTACTTCAGGAACATTAAATACCACAGCTGAAGCAGGAGCGGTAGAATTTTTAACTGACGCTTATTATGGAACAATCACGACAGGAGCGGAAAGAAAGCAATTTGCTTTTACTAGTGATTTAACAACAGGTTATGTCCCTTACACAGGAGCAACAACTAATGTAGATTTAGGTCTTCACAGTTTGACAGTTGATACTAATACTCTTTTTGTTGATAGTGTAAATCATAGACTAGGCATCGGCACATCAACACCCACCGCTAATTTCCAAGTCGCGCAAGGCACAGCGG
>ERZ1292625.1321-Hain-H41-01um-R1-1321-length-30353-cov-9_pt1 | contig 30353 bp, 26 predicted proteins | sample MGYA00564400_ERZ1292625 | MGnify/ENA primary metagenome ERZ1292625 (study PRJEB36523, sample SAMEA6512639) | groundwater metagenome | collected 2019-01-08 | study: AquaDiva: Metagenomics assemblies of 32 groundwater samples | reverse complement strand
TCGAGAAATACATAGCGGAGAAGGCGACCATACCTGTCACGGTCGCCTTGTGAAGCATCGGCTTCGAGGCGAACGGTTTTGTTTTCTAGTAAAGATTTTGTAAAACCACTCGCTTCCTTTCCAAAACATTGGACTTTCTTGCGTGGGTCCACAGTCTCAGGTGTGTCTACTCCGATAAGGCGTATTTTTTCCGAGACACCGTTTATGAGAACAACAACAGTGTCGCCGTCAACAACACGAGTAACTGTGGGCGGTTGTGGCACAGATGGAAGAGGCGGAACATCTGACATCGGTGCCACACCTAAAACGCTCGCATTTGACCCAAGAAACACATCTTGCAGTGCAAGGACTAAAAATACCACAATAAGTCCCATGATTAGTCTTTTTTGCATTCCTTTTAGTATATCCTGTGATGCCTATTGCAAAAAGGTCGCCCATCTGGTAAAGTTCGTCCATTATGAAGAAAGAAATTCACCCGGCATACTATCCAAACGCAGCAGTAACTTGCTCTTGTGGCGAAAAGTTCGTCGTTGGTTCAACGATGCCAAAAATCGATGTAGAAATCTGTAGCTCATGCCACCCATTTTTTACGGGAGAAGAAAAGCTTCTCGACACTGGCGGACGAGTTGAGCGTTTCAAGAAGCGCCAGGCCGCTACAAAGAAGTAGCGAAGTTGAGAAACCACATAGGACCTTTTTCTGTGTGGTTTTTCTTTTGCATATTGAACTCATGCTAAACTATACTGTATGAATCTCGGAACATTCAAATCAAACCATAAGACAAAATACCTCGCAGATGAATACGAGCGTCTTTTGTCTGCCGAGGCGGAAGTGAAGGCTATGATAAAAACAGACCCAGAATTTGTTGAATTGGGTGCTTCCGAGATTGTAACGCTCCGCACACAGATAGATGCTCTGGAAAAACAGATGACTGGAATTATTGATAGAGATAAAGAAGAAGAAATAAAACCAAAGGAGATAATTCTTGAAGTGCGCGCTGGCGCAGGTGGTGAAGAAGCGGCGATTTTTGCGCAGGACCTTGCGATGATGTACGAGCGTTTTGCGGAAAAGAAAGGATGGGAATGGAAAAAATTGGACGAGTCGCAGAGTGAAATGGGTGGATACAAGGAAGCCTCGTTTGAGATTAAAGGCAAAGACGCGTATGACATGCTCCGGTGGGAGACAGGCGTCCACCGCGTACAGCGCATTCCCGCTACAGAAAAAATGGGACGCGTTCATACTTCCACCGCGTCGGTCGTGATTCTCCCTATTTATCCGACAACAACTTTTACCGTTAACCCTGCCGACCTTGAGATGGAGTTTTCGCGTTCGGGCGGTGCGGGTGGACAAAATGTAAACAAAGTAGAAACTGCTGTTCGTATCATTCACAAGCCGACAGGACTCGCGGTACGTTGTACAAGCGAGCGTCTTCAGGTAAAGAACCGCGAAAAGGCGATGTCGATGCTCATGGCGAGACTCGAGGACCTCGACCGCGCAAAAAAGGCGAGCGATGTTTCAGCGGACCGCAAGGGGCAGATTGGCACTGGCGACCGATCAGAAAAAATCCGCACGTACAACATTCTTCAAGACCGCATCACCGACCACCGCATCAAGCAGTCATGGAGCAATATAGAGAAGGTTTTTCTTGGTAATATTGACCCAATCCTTGAAGCCTGCGCAAAAGGAACAGTGGGGGATGAGGAGGATGGAGAGTAAAAAGTTGTAAAAAAAAACGTTAACATGCTAGTATTACAAAGTCGGTTGGCTTGCAACCGACTTTGTTCTTTTGACAATTTTATGGAGGTAGTAAATGAAAAAATTACTCGTGGGTGTTTTACTTGGTGTATTTGGCTTCGGACAAATGGCAATAGCTGGGACGAAACCGATACTGAATATGCCCGATTATGATGGTACTTACTACGGTACACCAAGTACGGGTAGTGATTGCGATAGTGCGGCGGCAAATTGTGACAGCACAGCGGGTCGCAAGATGTTTTCAACACTATATCGTGATAACTATAACCGTACGTCTGGTTGTGCTGGAGAGCGCTGTGGTTCACATGCAGGCGTTGATATCGCAGTTGTAAGCGGGACGCAGGTAAAAGCCGCACTCGCGGGAACTGTTGTTGTTTCTGGATGCAAGGAAGGTCCAGGCACGGGAGATTTTGGAGGTACTGTTGTAATTGAAGCAAATGACCCGTATGTTGTTGGTAGCAAAGTTTACCTTGTTTACGCACACTTGGATAATTGGACTAATTACACAGTTGGGAGTCCAGTAAGCGAGGGGGCTGTCATCGGGTTATCGGGCGGGAAACCTAAAAGCCAAGGTGGTATTTGCCCAGGCGGTAGTCAGGGGGCGCACCTTCACTTCCAGGTTGATAAAAATCCGCCAGATGCGAACGGTCGCCCATGGTTTCCGCCAAATGGTGCTGAGCAATCAGACGATGTTCTAAACCCAGTAGTAACTCAATACACACACAATCCTCTCCCCTTTGTTCAAGGTTATGCATATAACTACACATTTGCTGAAAACAACAATAAGGAATTATGGGGAGCGATGTTTGTAAATGCCTATAATACCGCTAATAGTGATCTGTGGGTAGACAGCAGTTCTGTAAATCCATACGTTGGTCGCAGTAGCATCTTTGGGGATGTATCATGCGGTGAAACAGCTGCTTGTAGTCGCGAGATTACTCTTAACGCCGATATCTTCAAGCGGTTAGTGCTCAACCTTGACTTTAGATGTGTCGCAAATCCTGTAACCATTTGGTATCGCAAACCAGATAGTGATGCGAATTGGTACGGCGCGTCATTTAGTTACAGCACAGCAGGAGTGTATACTCTTGGTATGTCAGGTTTACCAACATGGAATGGCATTATTGTTGATATAATGATTCAACCGTCGCAAGGGTGTACTGCAAGTCCAGGACCAGAAGAGTACTTTATCAAGCAGATGTATTTGTTGCCGTAGGTTAAATACGGCTTAAGGGAGGATGCACAACATCCTCCCTTTTTCTTTGTGTTTTTAGGGGATTAACGGTACAATATTTTATAATATGGATAAAAAAATAATATCAATAATAGTCATACTGCTAGCAATAATACTAGGTTCTACTGCGTGGAATTTTTTGCGTGGCAATAAGTCAGTGCAGTCTTCCGCGACAAATACTATAAACCAAACCGAAACAAAAATTATTTCGGTAAATAAGCCAGCGAGTTTTGCGGGAGTTGAGATGATGACATACAAAAATGAGGTTTTTGAATTTACATTTCCCAAAAAATGGAAAAAAAATGAAGAATTTCAGTCTAATAAGGAAACCAATTCATTTCATTATTCTATTACCCCAGATGTTCTCTATCCGTCAGGGGTTCCTGAAGGGTCGATGAATCCACTATTTTATATTGATATAGAAAACACGAGGATGAACTCTTTTCAGCCAGATCCTGTGCTAGGAGAAAAATGGATTGTTATCAATAACAAAAATGGCATTTACTCTCCAGGGATGAGTGGTGCAGACGCATATTATTTTCTCGAAAATGGAAAACTGTATACGGTACACATAGTTACAGTTTTTAGGCAATATAATATCTCCGAACAGGAAGCTCTCTGGGTACTCTCGACATTCAAAATAATAAAATAAGAAGCTCAAATAATATGCTTGTTGTTCATGCTAATATTTGGTATTATTACTAGCAGTTCTTCAACGAAAATTATTAGGAGGTGAAAATGTTCTTTAAGTCAATTTCTCTGGGTGTTATTACGCTGTTCTTAGGTGTTGCTTATATGAATATAGGTGCTTCCAAGGATGACAAAATGGAATCCTCAAAAACTTCCTTACTCTTTAAAAAAGAATATGAACAAGTATCTCTCAAGCAGGAAGAACCCACGACGATAATAGGTAAATGCGAAAGCTATATTATTACCGATTTTGGTAAAAAGTGTTTGTCATCAAATGTTCACAATATCAGCACAGGTGATAAAAAAGAGATAGAGGATAATCTAGCTTTATACAATAAAGCTAATGCAGAAGATGCGACTAATCTTCAAAATTCTCTCAGTAATCCAAGTAACAATAATCTCATTCCGGTTCAATCTATTGGAATGGTCACAACCCAACAGAAGGAGGTTTTTACAGAAAGAGACAGCTCGGTGTTAGTTTCTCCGTTTGCAAAAGAAGCCCTTTAAAGGGCTTCTTTTTATAATTCTTGCAGCCTATTTTTAAAATTGTGGACAAAATTTGATTGTATCACAGACCACCGCATCAAGCAGTCATGGAGCAATATAGAGAAGGTTTTTCTTGGTAATATTGACCCAATCCTTGAAGCCTGCGCAAAAGGAACAGTGGGGGATGAGGAGGATAATGATTAAGGATACTAAAGGCTCCTGATAAGCCCTTGCATTTTGAGCGGCTATCTGGTAATCTTTTAACCTATATGACCAAAACAGCAGAGAATCACGGATTAATCACTGAAATGTTTGCCGCAGGCGCTCATTTTGGCTATTCACGTTCACGTCGCCATCCATCAGTAAAGCCATTTATTTTCGGAACCAAAAATGGTATCGAGATTATGGACCTCGAGAAAACAAGTGTTGAACTTGAGAAGGCAAAGGAGTTTGTAAAGACACTCGCAAAAGGCGGTAAGCAAATTCTTTTTGTTGGAACAAAAAGTGAGTCAAAGAAAGTAGTCGAGGATGCGGCTAATATTATCGATATGCCCTTTGTCGCGGAACGATGGGTGGGTGGCGTTCTCACAAACTTCACTGAGATTAAAAAGCGTATCGCTCTTCTTGAGGACCTCCGTAGTAAGAAAGAAAAAGGTGAGCTCTCAATCTACACAAAGAAGGAGCGTTCACTCATCGACAAGGATGTAGAACGTCTCGAAAGAAATTTCGCAGGTATTGTTACGATGAGAGAAATTCCCGCGGCAATGTTTGTTATTGATCCACGCAAAGAGTCAATTGCTGTCAAAGAAGCTCATTTTCTAGGTATTCCAGTTATTGCGCTCGCAAGCTCAGATTGCAATTTGAAAGAAGTTGATTTCGCAATTCCTGGCAACGATTCTTCAGTTTCAAGCGTCAATTTCTTTGTTGCGCAAATTGTGCAGGCGTTTAAGGACGGACGCACTGTGTAAATTGTGAGTAGCACGAATTGTATTATTCTAAATTCGATATTCTACCCAAAATGATTACGACAGAACAAATTAAAGAACTACGCGAATTGACGGGAATTTCCGTTATGCAGTGCAAAAAAGCGCTTGAGGAGGCAGAGGGAGATAAAGAAAAAGCTCTCCTTATTCTCCGTAAAAAAAGTGTGGCCATTTCTGAAAAGAAAGGCGATCGTGAGCTTGGTGCTGGAGTTGTAGATGTGTACATTCATAGTAATAAGACCATCGGAACTCTCATAGAGCTTTCGTGCGAGACAGATTTCGTCGCACGTAACGAAGAGTTCATAGCAATGGCGCGTGACATTGCTATGCATATCACCGCAACAAATCCTGAATATACCGACGAAACACAAATCACTGACGAAGTACGCGCGAAAGTGATTGATATGTTCAAAAAAGAAGTTCTAGAGTCTGGCAAGGGCGCCGATATTCAAACAAAGATGATGGATGGAAAACTCGCCACCTACTTTGGTGAACGCACTCTACTTGCTCAGGCATTTGTAAAAAATCCTGATATCACGATAAAACAGCTCATCGACGGAGGCGTGCAGAAGTTTGGTGAGAAAATAGTTGTGTCTCGTTTTGCGCGATTTTCGGTTGCAAAGTAGTTGATTGGGTAGAATATAGAATGTATAATATTGAGTGTAGTCTGTATCTGGGCACAATTCTAAATTCCACCATTCATGTTTGTCATAATTACATTATTTTATCTCTCTCTCGCGACCATCATAGCTATGGTTTTGTGGAAGCTGGTGTCTCTTCGAGGGCTGAAGCTTTCCCTTGTGGAGGGTGTTGAAAAAGAGCTTCACGGCAAACTATACGAAACGATTCACAAGGTGTGGCATATGTTTCGTGTTAGTGTCCTTGCGCGTATTCGTACAATTGCCCTCGTGTTCTTTTACACGGTCGCGCACGAGATGTTGCGTTTTACCGAATTTATTGGACAGAAACTTAAGGAGCGTCACGGGAAATGGTTTGATATGGTAAAAGGGAAGGGTGTAATCAAAAAAAAGGGCGCTGTTTCGTTTTTTCTTCGAGATGTGGCAGAATACAAAAAGTCAATTCAGGAGAAGTAGCATGTACCGGGCGGATTAGTTAAATGATTAGATATTGCCGCCTTAGCTCAGTTGGTAGAGCAACACTTTTGTAAAGTGAAGGTCCCCGGTTCGAATCTGGGAGGCGGCTCCATGAAAACCCGTAAATAGCGGGTTTTTGTTTTGCGGGTTTTTCGTGTAAACTAAAGGGATTATGGAAGAAAAAATGGGTCATATTCATCCACTCTCGCGCACAATGGATGAAATTGTGCGTATATTTACCGAGATGGGTTTTGAGGTGGCGTTAGGGCCAGAAATGGAATCAGAATATTACAACTTTGATGCCCTTAATTTTCCGAAGGAACATCCAGCGCGTGATATGCAGGATACTTTTTGGATCAAGGGAGTAAAGCAGACCGTTCTACGTACCCATACATCTAATGCGCAAGTTCGCTACATGGAAAAGAACAAGCCACCTTTTCGTATTGTCGTGCCTGGGAAAGTTTTTCGTAACGAGGCAACAGATGCGACACACGAAACGCAATTTCATCAGATTGAAGGGCTTGTAGTGGGGGAGAACATTACTTTACCTAACCTAAAATGGACTCTAGAAACTTTTTTTAAAAAGCTTTTTGGTAACAATGTAAAGATGCGCATGCGCCCTAGTTTTTTCCCGTTCGTTGAGCCTGGAGTAGAGATTGATATTTCGTGTTTTCTTTGTAGTGGTAAAGGTTGTTCCGTATGCAAAAAATCCGGCTGGATTGAAGTAATGGGCGCTGGGATGGTGCATCCGAATGTTCTGCAGGCAGGCGGCGTTGACCCACGAAAGTACACAGGCTTTGCCTTTGGGATGGGTGTTGACCGCCTCGTAATGATTAAGCACGGTATTGAAGACATACGCCTTTTGTACGCTGGCGACCTTCGTCTTGTAAATCAATTTTAATATGAATATTTTTACTTCACACAAAACACTTGCGCGGTATCTCAATGACATTCCAAACCCATCAGAACTTTCGAATATTTTTCTCGAGCATATCTGCGAAGTGGAAGGAGTAGAACAAAAAGGTGACGACACAATTTTTGAACTAAAGATTACTCCAGACCGCGGGCACTTGCTTTCACACATGGGTATTGCTCGAGAGGTTGCTGTGTTTAGCGATGCGAAGCTAAAATCGTTTGAGCCTAAAGTTTTGGTTTCAGAAGTTAAGACGAAGCTTCTTATAGATGTTCTTGAGCCAAAAGCCTGCCATAGATATATTGGCCGTGTAGTAGAGGGAGTAGACGGTCGTGAGTCGCCAGCGTGGCTCAAGGAAGCGCTTGAAGGGTCTGGACAGCGAAGCATAAATGCGATTGTCGATGTGACAAACTTTGTAATGCTTGAACTTGGCCAACCGATGCACGCGTTTGACGCTGACAAGCTTGCGCGAGAAAAAAACGGAGAAATTAAAATTATTATTAGGAGTGCGGAAGCAGGAGAAAAAATAGAGACACTTGACGGTAAAGATATTTCTCTCCCCACAGAAATTCTCGTCATCACAGACACTGCTCGTTCGCTTGCTATCGCAGGCGTAAAAGGCGGAGCGCACGCGGGAGTTGGGGAAAATGTGAACACCATAGTTCTTGAGGCGGCAATATTTGATTCTGCCCTCGTGAGGAAAGCGTCGGCGGGAGTGAATATTCGCACCGATTCATCACGCCGATTTGAGCACAACCGCGCACCCGAGATTGCGCTTGTTGCAATGGAGCGCGCCACCGAGCTCCTCCTCGAGATTTTCCCACAAGCAAAAGCAGGGAAGATGGTCGATGTGTACCCGCGCCCCACAAATCCATATCGCGTGAGTATGTCTCCGAATGATGTTTCGCGTATCTTAGGAATCCCATATTCTTCGAAAGATTTAGAGCGCGACCTTGAGCGCCTTGGTTTTAAGTATGAACGTATTCAAGATCCAAAAGAAAAAATTGTGCTTCGTGCAAAAGAGCTCGTAAGTAGTCCTTATTCTTATGGTGCGAGTGTGAGTTTTGATGCACCGCGAAGCTTTGATTGCTCAGGATTTACGAGCTATCTTTTTTTGGAGGCTGGAATAGAAATTCCACGCATGTCTGTTGATCAATATGTTTTTGGTGAGGAAGTTTCTCTTGATGCGCTTGGAATGGGTGATCTCCTTTTTTCGGTTAATGAAGGAACTCAGGTTTATCACGAAAGTATCGAGTGGATGAAGGGCACAAAAGTGCCTGCGCAAGGGATAGACCATGTTGGCGTGTATCTTGGCGATGGTATGGTTGCGCACACTTCGCGATACAATAAGAGTGTGGGCGAAGAAGGTGGCGTACTTATCGAGAAGTTTGCCGATAGTCATCGATTTAAAAATATCACCGGCGCGCGCCGAATTTCTGAAATTAAGGAAGAAAGATTTTATGTAATTGCGCCGTTTGAGCGATTCGATATTCGAATTGGCGCAGATATTGCCGAAGAAGTTGTGCGTTTGGCGGGGTACGAAAAAATTCCCAAGGCAATTCTCGCACACGATGGTTTTACTCCCGCACACAACGATGTGTATGGTGCGATGATTCGTGTTCGTAATGCACTCGCGCTTCTTGGATTTTCTGAAATTTTTACTTACGCATTTCGTAAAGAGGGAAAAGTAGAGCTCGAAAATCCAATGGCGGAAGGTGTGAATTTTCTTCGCGATAACCTAACGGACGGAATGCAGGAAGCTCTTGTTTTTAACGCGCGTAATGCGCCACTCCTTGGTGTGGACGAAATTTTAATGTTTGAAATTGGGACAGTGTTTTTCTCTCCAGAAGAGGAAGCAGTACGTATTTCGCTCGGTTCTACCATCACAAAAAACATAAAGCAGTCAAAAAAAGAAGAGCGCGAACGAGAGATATTCACACTTGCACACAACGCTATTGAAAAAGCTCTCGGGACGGAGTCTTCTTGGGTTAGAGATGGAAATGTATGCGAGTGTACGATTCGTTCATCCAAGAGTGTTTCAAACGAATACGAACCACTCATTCCGTCTTCAACGCTGACTGCATACCGCCGTATTTCTGCTTATCCATTTATGCTTCGCGACATTGCCATGTGGGCTAGTGGAGAAATCACAAAAGACGAAATTCTTGGTATCATTCGCACTGAAGGTGGCATCCTTCTCGTTCGCGACCGACTCTTTGATGTGTTCACGAAAGATTCAAAAACTTCATACGCATTTAATCTCGTATTCCAGTCGCACGAACGGACACTTTCTGACGTTGAGATAAATGAAGTTATGGCGCGCATTACGGAAAAACTTTCTGCACGCGGGCTTCTAGTACGCTGATAATGAAACTAATTGTTCCATATTATTCTCAATATCTAGATGTCACAGACACCGTGTGGCAACCGCGCGCATGCGGTGTCGCGTGTTTGAAAATGCTCCTTGATGCGAGTGGAGTTGAGACACCTCCACTTGATGAAATGATAAAAGACGGTCTCGCTCTCGGCGCGAATTCTCCAAACGGATGGCTCCATGACGGACTTATTGCTCTCGGAGCAAAATATAAAGGAGAGCTCTTTCGTAAAGAGTTTCGCAAAAAAGATGCCGACTCGGAAGCTTCTGCGCGCCTTAACAGTGAAGGCATAGATGTAATTCTCGGTGAACTTGAAGCAGGTCGTCCTGTTATTGTTTCCGCCATTAAAAATTTTGAGATTCGCAACAAATTTCACATGGTGATTGTCGTTGGCGCCGAAATGGAAGAGGGTATTGTGAAGGGTTTTTATTATCACGACCCGGACAGTTACACCAAAACCAAAGGCGCCTACCAGTTCGTCCTCATGGGTATCTTCAGCACCGCATGGCGCCGTATGGCGATTTTTATCAAAAATTAGGGCTTTTGTTTTGTGGATATTTTTGGTATAATAAACGTACAAAAGCATAGTGCTTTTTCTTTTTTAATTATTTTATGGCCAAAAAAGACGGAGATAATAAGAATAAAGTAGAGGGGTATGGAGCAGAGGACATCGTGGTCCTTGAGGGGCTTGAGCCTGTGCGCAAGCGTCCGGGTATGTATATTGGCTCCACAGGTCCTGAAGGCCTACACCACCTAATTTGGGAAATTTTTGACAACTCGCGTGATGAGGCGATGGGTGGTTTTGCAAACCATATTGAGGTGGTTCTTTTGCCGGGTAATGTAGTGCGTGTGGTGGATAATGGTCGCGGTATTCCAACAGACATTCATCCAAAGACAAAAGTTTCCGCGCTCGAGACTATTATGACCACGCTTCACGCCGGGGGAAAGTTTGAAGGCACGAGCTACAAAGTTTCTGGCGGGCTCCACGGCGTGGGCGCGTCTGTGGTGAATGCGCTCTCTGTTCACACAGAGGTACGCGTGCATCGTGATGGAGCAGTACATATGCAACAGTACGAACGCGGTAAGCGTGTAGCGCCTGTTAAAAAAGTTGGCACGACAAAGTTTCGCGGCACCATCGTCACATTCGAGCCAGACGAGCAAATTTTCAAAGAAATCAATTTCAATTGGAACCAGATTGTGAGCCATTTGCGCCAGCAAGCATACCTCGTGAAAGGGCTTCAAATTGTCATAATTGACGCAAGTAAATACGAAGGCAAGCTTAAACTTGATGATGTGGTTTTTATGCAGGACCTTCTACTCGAAGTACCTTCGATGACATTTTATTTTGACGGCGGACTTGTATCGCTCGTTCGTTTTTACAATCAACACCAGAAACCGGTGCATAAAAATATTTGCTACGTCGAAAAAGAAGAGGGTGGTGTGACAGTGGAAGTTGCATTTCAATACATTGATGATATTTCCTCGCGTGAACTCGCATTTGCAAACAACATATACAACATGGAGGGAGGGACACATGTCACTGGTTTTCGTACTGCGCTTACGCGCCGTATCAACGACTACGCCCGCAAAGGGAACTACATAAAAGAAAATGAAGAAAATTTTACCGCAGACGATGTGCGGGAGGGCTTGACCAGCGCTGTCTCTGTAAAAATGCGCGAGATTCAATTTGAAGGACAGACAAAAGGCAAGCTTGGAAGCGTCGAAGCGCGCGGTGCCGTGGAAAAAGTTTTTGGTGAAGCACTCGCTCTTTTCATGGAGGAAAATCCAGACGATGCGCGCGCGATTGTAAACAAAGTGATTCTCGCTCTACGCGCACGCAAAGCGGCAAAAGCTGCAAAAGACAGTGTGCTAAGGAAGGGCGCGCTCGAAGGGCTTACACTCCCCGGTAAGCTCGCAGATTGCCAGAGCAACAAAGCAGAAGACTCAGAACTTTTTATTGTAGAGGGGGACTCTGCAGGTGGTTCGTCGAAGCAAGGTAGAGACCGAAAGACACAGGCGATACTTCCGCTCAAAGGAAAAATATTGAATGTGGAGCGCGCGAGGTTGGACCGCATGCTTGAGTCAAACGAAATCAAGTCGCTCGTTATCGCGCTTGGTGTAGGTATCGGTGATGTGTTCGACCTTTCAAAACTTCGCTACCACAAAATCATAATCGCAACAGATGCAGACGTGGACGGCGCGCATATTCGATCTCTTCTCCTCACTCTTTTTTATCGTTATTTTAAAAAAGTTATCGAAGGTGGTTTTATTTACATCGCCCAGCCACCGCTTTACAAAATAAAGCGCGGTAAAGAAATTACTTATGCATATAGTGAAGAGGAAAAAATCGCATTTCTCGGTAAAGACATAAGCTTGCTTGAAGTTGTAGAGGAGGGGGAAAGTGATGCTTCAGAGGAAGGAACGGAAGCAGAGATAACTGAAGCTGAGGAAAAAGGAAAGAAAAAAATTCCAAAGATTTCTCTCCAACGCTACAAGGGTCTCGGTGAAATGAATCCCGAGGAACTATGGGAGACAACAATGGATCCAAAGTCGCGCATTTTGAAACAAGTTACCATTGACGACGCGGTGGATGCGGACAAAGCATTTGACGTATTAATGGGTGAAGATGTAGCGTCGAGGAAGTCGTTTATTCAGTCCAATGCCAAGATGGCAAACATTGATGCCTAAGGGTATACTATAATTATGATCAAAAAATATATTCTTGCCATTGTTGCAATCGCGCTCGCGGTTTGGGTTGGATTTTTCTTTGGTAAAAAATCGGCAATTGCGCCAGATGCGCCACTGAATGGGAATGTGACAGATATTGCAAGGTAGTATTTTATGGTGGTATAATAGCTTCATTAATCGTTAATTATTTAAAATATGAGAATAGCAGGTATTGCATTAATATTGTTTGGTACTCTGTACTTTTTGAGAAATATTGGGATTATTCAGATAGTAGATTGGAATATCATTTGGCCAGTTTTGGTAATAATTGCAGGTTTCTCATTGAAGCACTGCAAGTCAATGATGTACGGAGGTATGTGCAAAGGCGGTAAGTGCGAAATGTGTGGAAATGGCGGTGAACACAAGTGCGAAGGTCCTAACTGCAAGCACTAATTCAAAATTAAAAAGCTCTAACCTTTTTTAAAAAAAGGTTGGAGCTTTTTAATTTTGAATTACCAAATTGCTTTCTTTTTAATATCGCCTAGTGTGTATTTAATAAAGTCTTCTAGTGAGTGTGTCTCTCCTTTGTCTCTACCCCGCATTTCAACGGTTACTGTTCCTGATGCAACTTCTTTTTCACCGAGCACGAGAATAAATGGGACTTTCTCCATTTTTGCGACACGAATGCGCTTGCCCAGACTTTCGTTTGAATCGTCGAGCTCGACGCGCATACCCGCGTTTACAATTTCTGCTCGCACCTTTTCCGCATACTCAGCAAACTTCTCACTAATAGGAAGAATTTTAATTTGAACGGGCGAGAGCCAAATAGGGAAGTTCCCAGCAGTATGCTCAATGAGTGTAGACATGAATCGTTCGATTGAGCCCATGATAGCGCAGTGCACCATTACTACTTGCTCCTTTTCTCCTTTTTCGTTCATACATACAAGATCGAAACTTACTGGCTGATTGAAATCTAGTTGAATTGTCGCAACCTGGAGGGTACGCCCAATGGAGTCCTTGGTGATGAAATCGATCTTCGGACCGTACATAGCGGCTTCTCCTTTTCCGTCTACATACTTTTCAATTCCTCGTTTTTTCAAAAGCGATAAAATAGCCGACTCAGATTTTTCCCAAACTTCTTTTGTTCCGATATTTTTCTCAGTAAATGTTTCTGGGTCGTGTCTTGAGAAGCGTACTTGCATGTTTTCAAAACCAAATGTTTTATAGAAAGTATCGATGATGTCCCATATTGCAAAAACTTCCTGCTCAATCTGATTTTCTCGACAAAACACATGGGCATCGTCTTGTGTAATAGAAAGTACGCGTGAAAGTCCAGAGAGCTCGCCAGATTGCTCATCGCGGTAGACCATTGTCGTTTCGCAGTAGCGCTGTGGCATGTTGCGGTAGCTTCTTTGTTCACACGCAAAAATTTGCGTATGGTGTGGGCAGTTCATAGGCTTCATTGCGTATTCGTGTCCTTCACGCGTGGTAATTTTAAAAAGTTCATCAGCAAACTTTTTCCAATGCCCCGAGGTCTCATAAAGATCTTTTTTGGTAATATGCGGGATGGTGACTTTTTGGTACCCGTGAGCCTTGCGGAGTTCCCATACATAATCATTGAGGGACTCGCGAATCATTGTTCCTTTTGGTGTCCAAAGGGGAAGTCCGGGGCCGACGAGCTCCGAAAATGTAAACAGCCCCAGCTCCTTGCCGAGCTTTCGATGATCGCGCTTCTTTGCTTCCTCTTGTTGTTTCAAGTATGCGTCAAGCTCCGCTCCACTTTCAAAAGCGAGACCGTAGATGCGCGTGAGCATGGGGTTCTTTTCACTTCCGCGCCAGTAGGCTCCGGCGGTGTGGGTGATTTTGAATCCATCCGCAGGAATTTCTTTGGTGCTCTCGACGTGTCCACCTTTGCAGAGGTCGGTAAATGTGCCCGTCGTGTAGAGGGTGAGAGTCTTGCCCTCCTTTGAAAATTCTTCGATGAGCTCTGTTTTGTAAGGCTGGTCCTTGAACATTTTTTTAGCGTCAGCAACAGTAACTACATTCCCTTCAAAAGGAATTGCTTTGTTGGTCATTTTTTTCATCGCTTTCTCAAATCCCTTCAAATCTTCAGCTGAAGGTGTATAGCCTTTTGAAAACTCAAAATCATAGTAAAAACCATTGTCGATGACGGGGCCAATGCCAAGCTTTGCGCTGGGGTCTTTTTCAAGCACCGCGATAGCGAGCAGGTGTGCGAGTGAGTGACGGATATTCTTGAGATTGTCGTTTGCTTCCATAATTTTGTAACTATACCAGTTTTTCAGGAGTTTTTACAGTTCCTTCACGCGCTCCACAATGAGCGTCTTCTCGCCGTTCCGCTCCGAGATTTTTCCTTTGACTTTGATGCACTTGTCGGGGAGCTCAAAAAATTCTTTGTGGGTGAAAAGTGCTTCAGGGAAAAGCACGAGCTCAAGGGTGCCCGTCATGTCGGTCAATTTTACAAATGCCATTTTGTCACCTTTCTTCGTGATGATTGGGTGAATGTGTTCAACGATACCGCAAGCGACAGTGACCATTCCGTCGCGTAGTGTTTTTATACTTTCAATTGTGGTGCCAATTTTTTCAAGTTTTTCCCGATGATCATCAAGTGGGTGCCCCGAAACATAAAGGCCAAGAAGTTCTTTTTCCCAAATGAGACGGTCCCTTTTTGCGACCGGCTCGGCTGGTTTCAGGCGAAGCACGGGAACACTCGATTGGTCTGACATATCAGCAAAGAGTGAACCTTGCCCACTCATTTCACGCCCTTGCGCTTTGTTGTACTCAAGCGCTTCTTCCATATTGGCGAGCATTGCGCCGCGTTCGCCAAGCGCGTCCATGGCTCCTGCCTTGATAAGCGATTCAAGAGATTTTTTGTTTAAATTTTTGTGGCGAATACGCTCGAGAAAATCGCTGAACGAAGTGAACGCATAATTCTCGCTTCGCTCGGCAATGATGGCATCTGAAATATCGGTACCGAGATTTTTGATTGTATAAAGTCCAAATCTGATATCCTGATTTCCTTCACGCTCGACAACAGTAAACCCACCAAAGCTTGCATTGATGTCCGGAGGAAGCACTGGAAGTTTCATTCTTTTACATTCAGTGATAATCTCTGCAATTTTTTCCGTATCTCCCGACTCCGCCGTGAGAATAGCTGTCATATATTCAATGGGAAAGTTTGCTTTCATATACGCTGTCTGGTAGGCGAGTCGGCCATAGCTTGCGGCATGAGCTTTGTTAAATCCGTATGCGGCAAAAGGCTCTATGAGGTGCCAAAGTTCTTGCGCCTTTTTTTCCGTACAGCCATTTTCAACAAATCCCTGAAGCAACTTTTCTTTTTGCGCTTGCATTTCTGCGGGGATTTTTTTACCCATCGCTTTTCGGAGCTTGTCGGCGTCGAGCCACGAGTAGCCAGCGAGGTTGATCGCAATCATCATGACATCGTCTTGGTAGGTGATCACGCCATACGACATAGCGAGAATGTCTTTCATCCGCGGATCAAGATACGAAACCAGCGCTGGGTTGTGTTTTCTTTTAATATATTCTGGGATAGATTCCATCGGCCCCGGACGATAGAGCGCAACCATCGCATTGATATCGTGTATGGTTGAAGGGCGGAGTTCTTTTAGATAGCGAGTCATTCCGGAACCGTTGAGCTGAAAAAGCCCCATCGTCTCGCCACGCGCGAGCATTGCGAAAGTAAGTTGGTCATCAATGGGGATAAGGTCGAGGTCGATATCAATGCCGTGCCGTTCTTTGACCAAACGCCGAGCATCGCCCAATATGGAAAGGTTTCGAATTCCAAGGAAATCGAATTTCAAAAGCCCTGCGTCTTCGATGGCGTGCATATCATACTGAGTAATTACTTTACCGCCTTTTGGGTCGAGTTGTGTCGGCACAAAATCAATGAGTGGAATCGGTGAAATAACCACACCCGCGGCGTGGACAGAAATATGTCTCACGCACCCCTCGAGTTTTTTTGCGAGGTCGATAATTTCGGTTGTCGTCGCATCACTTTTGTACAAATCCTTGAGCTCAGGAGTTATTTCGAGCGCGGTGTCTATTGTCATTGGAAATCCTTGCGAGCCTTCGGGGATCAGGCGTGAGATTTTGTCGCCTACTGCATATGGGTGGCCGAGCGCGCGCGCTACATCTCGCACTGCGCCACGCGCCATCATCGTGCCGAAAGTACCTATCTGCGCCACATGGTCTGCACCATATTTTTCGCGCGCGTAGTTTATCACTTCGTCTCGGCGGTTGTCTGCGTAGTCCATATCGATGTCCGGAGCAGAAGGACGCTCTGGGTTCAAGAATCGCTCAAATGGGAGTTTGTATTCAAGGGGGTTTACGTGCGTGATTTTTAGGAGGTATGTAGTGATAGAACCGGCAACAGACCCGCGCACGGTGGTCAGAATGCCGTTTTCATTTGCAAATCGCAGAAGATCCGCAACTACGAGAAAATAAGGAGCGTAACCTTTATCGCAAATGACTTTAAGTTCGTATTCGAGGCGGTCGTTCACTTCTTTGTCGTTTATGGAAAGTCCGCGAATAGCGATTCCTTCCTTTGCGAGACGGCGAAGCTCGCTATCGTATGTCGTGCCATGTGGAATTTTTAAATCGGGGAATACCCACGAACCAAGCTCAAGCTTGATGTCACACATATCTGCAATTTTTTGAGTATTCCAAACGGCCTCCGGCGTGTCTTTGAAATACTTGAGTGCAGTTTCAGTATTGATAAATGAAAAATCATCAGATGCCATCGAGAATCGATTTTCGTCGTTTAGGTCGCCGTTGGTTTGAATGGCGAGAAGTGTTTCGTGCGCGCGCTGGTCGTCGCTCTTTAAATAATGTGAGTCCTGTGTTGCGACAAGCGGAACGCCGAGTTTTTTACCGAGTAGAATTATACCCGCACGCACTTCCTCAATACCCGGCACGCCGGGGTGATGCATAATCTCAAGAAAATAATTTTCTTTCCCAAAAATTTCTTGATGTTCAAGAGCGACACGCTCGGCTTCCTCAGTATCTCTGTTCCTAAACGCGCGCGATAGCTCGCTACCGAAACATCCCGAGAGACAGATGAGCCCTTCGCTGTATTTTCGCAAAATTTCTTTGTCCATTCTCGGTTTGTAATAGTAACCTTCGAGCTGAGAGAGTGTGACAAGGCGTACAAGGTTTTTGTATCCCGTCACATTTTTTGCGAGAAGGGTGAGGTGGAAGCGCTCGGTGTCGATACCCGAGCGTTTGTCGTGGCGTGAGCCGGGAGTGATATAGGCCTCGACTCCGAGAATGGGTTTGATACCATTATTTTTGCATGTTTTGTAAAACTCGATGGCTCCGTACATATTGCCGTGGTCGGTAAGGCCGATAGCGTTCATTCCGTGTGATTTTGCTAGCTTTACCATGTCGCCCAACTTCGAAAGTCCATCGAGTAGGGAATAGTGAGAGTGGGTGTGAAGATGGATAAATTTCGGATCCTTAGTTTCCATATTGAGGCTATTATAGCAGATTGATGCAAGTGCCTCAAAAAACACTTTGCGTGTAAATTTGGTATTATAAAAGACATGAAAAAGCTAATTTTAAAGAAGTACAAATACATAATTGGCGTAGACGAAGTTGGGCGTGGGCCTCTTGCGGGACCTGTGGCAGTGGGGGTCGTAAAACTAAAAGTAGAAATCTTAAAAGCAACAACAAAATGGGGGAAAGGCTTTCGAGATTCGAAAAAACTTTCTGCGAAAGCGCGGGAGGCATGGCTTGTTAAAATCAACGAGGCAATGGGCGATGGATGGCTTGATTACGCAGTCGCGTTTGTTTCGGCTAGTGTAATTGATAAAAAGGGGCTTTCATATTCGATACGTACAGCGATTTGGAAAGCGCTTGGGGCGATTGAGCATGACACAAAGGAAACAAAGGTTCTGCTAGACGGCGCGCTTCGCGCGCCGTCTAGGTATCTCTATCAAGAGACAATTATAAAAGGAGATGAAAAAGAACTCGCGATTGCACTCGCGTCTATTGTCGCAAAAGTCGCGCGCGACAAACGCATGGTCGCGCTCGCAAAAAAATTCCCCGAGTATGGTTTTGAAAAACATAAAGGTTATGGCACTCGCGCGCATTACAAAGCCCTCAAAAAACACGGCATCACAAAACACCATCGCAAAAGCTTCTTGAAAAATATTGGAAGATAGTAATCTCAATGGGATATTCATGGGTGCTTGATTTTTTTGACCCCTTTTGCTACAATGCTAGAACTATGGTAATACGAATGAGGCATACACGCGCGCATACGGCAAACCGCCGTTCGCACCACGCTCTAGACGGAGCGCGCCTTTCAAAGTGCGTAAAGTGCGAAGCTCTCCATCTTCGCCATCAAGTTTGCATCGCCTGCGGTACTTACCGCGGCAAGCCGGTTCTTAAGCTTGTAAAAACTATGGCGAAGACAGTGAAGCGCGTGGCAGCAAAAGGAAAGGCGGTAAAGTAAAATAATTTACGCCGTTTTTCTTGTTTGGTTTTTAGTTTTGCTACTGACTTTTTAAGTACTTTTTAAACTCATACATGGCAAACAGGCACCTTTCACGAAGTATTGTAATGCAGGTTCTCTACGAATGGGATTTTCGCGGAGGTGCTTTGACCGACCTTGAAATAGAGCAGGCCATCGCGCGAAATGCCCTAGAGTTTGCCCCCGGAGTTCATGACATTTCGTTTATGAGAAAGCTCCTTTTGGGAATACTAAACAAGCGTCCAAAACTCGACGATATTATAGAAAAGGCGGCGCCGGATTGGCCTATCGATAAAATTGCGCTCATTGACCGAAACATTCTACGCATCGGACTTTACGAACTTCTTTTTGAAGACCGCGCGCAGGTACCCGCAAAAGTCGCCATCAACGAGGCTATTGAACTTGCGAAAACATATGGTGGAGAGACAAGCGGTAAATTTATAAACGGCGTACTCGGTGCAGTGTACAAAGAGCTTGGTGAACCCGGTAAAGATGAAACGAGCAAGAAAAAAGCTCCCCATGTGCCAGTTGACCCCAAAACACTCCCTCTCGATAAGCTCGGCGGTGCAGTGGTGTATTCTCGCAATGGGGAAGACATCTATCTTGGTCTTGTGCACGATATATTTGGGCACTGGACGCTCTCAAAGGGGCACTACAAAGAAGGTGAGGATGACCAGACTGCTATTGTACGCATCGTAAAAGAAGAAATCGGACTCCCCATTGTCCCGGGCGAAATTTTAGGCGAGAACGAATATGTGGCATCGCACCCCCAGAAAGGAAAAATGCGAAAGCATGTGAGCTACTTTCTCGCAGAGTCCCCATATCAAGAAATTGTTTTGCAAAAAACCGGAGGTCTCGATGACGCAAAGTGGTTCAAGCTCGCAGACATCGTTGACCTCAATATGTATGACGATATGCTTCCGGTGATTACTAAAGCAGTAAACATTCTATTAAAGAAATAATTAATTATGGAAAAGTTTGAAGCATTTGAAGAAAAAATTGGCTTTCATTTTCGCGATAAGGGAGTTTTGCGCGAGGCTTTTACGCACCGCTCGTATATAAATGAAACACGCGAGCGCGGGCTCGAGCACAACGAACGCCTAGAGTTTCTCGGCGATGCTGTTGTTGAACTTTCTGTTACTAATTTTCTATACAAAAAATATCCAGAGGCAAACGAGGGCGATCTTACCAGCTATCGAGCGGCACTCGTGAACGCGGTAACGCTTGGCAACCTTGCTATCGACATGGGTCTAGAAGAATACTTGCTTCTTTCAAAAGGAGAAGCAAAAGACAAAGGCACAAAGGCACGACAGATTATTCTCGCGAATGCGTTTGAGGCGCTTGTTGGCGCTATTTATCTCGACCTTGGATATGAATCAGCGGATAAATTTTTGAAGACACATTTGCTCGGAAAAACAGAAGAGATTGTAAAAAAAGAACTTTGGCGTGACGCGAAAAGCTTTTTTCAAGAGGAGGCGCAGGAGCATGTGGGTGTGACTCCGTCGTATCGTGTGATAAGCGAGGACGGTCCAGACCATGATAAGGATTTTAACGTAGGCGTGTATCTAGACGAGGAGCTCATCGGCACAGGCACGGGGAAATCCAAACAAGACGCCGAGCAAAGCGCTGCCGCCGATGGGCTGAAGAAAAAGGGGTGGCTAAAAAAATAAGTTGAAAGGGAAGGTGCGGCGCCCTCGGCGTCGCACCTTCCAAATCTGTGTGCTAAACTAAATTCAATGCGCGTAAAAAGTCTCGAAATTTCCGGTTTTAAATCATTCGCTCGCAAGAGTGTTTTTGATTTTGAAGCATCTATTTCGGCCATTGTGGGGCCCAATGGTTCTGGAAAGTCTAATGTCGCCGAGGCGCTTCGCTTTGTGCTTGGAGAGCAGTCGCTCAAGAGTATGCGTGGTAAACGCACCGAGGACCTCATTTTTAACGGGTCAAAAAGCACTGAACGTCAAAATCGCGCCAAAGTGGCGATCACTTTCGATAACACCGACCGCACATTTCCTATCGACTACGACGAGGTCAGCATCTCGCGCGAGATTCACCGCGATGCATCTAGTGAATATTTCATCAATAGTTCGCCAGTGCGCTTGAAGGACATCATTGAGCTTCTCGCTTCTGTGCATATTGGCGCATCCGGCCACCACATCATTTCACAGGGTGAAGCAGATAGAATTTTGAACACTGGAGCATTGGACCGCCGCGCGATGATAGAGGACGCGCTTGGACTCAAGATTTTTCACTGGAAGATAAACGAGAGTGAAAAGAAACTTTTAAAGACAGAAGAAAATATGCGCCAGAGCGAGTCGCTTCGTCGTGAGATCGCGCCACACATTAAATTTTTGAAAAAGCAGGTGGAGAAAGTGGAGCAGGCGCGGGCCCTTCGCGATGAGTTGGAGATAATGTACGGCGATTATTTGAAACGCGAAGAAACATACATAAAACACACTCGCGAGAAACTTCATGGGGAAAAGGAAAATCTTGAAAACGAACTCCATGTTGCAAACAAGGCGCTTTCACATGCTGACAGTTTGCGCGGTGTGCATACGAAGGACAGTAGAGAAGTCGCGGAGCTTGTCAGCGTTCGTGCCGAGATGGGCACTGTCCGCCGAGAGCGCGATGACTTAGGGCGAAAAATTGGCCGACTCGAGGGAATGATAGAGTACGAGGAACGCCGTTTAAATACACCGGTAGAAGCGCACGAGAAAACTGTTTCAGCAGAGGAAGTGGAGACTTTGGCGGTCACTCTTTTTGACGAACTTGGACACGCAGAATCAAGCGAAGACTATCTGTATATTAAAGGTGTCGTTAGCACGGCGCGTGCAAAGGTAGGAAAGTTTCTCGAACATATCCGTAGAAGTCAGACTTCTACAGGTTCAAGCGAGGTGGCGATAAAAGCGCTTGAGGATATTCGTGTTGAACATAAAAACCTTTTGGTAGCACAGCAAAAACTCGAAGGATTGATTGCCGGTTTCGAAGTGAAAATGCGCGAGCTTGAAGCAGCTCTTGAAACAAAACGTGCCGAAACCACCGACGCTGAACGCGCTTCTTTTGAATTTCGCGCGAAAAAGCAAGAGCTTACTTTAAGGATTGGTATGGTGCGCGAACATATTGAAAATTTTGCGCGCGACGAAGTCGCATTTCGTGAAGAGCTCCGCGAGGGGGGAATTCTCGTTGGCCGTTCGATTCTAGGCTATGTGAATAATCAAATAGATGTTCTACAGGCACTTGGAGAGAGCCGTGCCGAGCAGGAATCTCGACGTAAAAAGATTGAACGTACGAAAATTCGCCTCGAAGATATTATGGGCGGTGGCTCTGGTGAGGATATTATGCGCGAGTACACAGATGCGGTGGCGAGGGATGAATTCCTCGGCAAAGAACTCGAAGACTTGAAACATGGTGCGGATTCCTTGCGTGAATTAATGCGCGAACTTGAAGAAACCCTCGACGGGCAGTTTAAAGATGGTATTAAAAAAATCAACAAACAGTTTGGTGAGTTTTTTGCACTCATGTTTGGTGGTGGCACGGCGTCACTCGAAGTGGCTGTAGAGAAGAAGAGGAAGCGCTCAGACACCGATATTGATGGAGCGCTTGAAGGAGAAATACTCGAAGAAGAAGAGTCTGAGGAGGGAATCGAAGTTCTTGTTTCTTTGCCACACAAAAAGATTCGCGGACTGCAGATGCTTTCCGGAGGAGAGCGCGCGCTCACATCTATCGCGCTCATCTTTGCTGTGTCGCAGGTAAACCCTCCGCCGTTTCTTGTCCTCGACGAAACAGACGCCGCGCTCGACGAAGCAAACTCAAAAAAGTATGGCGACATGGTGGCAAAACTCGCAAAGTATTCTCAGCTCATTGTCATTACTCACAACCGCGAGACAATGTCCCGCGCGGACATTATATACGGCGTCACCATGGGCTCCGACGCAATTTCAAAACTTCTTTCTATTAAATTCGAAGAAGCGGAGGCGCTGGCGAAGTAAATGTTAGAAAAGAAGTTAATAATAGCAAAATAAAACCCCCTGCCTTTTTGATGAGGAGGGGGCTAGCTTAATTTATTGATAAGTTAAGCTTCACGGTTGTGTTTGACCGGTGAAAATTTAGACTGGTTACGATGCGACCATGTCTGTGTCTTTGCGTCGTAACTTCCTGGAACGACATGAGTGGTTTTGGCCATCAATCGCGCTACCACTGATTTCTTAGCCATGATATACCTCCAGTTAGGATTTAAAGAACATTACATATTCAAAAAATATAATCCTCCTTGTAACCAAACAAGAATGGATGTGTATAATATTGCATAGTTTTTATATACAGTCAACTTGACATTTATTTATTTTATAGTATATTGACTCGAGTTTAGTTCATTCACAGACTATATGGATAAAGGAGTAGATCATGACAATTCTTATTGTTACTCACCAGAGGGGCTTTGAGTCAGATGTAGTTATTGATAGGCTAAAAACTCTCGGGTTTCCTTTCTTCCGCTTAAATCAAGATGATGGTTCAAATATTTCCCAGTTTAGTTTTCTTGATATAGGTGATGGAGAAAAAGTCTTGCTCAGCAATGACGGACGGTCAATAGAGCTAAGCGAAATAAGATGCGCTTGGTTTCAGCAGTCTCCTCCGTTTACAGGGCAACCGAATAACTTTGAACAGACACTCCAAAGGAATAATCTAGTTACGTTCCTAGAAGCTTCTTTTGAGCTCTTGGCGGCAAAATGGCTTAACAAACCTTCAAATGTATTGCGAGCATCAAATAAAATGTTGCAATTACATTTTGCCTCTAAAGCAGGGTTGCAGATACCCGAGAGCTGTATTTCAAATGACCCTAGCACTGTTCGAGCATTTTGTTCAAAAGGCAGTGCTGTTGTTAAAAACCTAAACTCACCATGGGTAGCGGAAGACAATGACACGATCATCTCGTACACGGAGTTGGTTCATGATGAGTGGATTCAGGATGACCAGCCGGTAATATTTTGTCCTCTTATATATCAAAGATTTGTTGAGAGGAAACACGATTACAGAGTGGTTATCCTAGGTGATGCGGTATTTGTGTCCCGATGTGACTCAGAGAAAGGAGACCTCGTTGATGTTCGCAGAAATAATGAAACGGGGTCAAATTTTTATGAGCATAATATCGATGCTGAACAGATTATAAAACTCAGAAAACTTATGCAGGTTTTTGGGGTTAATTACTGCTCGGCGGATTTTATCGAAGATCAATCTGGAAACATTTTTTTTCTGGAAATGAATTTATGTGGTGCCTGGTGGTGGATGGATAATATATTTGACGGAAAAATTCTTGATACATTTGTACGATACTTGACGGATTAAGCAAATATTCCTGATTTGTCGTGGTATCTTAATAGCAGTGTTGCTTTGCGCACACTGCTATTTTTTTAAATTATCATTATTATTCCGCGTTTATGGTACAATAGCCAACAAACATACTCCACATGGACTTACGAGAATATTTAGACACAATTATGCATTCTGACAATGGAAATAATTGGTGGAAACCAGATTTGTTTCAAAAAAAAACGCTGGTTCTAATTCCTCCTGAACTCACGATATTGGCTGCTCCTCCATCTGAAAAAAATAATTACAATTGTTTTATCCATGTACTGGGACTTTCAGAAGACAGAGATGTTTTGCAGGACAGTAAGGGGTTTATTTATGATACTTTTTTTCAAAAACTAATTGATGAAAAATTATTGTCATACACAGACAACCCGCAAAACGGAGACTATATTTTATATAGAGATTCAAAAAAATATCCTGGTATAATCACACACATTGGCATAAAGGATAATGATAAGGTAATTTCTAAGTGGGCATGGGGACCTTTGGTTCGTCATGCAGTACTCAATGTTCCAGAATCTTATGGTAGTGAGATTTCTTTTATATCGGCTATTCCAAAAAACCAAGTAAAAAAGTACTACCTGCAGTACAAGGATTTTAACAGGATTTGAAAGTGCACACTATATTTTCTAATAAAATCTAGTGCGCCATATGCTATAATACGACCTGCATGCTTGATATAAATGACGAAGTGGAGAACCCAATTAACCAAAAGGAGCTGATTAAAAAAGGTTTGCGGGCGATATGGCGACACGTACGTCCGTTTAAAAAGGAACTAACTGTTCTGGTTGTTTTGGGTGTTATTTCGGCAATAGCGAATGGGTTTGTTCCGTACGTGACAGGGCGTTTTTTTGATACGCTTATTGAATTATCAAATGGTACAAATACACTGGTAGCAAGCTCACTTCCTTTGTGGGGAGTGTTACTCGGATTATGGGTGCTTGTGCAACTTATTGCAAACAATATTGACTGGGTTATGGATCGAATCCGTAGACGTGTGGATACTAAGGTTCATTTCGGTATTCAAGTGAATGGATTCACGCATTTATTTCATGCGCCACTTTCGTATCATAAAAATGTGCATATAAATGGTGCAATACAAAAGATAAGTAACACAGGATGGAGAGTTTCATCTATTGTTAGAACAATTACAGATACTGCGCCCCAGTTTCTGAGTATCATAATTGGTATTACCCTTGCGGCGAGCATAAATACATTTCTCGCAAGCATCTTGATTATAGGTGTTCTTTTGTATGTGGCTCTTCTAATAAAGATTCTTTTACCTATTGCAGCAATAGACGCAGAGGCACATAAATCATGGAATGACGCATGGAATGACGCTGCACAAGCAGTAACACAGATTGAAAGTGTAAAACAATCAGCAACCGAGGAGTACGAAAGTCGCACTGTGCGAGATTCCCTTATGGGAAAGACATATAGCCTGTGGTATCAAATCGAACGCAATTGGAGTAATGTTGGTTTCTTCCAACGAATGATTGTATTTGTCACGCAATTTACAGTTTTTGTTTTTTCTGTGAAATTCATTTCGAATGGGACAATTACTGTCGGTGAGCTTGTCGCACTGAATGGTTATGCGCTAATGTTCTTTGGACCGTTTGTATCTCTTGGATATAGTTGGCAAACAATTCAAAACGGTATCACGACCGCGGCGCAAGCAGAAGAGATTTTTGACGGTGAAGAAGAAAATTACATACCAAATGATGCCGTGACACCTAACCATTTTTCCGGAGAAGTTACTTTTGAAAATGTCTCTTTTGCGTATGGAGAGGACCAAAATGACGTGCTTGATGGCGTTGACTTCAAAGTTAATGCAGGCGAAGTGGTGGCCCTTGTTGGCGAGTCTGGTGTTGGAAAAAGTACGGCAATTTCACTCATTTCCGGATACTACTTTCCATCGAATGGTCTGGTGCTTATGGACGGAGTGGACACACGGAAGCTTCACCTCACAAACCTTCGAAAAAATATTGCTGTTGTGCCACAAGAAGTAGCGCTTTTTAACAACAGTATTAAATTCAATATTTGCTACGGTTCACCAGATGCTTCGGCCGAAGAAATTACGCGAGCCACAGAGGAAGCGCACGCAGATGAATTTATTAAAGCTCTTCCGCTCGGTTACAACACTATTGTCGGTGAACGCGGAGTTAAACTTTCAGTCGGGCAGAAACAACGTGTTGCCATCGCCCGTGCAATCTTGCGCAACCCAAAGATTTTAATTCTGGACGAGCCTACGAGTGCGCTTGATAGTGAGACAGAGCACAAAGTAACAGAGTCTTTGGAAAAGCTTATGAAAGGGCGGACAACATTTATCATTGCGCACCGCCTTTCTACCGTGCGGAAAGCAGATCGAATTTTTGTGCTTGAAAAAGGGAAGATTATTGAAGAGGGGAGCCACGACGAGCTTATGAAAATTAAGGACGGAAACTACCGTCATCGCTACGAGCTTCACATTGGGCTGGTGTAGGTGTGTATGGTTGTAATGGCGCACATACTTCCGTATCGCTTGGTTAAATACCAGCACATTGCATTCTACTGCGTCCAAGCTATTGAACCATAGCTGGTGATTGACTTTAATATTAATTTGTGATATACTTGTATTAGGTTTGATCATTGATTTAATACAAGGAGAATATCATGGCAAAAAGAACTACTCTTGGAGTTGTTTCTCCATGTGGTGAGATTGTACGGAAGGAAGAAAAGAAGGAAAAGAAAGTCAGTTGGTTGCGAAAAATACCGATTCTTCAGGTGTTGCGCGTACTTATTGGAGTAACGACAATCTTTGCCTTTATCGCGGGAGTAGTTCTTTCGAAGGCAGAAATTTGGTCGCCAGCCACGGCGATGTGGTTGCTCGCATTCTCTGCAATGTTTGTGTTTTGGTTGCTCGAACGCAACGCGCATAATAAAATGCGCAAAAATTTTGACTTGTACAAAACAAAGTGATAAAAATCCCCAGCCTCTCTAGAGAGGCTGGGGATTTCTTTTACTTCACGAGCTCATAGTCTATTGATTTTTTTTCTAGGTCGACCGCTTTTACGCGAATCTTCAATTTATCGCCAAGAGTGAAACGCTGTTTGGTTTGCTTGCCGACGATACGGTAGTTTTCCTTTTCAAAAACATAGTAGTCGTTGCCGAGGTCGCTGATACGAATGAGCCCTTCGCATTTCGTTTCATCTTCTTCCACAAATACGCCCCATTCTGCAACACCGGAAATTGTGCCGTTGAATTCTTTGCCAACGCGTTCGCTCATATACTCTGCTTGCTTGAACTTTATAGATGCGCGCTCGGCATCAGAGGCGAGTTTTTCCATTTCGGATGAATGTAGAGCGAGAGAGCGATATTCATTCATTTCTTCTTTTGTTACTTTTTCGTCCGCGAGAAAGTGTGCGAGGATGCGATGCACCATCACGTCAGGATAGCGACGAATCGGGGAGGTAAAGTGCGTGTAGTGCTCATACGCGAGACCGTAGTGTCCTATGTTGTTTGTTGAGTAAATCGCCTTTGCCATTGTGCGGATGGTTGCGGTGTTGAGCATAGTTTCCTCCGGCTTGCCTTTTATTTGTGCGAGAAGTTTGTTGATGTCATCCGATGAAACACGCCCCTCTTTTATTGGGAGCTTGTACCCAAGTCCCTTAACGAATTTTGCGAGCAGAGCAAGGCGTTCTGGTTTTGGCTCGTCGTGCACTCGGTACACAAAGAGATCGCCTTCGTGTTTATCATGCGCGCCATTTTTTGCGCCCGCACTGAGCTTTGTCGACACAAACTCCGCAACCTTTTTATTTGCGAGAAGCATGAACATTTCAACAAGTTTGTTTGTATCTTGAAACTTTTTCGTGTAAACGCGAATAGGTTTCTTGTTTTCGTCGAGCTCAAAACGCACCTCCTCGTGTTCAAAGGAAATCGCGCCGGCATTTTTGTCTTGCACCACCAATTTTTTTGCAATGGTATTCAGGGTGTGTAGCTCTTCATAAAAAAGGCCATTGCCATTGTCTAGCACTTCTTGCGCATTCTCGTAGGTAAAGCGTTTTGCCGAGTTGATGATAGCTCGTCCGAACCATGCGTCCTTTACCGCTACTTTAGATGTTGGGTTGGTTGCGGTGTCGGGAGCGAAAGTAAACACTGCAGAAAAAACAAGTTTGTCTTCTTTTTCGTTTAGAGAGCAAAGGTCGTTGGAAAGCACTTCGGGGAACATTGGTATAACACGGTCGACGAGGTAGATAGATGTCGCGCGCCTGCGAGCTTCTTCGTCTATTTCGGCGTGTGGTTTTACATATGCCGATACATCTGCAATATGCACACCGATTTCAATCTCGCCGTTTGGAAGCGTCTGAATGGAAATAGCGTCGTCAAAATCTTTTGCATCTACGGGGTCGATGGTGAAAGTGGGCACCTTGCGAAAATCGCGGCGTTTTTTTGACTCCTCTGCTATAAAAGCTTGCGCGGTTTTCTTTAGAGCATCCGCTTCGCGATGGATTTTCTCCGGAAGCTCCATCTGGAGACCTTTGTCGAGCACGATGGCGCGGATTTCTGTTTCATTGTCGCCAGCATCGCCGAGTATTTCTATAATCTCTGCGGTCGGATTTTTCTTTGGGTCGGTCCAGTCTGAAAGGCGTACAAGAGCTTTTTTGCCGTTCAACTTTTCACCGCGCGCGGGATTGGGAATAAGAAAATCCACATATATACGAGTGTCTTGAGGAATGAGGTATGTGGCCGTGTCCGTCTGTTCAATCGTGCCTACAAAAGTAATCTTTGCACGTGCAAGAATCTCCACAACCTCGCCAGTTTGCTGCATATCGCCCATTTTGGCATTCAGTCTGACCTTCACCCGGTCGCGGGGGAGTGCGGTATTGAGAAACCCCGCCTCAATTTTGATATCATTTTCTCGAGGACTATCTTCACCCACAGAAACAAAGCCGAAGCCTTTTGCTGTAGTTGTAATAACGCCTTCCACGAAGCTCCCAGAAAGAGTTTTTTCTTTACTCATATTGTTCACAAGATAACATAAAATGGGGGGCTTGACCATTTAACCCATTTTTGATAGGATGCTTTTCATGTTAGCAATTCGACTACAGCGTGTTGGCCGCAAGAATGACCCTTCATTCCGCGTCATCGTTACAGATTCAAAGATGAAACCTAAGACGGGAAACTTCCTCGAAGTTCTCGGTTCTTACAATGCGCGTCAAGGAAAGCCCATTATCAATACAGACCGCGCAAAATATTGGATGTCAGTAGGCGCAAAAGCATCTGGCACTGTGCACAACCTCCTCGTAGACCTTAAGGCAGTTTCGGGAAAGAAAATCAATGTTTTGGGAAGAAAGACACCTATCGTAAAAGAGGTTGTGAAAGAAGAGGCAAAGACTCCTGTTGCCTCGGTTCCCGTAACAGAAACAGCTCCCGCTGAAGCTCCTGCTGTTACCGAATAGTTTCAATTGCAAAAAAGCCCCGCCTGTCAGCTGACAGGCGGGGCTTTTTTGCAATTGAAAGAGAATTCGTTTGCGTGGTATACTAAGAGCACGATGGCATTTTCTTTTTTTAGTAATCGCGGATATGATGAAACGCTAGTACTTCTTGTTGATATTGGGTCAGCGAGCGTGGGCGGTGCTCTTGTAAAGATTGAAAAAGGTCGCGCTCCACATATCATCGCAACCGTTCGCAAAAATATCTCATTTCAAGAAGTGCTCTCATCCGCGCGTTTTTTAGTCGCAATGAATCACGCGCTCGATCAGGTTTTGAAGGACTTGCAATCAACCATGCGTCCGGCACGCGATTCTGGTGGATCTGGTCAAACAATGAAACCTCTTGGTTCGCCGGCGCATATTTTTTGCTCCCTCTCGTCCCCTTGGTTTGTTTTGAAGAGTCGCTATTTGAATATTCTGCGCCAGCAAGAATTCGAAGTAACAGAGGAAGTTCTCAATGAATTTGTAAATGAAGACATCGTGCGATTAAAAGAAGAATTAAAAGAAACATTACCGCCAAAGGATGTAAAAATTATTGAAAAGAAAATCATTCAAATGAAGTTGAATGGGTACGACATCAAAAGTCCGTACGGTCAGAAAACATCACGGATGGAGATCTTGATGACCGTCGGGGTTTCATCAGGAAAGGTTATTGAAAGCATTGAGCGGAAGCTTCGCAGTGTTTTCCACGCAAAGGAAGTAAACTTTGGTGCATTTCCCATCGCGGCATTCAGTGCGATACGAGACATCTTCCCGACAGAAAATGACTTCCTTTTCCTCGATATCACCGGCGAAGCAACCGACGTATC
>ERZ1292625.1320-Hain-H41-01um-R1-1320-length-30356-cov-23_pt1 | contig 30356 bp, 29 predicted proteins | sample MGYA00564400_ERZ1292625 | MGnify/ENA primary metagenome ERZ1292625 (study PRJEB36523, sample SAMEA6512639) | groundwater metagenome | collected 2019-01-08 | study: AquaDiva: Metagenomics assemblies of 32 groundwater samples | reverse complement strand
AACGCTGTCTTCCGCCACGAGTATTTTTGCCATTATTGTTTCCTCCGCGAAAATCATTTTCTCGTTGTAAAGGTGTTTCGCTGCGAATTATAACATAAAAAACATGTGCGGGGAAGCCGAGATTTCATGATAAAAACGAAAAAGGAGACAACTGCCGGCCCACGTCCGTGTCCCCAGCGCGGCTTCTTAAGGCAGTCCTCTCTGCATAAGGTTCAGACCCGTCTGAAGTCCCCATCTTTCCGGAAGACGTCCTGATTCACCCAGAGCCGGAACAGGCTCCTGAAACCGTTGAACGCGGCCCTGATGTCCTGGAGGCTTCTGATGCCCAGGACCCTCCGGATAAGAAAACGCGGCCGCGAATAGAATCGCTTGAAGGCGATTTGTCTGAGCCCCGTGATGTCCTCACGCTTCATCGAGTACGGGATGAAGGCCGCGCCCTGATAGGTGAAGTCCGTCAGGTCAGGAGACAGGGCGCCGTACTGATCGATGTTGTCGTAGAGTTCGGTGCCGGGGAACGGCGTCAGGGCGTGGAAATTCGCAACATCAGGGTTCAGCTCACAGGCGAACTCGATCGTCTCGAGCCCTTCCTCATAGGTCTCGCCGGGGATGCCGAGGAGGAAAGGCGTAAATACCTTGAGCCCCGCGTCCTGCGCTTCTCTGACGGCCTTTCGGATCTGATCGAGGGTGATGCCCTTGCGGATGGTATTCAGGTTCTTCTGCACGCCGCTCTCGGCGCCCATGAGGATGGCCCAGCACCCCGCGTCCTTGAATGCCGTGAGCAGGGGTTTGTCCACCTGGTTCACGCACGCCGAGGCGAACCAGGTGAAATCGAGCTTTCCGGCCCTGATCTCCCGCGCGAGCCGCATGGCCCTGTCGTAATCAGCGGCGAGGGTATCGTCGATGAATTTTATTTCGCGGTATCCCTGGCGCAGGCAGAGCTCGAGCTCTGCGATCACGTTCCCGATGCTGCGGTACCGGATGCCGCTTGTTCTTTCCTTGTCCATCTGGAAGCAGTAGATGCAGCGGCGGTTGCACCCGCGGGAGGTCATGATGACGGCCACGGGTTTTCTCCGGTACGTTGCGGGCGGCGGGATGTACCTTCCCTCGTCACCCAGGAGTTCCCGGGCAGGGAAGGGGAGGGAATCGAGGTCCGTGATGAAGGGCCGCGGGGGGTTCTTGATGATCCTCCTCTCAGCCCTGAACGCCACGCCTTCCACGCCGGCAAGACCCCTGCGCCGGGTCAGCCGCTCCAGCAGCTCGACCACGGTGATCTCTCCCTCGCCTGTCACCACGGCATCTATCCACGGCGAGTCCTCAAGGCACTTCTCCTGTATGGCCATGGGATAGGGCCCACCCACGGCGATGAAAACACCGGGGAGGAGCGACTTGGCGTCCGCTGCGGTCCGGAGGGCCTTGTTCCACCCGAACGCGGTGGAATAGATGCCGACGAAGTCGGGCCGCCCGGCGGCGAGGGCATTCAAAATTTCCGCGTGGGACAGGAAGGCGCCGCTCAGGAACTTGACGTCATGGCCCGCCTTCATGAGGGAAGACGCGACTGAGAGGGTCCCCAGGGGCTGCCAGTAGTTTATCTGGGAGGCCGCGGTCCTGGTGGGGAAGATCTCTTCCGGCGCCCAGGCGGGGATGATGAGAGCGCATTTCATAAATATCGTCTTGCGGTCACGGTTACGATGCCCGTCTCGTGGTGCGTTCGACGGCAACGTGTATGACAGGCATCACGAACGACGCGGCCGAACTGCGAAACGGGCCTCGTTGCCGACAAACGTTACCGCCGGGCACTTTCTGCCAGAGCGGGTTCCGGCTGCTGGAAATGACCGGGAGTATCGATGTCGGCAGGCGCTTTCCTGAGAATAGCTTCGGCAGCCTCGATCCCGGATGCGATGGCATGGTCCATATTCAGGTATTGGAACGTCCCGCCCCTGCCGACGACGCGGAGGTTCCTGAACTGTTTCAGGTAAGCCATGATTCTGTCATGATGTTCGGAGTATCCGACGTCAAGAATGGGATAAGCATTGGGCACCCGGATGACGCAGGAATCAATGACTTCACGTTCCTCGATAAAGCCCATGTTGAAGAGATGTTTGACCGTAAGGGCGGCAAGCCCTTCGTCGCTTGACCTCCATACCTCGTCTCCCCTAAAACAGAAATACTCGGCCACGAGGTGCGTCTTGCCTTCCGGCGCCATGAACGGACTCCAGTTCTTCGGCTCGTGGACCCTTCCGAAGGGGATGTGTTTCTCCGGCAGATACATCCAGGTGAGGTCCGTGACCCGCTCGCGGTCGAGCATGACGGTCACGACGACGAGGTCCCGGTAGCGGAGCCGGTCTGCCGCCTCCCGGACGTCGTCCGGCGGCGCGGGATGGAGCATCTTCACAAGATTCGTGAGGGGGATGCTGGAGACATATTCTATGCCTTCGATGTCCGCAAGGGTATCGCCGCTTCTCACCATGGCGCTCGTGACGGTGAAATCATCATGGCGCAGCCGGATGACCCGGGTCCCGGTCAAAATGGTATTTTCCCGCTCTATTTCCTGCTTGAGCCTGTCGGAAATCAGTCCGATCCCCGCAGGGGGGTAGAGGAACCGGTCGGCCAGAGTATGAATGTCTCTCCCGCTCCGCTTCGAGAAGGCGTTCTTGATCGCTTTTCCGAGGGACAGGCCTTCGATCCTTTTCGCGACCCATTCCATGCTGATATTACCGCACGGAATTCCCCATACCTTTTCACTGTACTCCTGGAAGTAAAGGTCGAACATCCGCCGGCCGAAGCTGTGCACGACCCAGTCTTCGAGGGAGACAATGGCCGGCTGCCGAAAGGCGTTCTTCGCCCTCTGGCTGCAGTAGTCGGCCAGGATGCGCAACGTTGTGTGTACGCCCAGGCCGAAGAGGGCGTTCGCGGGTTTGAGAGGATAATCAAAGTACTTCCCGCGCATGTAGATGCTGCTTTTCCGCGGTACGGTGAGGAGGTCGCTGCCGAGGAGATCCAGGAGGAACCGCTCGATCCGGTCGCTCTTCGTAATGAACCGGTGTCCGCCGAGGTCGAACTTGAAGCCGCGATGGTCCATGGTCCTCGCGAGCCCTCCCACAACGGGACCGCCTTCGATGACCTTGATGCGCGCGCCGGCCCTGGACAACACCGAACCCGCCGCAAGCCCCGCAAGTCCTGCTCCCAGGACCACTATTTCACTATTTTTGCCGAACATATTCGATCACAAACCTTTACTCCGTTAGAGAAAGCCGCCATCTAAAATCGTTGGAAAGCAAGGTTCACTAACGGAGCTTGTTGTTCTCTGCGCGGATTTCGAGGCGGGGATCGAACAAACCGTTAACCGTACGAGGAGAGGTCACATTACCGCGCGATCAAAACAGACATGTCCGCGCTGTTCGCCACTTCCCTGCTGACGCTTCCCATGAGGAGATTGTGGGCCCTCATGCCCCGGGAACCGATAATGATCATCTCCACGCCTTCTTGATTCGCCGCGTTGAGGATCTCCTCCGCCGGATGCCCTTCTTTTACGACGGTTTTTATCCCGGCCACCCCGTTATCCTCCAGGCGCTTTTTGTAATAATTCAATATGCCTGAGGCCTTTTTATCCAATTGTTCCTGATGCTCAGTCCCCTGCAATTGCTCCTTCAAGGTGGACATCTCCGCCGGGCCGAGCATCTCGTCCATAAGGGACCTGCCCTCAATTTTCTCCACATAGAGAAGAATGACCGTTTCCGGGCGGACGCATGAAAAGAGGTTGATAAATGTATCAACAGTGGCCTGAGACCCCCTGCTCTCATCGACGGCGATTAAAACTTTTTTCATCCTCGGCTCCTTAGGGTATGGTTTTACGGTCATCACTTCTCTTCCTGGTACAGGTCCTTGTAGTAATCCTGCACTTCCTTGCTGATCCCCTCGATCGTCGTCTCGCCGCCCCCGTAGCCGCCGGCCTCGGCGGCCTCGAAATAGCCCGGCTGGATGCCGGTCGAAGACGACGCCTTGTAACCGCCGGCGAAAGCGATGAGCCACACGGCGATGGTCAGTAAAACCCAGTACACGGTCTTCATGATGAGCCAACCCTCCTTAAAGAGAAGCCTACTTGTCTTTATACAGATCTTTGTAGTAATCCTGCATTTCCTTGTCCATCTTCGGCCCGGCCCCGGCTGCTTTCCCCTTGCCGCCCCCGACGCCTGTTTCCAAAAACGGCGGCATGCTGTAGCCCATCATGAATCCGAGAAAACCCGCAACGATAACGATGATGATCCAGAGATTGTGTTTCATCTTTCTCTCCCTTGAAAATATGCCCGTATTGTTGAAGCCGTCCACCGCAGAGGACCCCCGATTCAAGCATCCGGGGGCAGGCGCCGAGCTCGCCGGGAAATTTCCGAATCAGGAAACAGATCCCATCGCTTCTCTCTGCGAGCTCAGCGTGCTCTGCGGTAAATTCTTGCTTGCTCTCAGCCTTTCCTGATCTTCCAGTCGAACTTGCCTCCGCTACGGTTCTGCTCGATAAGTTCATTGCCCATGGAGTCGATCATTGCCGCGATGGACTCCGACGACGACGGGTTATCGAAAATGATTTCCAGCACATCTCCGGATTTCATCTTCTCGAGCGCCTTTTTGGTATAGATCTGCGGATGGGGACAGACATATCCCTGCACGTCCAGCAGAAACCGTCCTTCGGCTTGTCTTTCAAATTTCATTGCCATGTTCCGTACCTCCTTTAATCTATTCTTAGAAATTCATGGCGGCCATTTCTTTCGCCATCTTCCGTTCGGTCCACCAGTTGAAGAACTTGACCCCGATGAAGGCGCCGCCGATCATGCCGAGGCCGAACAGCCACCCCGAGGCGTCTCCCATGGCCACCCGCACGAAAAACGCCCCCACATTGCAGCCGAGGCCGAGGCGCGAGCCGATGCCCATGAAAAAGCCCCCGATGATCGCCCAGGTGGCGAGTTCCATGGTCGGTTTCTTGAATTTGAACTCATTGCTCAGGAGCGCCATGACCGCGGCGCCGCCGATGAGGGCGAGCGACATCCAGTCCGCCGGATTGATGGCCGGGTTGGGGATGCCGTTGTTGAGCCCGAAATAGATATTATCCATATTGTTCCAGCCGAGCTTGTTGAATACCCACCCTACCCACTGCGCCTCCTGCGTGGTCACGTACCAGTATCCCGGATCAAAGACCGTTCCGTTTATGGACAGGCCGAAGTCATGCCCCATCTTCGACAGAAGCGCGCCGGCGTTCTTGACGCCGAATTTGATGCGCAGCCCTTCAATAACAAACATCTGGAGCCCGCACGCGATGCCGAGGAACAGGCCCGCGACCGCGGTCCGCTTGGACGACATGATCATGCCCCAGTAGCCGGCAAGCTCGTCCTTGAAGGTTAGATGATCGCCCCGTTCCTTTGTCAGTTTTTTCCGGTAGTTGTTCCGCACCCAGAAGAAGTACACGACGAGGAGCAGCACTGCCGCGGGCAGCACGACACCGACGAGAAAATCACCCAGAAGGGCCCCTGCGACCGAAGCATCCTTCAACCCCAGCATCTCTGAAAACTTCTTTATGGGCTGGTTCCAGACATATCCGGCGAGATACTGGTCCACCCAGCCGTCGCCGGCATTGATAACTGCCGGCAGTTTTTTTGCCAAAGCCGATTCGTGCCATGACTGCGGGACGAGCTTGTTGAACCATCCGCCGATATCGACGAAGATCGCCTGGGTGACGCTGATCGAGAGGACCACCATGAGCGCCACGCCGTTTCCCTCTCCGGTCTTGTAGAGGGAGCCTGATGCGCACCCGCCCGCAAACACCATGCCGATCCCGAAGATGAGCCCCGCTACGGTCGCGTGGATGCTCGTAGGCGCGGAATGGAACGTGCTCATGCCCGTCGCGGTCACAAAGGCGGAAACGAAGCTGAACAGGATCGTGGCGATCATGATGCCGACGACCATGCGCGGGACCCCCACCGCAAAAAGATCCCGGAAAGCGGAGGCGAAGCAGAACCTCCCGTACTGGAGGCACATGCCGTAAATCAAGCCGAACCAGAGATAGGCGGAAAGATAGATGTAGTACTCGTTGTGCGCATACGTCAGCACGCTGACCAAGGCAAAGAACCCGATGATGATGAAGGCCCAGCGTTGATTCTTTTTTGAGACCGCGTCTTCCACAGAGATACCTCCTTAATCAGTATTGATTCATAATGAGCAAGGATTATGCCATTTCATAGGCCGATAAAGCAGGGGATTTTCGCGCCCCACAGGATCCCATTGTCCCGAACAGGACAGGGGCATGCAAATCACTGTGCTGTTTCGGCCAAACGGATTCGGCTGAATACGGTGACGAAGGTTTTGTAACGGAAGGCGCCTGTGTCGGATGCGAAGGTCTTCAAGGAAAATCCCCCCACGCCCCCCTTTGCGAAAGGGGGGGACGATATTTCTCTTCTCCTTGCCCCCTCCCCCACGATGGGGGAGGAATGAAAGGGGAGGGTGAAAATAGTTCCTCCTTTGGAAAAGGGGGATTGAGAGGGATTTTCGCTTTCACTTGATATGACGGCGGCGGAATAATTGTCTGCGGTCGTATCTTCCGAATAGAACTGAGGCGGCCTGAACTCCCACGAGAAACGCAGCGGGGATTCTTTTATCTTCCCACCAGCCGGATGAAGTGTGCGTTCCTGTGGATAGATAAGCCTTTTTCGAGTAAAGAGATCGAGAATGGGGATTGCCATTTCCGTGTTCCCTGCGGATTCCTTCTGCTGCAGCGCATGGATTACCACCGCTTCTCCGGGCAGGGTATCCAAGTATCTGCCGGCGTCCCGAAGATTTGCCATCGTCGATTTGTTCAAGAACGGCAGGTAAGCGCCCAGGATGAGCGCGAGGGAAGCGGTGACGGCGCACAATGCGACAAATCGTTTGACCTCCGGATATTTCAGTTCGTTTAAGCCATATGCGGCCATGAGAGCAAGGAGCGGAAAGAGCGGCAGGAGGTACCGGATCCGCTCGACCTGGAGAGCCAGCACAAAGACGGCGAACCATCCAGGAATCAGAAACCTGACATCCCTTTTCCTGATTGCAGCAAAAACGCCGAGCAGCGCCGATATGCTGATAAAGGGATGGACCTGGAAAAGAAAAGTCGAGGCAAAGCTTTCCTTCCAGCGATCGAGCCCGGGCCACTGATAGGTGCGGAGGATGTTGATCTGATCTGTAAAGACATCGTATTTTGCCAGGAGTACCGCGACTGCTGAAATCCCTGCAGTCGCCAGAACAGCGATGGAACGGCGGAGAATGATCCTTTGTGCCGCCATGAAAGATGACTGTTTCATGGAAATAAATGAGATCACCGGCAGGATGAGAAGCATGGGCCAGGTGGAGTATTTCGTAAAGAGAGCAAGGAATATGGCAACGGATGAGAGCGCAATGCGCGGAATTCCACCCGTTTGAACAGCGTTCAGAAATGTGTATAGGCAAAGCGTCACCAGGAACATGGTCGGCACATCAACGAGCATGAGGGGCACCTGGGTCAAAAGGTACGGGATCCCCAGGAGCAGCAGTCCTGCGCAGAGTCCCGTCTCTTTGTTCCACAGGATCCTGCCGATGAGATACGTGAGGACAATGGTGAAGGAAAACAGTGCGGTATTGAAAACCTGAATGAATATTCTCACCTCTCCGAGATGCTTGAAGATGATGCCGTAGAAAAACGGCACGACCGGCAGGTCCGTCCAGACTCCTATCGCTCCGCCCCATTCCAGAAAGAAATGTCGTATTCCGTACAGCTCCAGGTGCTTTGCCTGGAGGAAATACCGGGAGGCATCGAGGATGACCTCCGGCTCTTGCCAGAGCGGAACGACAGTGAGAAACGAAAGAAGAAACAGGAAGAGAGGCGGATTACGGTCGGGGAACGTCGTTCTCGCCATGAAAAACGCGGCGATGATCCCGAGCGCGATGATGCCGAATACCTTCAGCATCCTGCCGTCGGCAAACACCCATCGCCAGCTCGTCAGGGTGTTGTCGTCGAGATGACGAAGCATGTAGGGAAGGGGAAAGATTAAAAGCGCGAGGAACGAAACGAGCAGGATGGAGTCTATTTTCTCGAGCCTGTTCACATCCCTCTCCTTTTTGCATATGGTATCCCTTGTCTCAATAACCGTTAATGATGATATGCCGTCCCTGTTCCGGCCTTCTCTTCTTTCATGCGTTCTTTCTCGTATATCGCCTTGTTCTTGACGGGCGGATTGGAGAAATCGCCCTTTACCCGCCACGCGTCTTTGCGGCGCTCCCTCCGTCAGAAAACGCAGCGCCTCCTCTTTTCCGTCCGTTTTTCCTTAAATTGTTCGCTCACCGGGTCAGTTGTTTTTTCACGGCAAGCAGCAAATCGATGGGCTCGCAGGGTTTGGTCAGGTATTCATCGGCGCCCTGCTTCTCCCCCCAGAGCTTATCACTCGGCTGGTTCCTCGATGTGAAGATGATTACCGGGACATGTTTTAATTTCTCGTCTTTTTTCATTTCCCGGCAGAGCTGGAACCCGTTCTTCTTCGGCATTACCACATCGAGAATGACCAGGTCGAACGGCTCGTTCCTGAGCATCCGTTCAGCCTCTTCGCCGTCCCTGGCGACCGACAGGTCGTGCCCCGTGTCGGCCAGCACGGACTTTATGTACTGAATGTCCGTAAGGCTGTCCTCGGCTATGAGAATCCTCGCCATACCAGCCTCCTCCCGAGCCGTTACTTTTTCTTCGTGATAATGTCCATGGCCTTTGCAAGGCTCAGTTTCATCCTCGTGAACGCGTCCGCGAGGGTCTTGATCTCGTCGTTGGTCTTTACCGAGAACTCCCGCTCGAATCTGCCGCGGCTTATCTCGTTCGCTGCTTCTACAAATTGCTCTATGGGCTTGATGATGCTGGCGATAATGAGCCGGTCGATGACGATTATGACCACAAAGAAAAATCCGCTGTAGATCAGGGAAAACAGCGCGAGGGCCTTTCGTGCATTCTGGATCGGGACGTCGGCGGGCACGTATACGGAGTTGACGGTCTGGATCTCGTCCACCTTCCAACCGTAACCGTTCGTTGTCCCGTATTTCTCCCTCACCTCGGGAGGCGCCACGGAAGGATCGCCGTGGCACCGGAGACAGTCGGGTTTTATCTCCACCGGCCTCATGACCACGTAGAAGCTGCCCGTGTCCGTCTGTTTATAGCCCCGCCACTCCCTGGTCAGTCTGCCCGTCCGGAACTCTTCGATCTTCTCATTCTCAAAAGTATCGGCTTTATATTCGAGGTTCAGAGGGTTCAGGGTCGCCTCCTTGAAGGAATAGCTCGGAAGCTTTTCCCTGATCCTTTTCTCGATGCCTTTTGCGACAAACGTAGCCGACATGGCCTCGACAATAAACCTGTTCGGCAGTTCTTTTGTAACCGTAGGCCTGAGAACCTCGCCGGTGTATTTCCTCGCCCCCTCCATCGCGGCCAGCAGGAGGTTCGACTCCTCGAGTATTTCCCTCACCGCGTTCTGTTTAAGAATGTAATAGCTCCCGGTAATCATGACGGGAAGGGAGATAACGTACACCACCACCATGATGACGGTAAAGCGTTTCCTCAGCTTCATGTTTTTCAGCATATCCTATCGCCTCCATCCGTTCATTGACTGCGCATGCCGGAGAGCTCGTTTTTCTCCGCCTATCCCTTCCGGTGTTTTGCGACGAAGGGGGCCTGGTGCTGGTCGGGCAATTCCTTTGCGAGCGAGTCCACCACACGCGAGTAATCCTCCAAGGGCATGAGATTTCCGCGGCTGTACGACAGCCCGGCGAAGACGGTATCCGAGATCATTTTTCCGATCGGTCCGATCAGCTCGATGAATTCCTCTTCCAGGGCCTTGACCGTCTGGGGCTGGACGGCGACGGCCGGCCGCGACGGCGCCGGTTCTGCGACCGTCTCCGAACCGGCCGTTCCGACGATCGCTATGACCTTCTCCGTCAGGGGCGCCTTCGCCGGCGTCGTGGGCTTCATGCCCGGTAAAAAGGAATGCTCGACGGGAACGACGCCATCCAGTCTCCTCAGGCATTCCTCGTTCTTGCACGCGCCGAGGCTCAGGGAAACGATTTCGCCGCTGTCGAAGCATATCTTGAGGAGGTAGTTTTCGCCCTCTATTTTTATCGCAAGAAGCCCGGTATCCTTTGACCGCAGATACTTTCCTATGAGAGGCGATAACAGATTCACGAGGGCGCTCCTTACTCGGGGCAACCTGCTTTTATAAAACCACGGTTATCCTTCGTTCGCTAACGGCAAGGATGGACATCTTTCCTACGTTAGAGTATATATAAGACTATATACGAAAAACAATCGCATCGCAAACAAGAATTCTCATGCGGTGTTGGACGTACAGGGGAAGGGCGGCTCGGCCGCTCTGTTCGGACGCGCTCCGGAGATTCGACGAATCGAGAACCGTTACAGCACGATGACCTTATCGGCATTATGGATCATAACGGCATTGTTATACTGGCTCCCGCAGGTCGCTCCCTTCGGAATCCCCTCGGTTCTCACCCCGAGCCGCTCCGCGCTGTGATCGCAGAAACTCATGGCAACCCCCGGGAGGCTGCAGAGGCCGGTGAAAAACGGCTGTTCGAGCAATTTTGTCCCCTGGTCCATGGCAAATATGACGACCTCATGGCCCTTGGACAGCGCGGCATTGCTCAACCGGAGGACCTCTTCAAGGTTCTTATTCGTATTGACCAGGATTCCCAGTCTCATGGTATCGTCCTCCTGAATTGAGCTGTTTCCCGCGTTCACCCCGTTAGAGAAAGCCGCCGACTCCTGTCGGCGATTCAAATTATTCCTCGGATCGTGGTCCAAAGCCACAATCTTATATCGTTAGAGAACGAAGTTCTCTAACGGGGTTCACCGCGCTACCATGACACAACCTTGTCGCTTGCGGCGATAAGGTCGATGATCCGATCGCGGTCTTTTTCCGTTCGCATATCCACTATCGTGACATCGATCATTTTCTTCTGGTAATGTATTATCTCCCGTATCGTTTCGTCCGGCTCCCGGTTCGTGAGGTATAAAATTTTCATCGCTGGCCGCCCCTTTCATCCTCCCCCTGTCAGTAGGGAAGAACATGGTCGTAGCGGAGGAGTTTTTTCGCTATTTCCCCGGTAGAAAAAAAGGTTATCCCTCTGTTTCCCTCGTAATTGGTGAAGACGTTCATGCCCAGGTCCTTCATGGTCTCGATATTAAAGCTGTTTTCCTCCGTCTCCTCCACCTTCCTGTCCAGGATATACACGTCGATGACATCGTCCATCAGCGTTATGCCCACGGCCATCCTGAGCGCCTCACCTTGCCTGTCCCTCACGAGCACCGCGATCTTCTTAACCGTCTTGTCCACCTGTACCTCCGCGATCGGGTATTTCTCCGCAGCAGCCAAATATATGATCACACTCCCCCGAAAACACGCCCGGCACTCATGCCATGAGTACCGGGCTATCTGTGGGGAGGGGGGCTTCCGGCCACGCCGGGGCGCGGTCATCTTTGGATAGCAAAATACAGAGTTCCCGCATCTTCCTTGACCTCAAGGAGCGAACAGCCGAGGGCCTCACAGAGGGGCGGGATGCTCTGTTTCGTGGTCCTGTCGGTCGCAATGACCATGAGCACCTGACCCGGTCCCATGCTTTTCAGGGTATTTTCGGTTATCGTCTTCGGTTTCGAACCCGCCAGTCCTTTAATATCCAGTGTTTTATCTGTTTTCAGCATGGATGATGGACGCGTCCTTTTTTGCCGCCCGGCACAGACCCTGTGACATCGAGAAGATGTGCCGAAATTTGCTTTCATAACATGCCAAGCAACTAAAATGCCAAAACAGTAACTATCGGATAATACTGCATAACCGATCTCGCGCAAACGCCGCTGCTGGCCCGGAGGGGACAGATATGGTTTTCGTAGTGTCCCGATTGCGTCAGGCCGGATTTTGTCTGTTGCAAATTTTGTCTCATTATGCGTATAATATTTTATGGACCGTCTTACGATGTTTTTTTTCTGCGCGGCGCTCGTTCTGTGCAGCGCCGTGTCCGTCGGGGACGCTGAAACGGCGCAGAACGGCACGGCGCCTCTGGCCCCCGGCGCGCCCCCTCTCGTGTTCATCATCCCTCCGGTGGAAAACGTGAGCGTGATGTACGAGAAGTTCCTGCCGCTCAAGGAGCATCTCGAAAAAGCCCTCTCGCGAAAGATCGTCCTGAAGGTCGCCCAGAACCACCAGGAGGCAGTCGAAAGCATCGGGTCGGGGCGGGCGCACCTTGCCTATTTCGACCCCTCCGCCTACTGCGAGGCAAAACAGCGATACGGGGTTGTCCCTCTTGCGAAGCCGGTCATGGACGGTTCGTCCACGTACACGAGCGTCATCGTGGCGCGAGAGGACTCCCCGATACGGAAGATCGTGGAGGCAAAAGGAAAGCGGCTTGCCCTCGGCAACAGCCGGTCCTCGTCGTCCTCGCTCATTCCCGCCGTGATGTTCAAGGAGGTGGGGATCACGCTGAAGGACTTCTCCGCCGTCGATTACCTCGAGCAGGAGGACCGGATCGCGCTCTCGGTCCTGACGAAGCGGCACGACCTGGGGGGGCTGAGCGAGCGGGTGGCGATGAAATATCTCGCTGACGGGCTCAGGATCGTGAAGACGTCCGAGCCCATCCCCCAGTACACCCTCTGCGCCTGCGCCTGCCTGTCCGAAGGGCTGCGGAGCGCCATCCGACAGGCGCTCCTTTCCATCGGGAAAACGAGCTATCCGGGGCTCATCGCGGCCATGAAGGGCATCGACGGCTTCACGCCGGCCGAGGACCGGGATTTCGACGTCGTGCGGGTGATGATCAAGAACCTCACGGGGAAGAACTATCTGGTGTACGGAAAGAACACGGTCAAGGTCGCCCACCTTCCGCTCTATTCAGCCATAACGCTCTTCGACCGGTTCGACCCGCTCATGCGCTACCTGAGCCGCAAAACAGGGTATGAATTCAAGCTCGTCGTCCCAAAGGACTTCGAGGATTTTTTCGACATCGTCAAGCGGGGCGAGGTGGAATTCTCCTACTCCAATCCCTATATCTACATCCAGCTTGCCGACGGCGGGCATCTCCGGGCCTTTACCACCACCATCATCCCCGCGTCGGGAGACATTTTCCGGGGCATCATCATCACCCACCGGGACAGCAGCATCAGGACCCTCGAAGACCTGAGGGGCAAGGACGTCATGGTCGTCTCCTACAAGTCCGCGGGCGGGTTCCTGACGCAGAAGCTCTTTCTCCGGGAAAACGGCATCGATGTGTTCAAGGACCTGCGGCTCCGGGAGGGGAAACGGCAGGAAGTGGTCATTTTGAACGTCTACCGGAAGACCGCGGACGCCGGATTCGTCCGGGAGTCGGCCCCGGAAGTCCTGAAGGAGGAGATCGACCTCCGCCGCATACGGATCGTGGCCAAGACCGCTTATATCGCCAACTGGCCCTTTGCCGCCACAAAGAGCGCCCCGGAGCAGTTGACCACGCTGGTGCGGAAGAGTCTCCTGGAGATCGACGACCGGAGCATCCTGTCCGCGGCCAAGGTCGAGGGCTTCAAGGCCGCGGACGACCGGGATTTCGACGGCCTGCGGGAACGGATAGAGCGTTATGAAGCCAAATAGGCTGAGCCTCGGGCTGAAGTTCTCCCTTGCGGTGACCATCCTTATCATGCTGACGATGCTGGGGGTCACGACCCTGATCATCAACTATCAGAAGGAATCGCTGAGGCAAAACACCTTCGAGAGCAACCTTGCCATGACGCGGAACCTGGCGCACGATGCGGAAGGGCCGCTCTTGATGTTCGATCCGCTCCGGCTGAACGAGCTCGTCAAGACGGTGCTGGAGGCCACTTCCTGCGCTTACGCAATGGTCATCGACCGGGAAGGGACCGTAGTCGCCCATACGCAGCGGGCGCTTCTCGGCCTGCAGTTGTCCGAACAGTCTTTTCCGGAACTCCTCCTGACCCTTTCCGGGGGAAGGGAATCCGTCAGGGAATATTCCCGCGAGAACGGGCCGGTCAAGGAGTTCTCCGTCCCCATCAAGATCGGCAGCGAGATCATCGGGGCCGCAGCAGTGGCGTACTCAATTCGTTCCATCGACGCCGCGATCGAGGCCCGACTGAAAAATCTCAAACGCTACATTTATCTGATCACGGGAATCATCCTGCTCTTCGGCATCGCCGGCGCCTTCGCGGTCTCCCGGCTCCTGACAAAACCGCTCAAGCGGCTGAAGGAGACCATGCTCGATATCCAGACGGGAAACCTCGACGTGGAAGTCGAAGACCCCGGTATCGTCCGCTGCTGGGAGCGCATGGACTGCGATAAGAGGGACTGCCCGTCATACGGGAAAACGAGGTGCTGGGCCATCGCGGGCACGTTTTGCTGCGGGAACGTGCAGGGGACCTTTGCCCAGAAGATCGGGGACTGCAGAAAGTGCGTGGTGTACCGGGAATCGTGCGGGGACGAGATCCGGGAGCTCGTGGAAGTGTTCAACCAGATGGTCAGGGACCTGAGATACAACCTCACGGAACTCGAGAAGGCGAACACGGCAAAGGCGAGGCTGGAGCGGCTGTCAGCCCTCGGCGAGATGGCGATGACGGTGGCGCACGAGACGAAGAACCCGCTCAACTCCATCCGCCTGGCCGCGTCCTATCTCAAAAAGAACTTTCAGGGCGAGATCCTCACCGAGTTTCTCTCCATTATCGAGGAAGAGGTCATGCGGCTGAACGATATTACCTCCAACTTCCTCGGGTTCTCGAAGCCCGCCCCGATCAAGGTGAAGACCTGCGATATCAATACAATCGTGAAATCCACGGTCGAGCTTATCCGGCAGGAGGCGACGGACAGGAACATCGAGGTGGTCATCCTGACGGATGAACACATTCCGCCTTTCCCCTGCGATTTTTCGCGTATGAAGCAGGCGCTTTTGAACCTTCTCATCAACGCACTCGACGCGTCGAGCGCGGGCGACACCATAACGATCACCACCGAGGCCGCGGGCGTCCAGATGAAGCTGTCCGTCCAGGACACGGGCACGGGGATACGGCCGGAAGCTCTTGAAAATATCTTCAAACCCTTTTATACTACGAAAACGCGGGGGTCGGGCCTGGGGCTCGCCATCGTCGACCGGATCGTGAAGGAACACAAGGGAGAGATTGCCGTGGACAGCATTGTGGGCAAAGGAACGACATTCACCATAGCGCTGCCGGTACACGAATATGCAAACATATAATATTCTCGTCGTGGACGACGAAAAGAACATCCTGAAGCTCGTTTCAGCCACCCTGAAAAAGGAAGGGTACGGGGTCGAAACCGCCCAGTCCTCGGAAGAGGCGATCGAAAAATTCAGCCGTGACGCGTACCACCTCGTCATCACCGACCTGAAGCTGCCGGGCAAGACGGGGATCGAGCTCCTGGGATACCTCAAAGCGAGGGACCCCGACGTCCCGGTCATCGTCGTCACGGCATTCGGCACCATCGAAAACGCCGTCGAGGCGATGAAAAACGGCGCCTTTAACTACCTGACCAAGCCCATCAACTCCGACGAGCTGATCTCGGTGGCCAAGGAAGCCATAGAAAAGTATGAGCTGAAGAGAGAGAACATCGTCCTCAAGTCGGAGCTGAAGGAAAAGTATACCTTCAGCGCCATCATCGGCAAGAGCGCGCCCATGCAGGAGGTCTTTAATACCATTCGCATGGTAGCGAAGACCCAGTCGAACATTCTCATTGTGGGCGAGAGCGGCACGGGCAAGGAACTCGTGGCCCGGGCCGTTCATTATGATTCCGACCGGGCGGGAGGGCCGTTCGTCACCATTGATTGCGCGACCATCCCCGCGGAGATCATGGAGAGCGAGCTCTTCGGGCACGAGAAGGGGTCGTTCACCGGGGCGCATGAAAAGAAAGCGGGGCTCATGGAGCATGCGAACAACGGCACCGTCTTTCTGGACGAGATCGGGGATCTCGACCTGAATCTCCAGAAGAAACTGCTCCGGTTCCTCCAGGAGCGGGAGATCCTGAGGGTAGGGGGCGCCGCAAGGATCAAGCTCAACGTGCGCATTGTGGCCGCGACGAACAAGGACCTCGAACAGGAAGCAGCGGCAAAACGGTTCCGGGAAGACCTGTATTACCGCTTGAACGTCGTAACGGTCAAAATACCGCCCCTGCGGGAACGGAAGGATGATATCCCCCTCCTGGCGCATCACTTCCTCGAAAAAGTGAACCGGATCGAGGGAAAACATATTCAGGGCTTCGACGATGCCGTGATGGCCGCCTTTCTGAACTATGAGTGGCCCGGCAATGTGCGGGAACTGGAAAACACCGTCGAGCGGGCCTATATTCTCTGTCCCACCGTCACGATCAGCCAGAAATATCTGCCGGCAAAACTCACGCCCGCCGCCCGGGAAGAGGGCGCCCCGTTCGATCAGATGAACCTCGTGGAGACCGAGAAGAGGCTGATCATCAAGGCGCTGAACCAGACGTCGTGGAACCAGAGCAGGGCGGCCGAGGTCCTGGGGATCACGAGAAAACAGCTCAGGACGAAGATGAAGAACCTGGAGCTGCTGCCGGAATAGTACGCTATCCACGAAATCGGCGGCCTTACGTCGCGGGTCGCTTCCCGCTGAAATATCTCGTTCCTTAATTCGGCTTGCATAACGGCAGGTGTGGAAGGCGAGGGGTGAGGACTTGTCCGGCGACCTCCCGCTGCGGAGTTCTATCCTGTCTCTTGTTTTTTTCGGTGGGCAATGCTCCTCATTTCCTTCGAGCGGGTGGTCATCACACCGGAGGAGAAAAGCAGCCGTTCCGCGGTGAGCACCTCACGACGCATGATGGAATCGGAGGAAAGGGAAAGATCGGCAAGAGCGCCGTTCAGGGGTGATTGCTGCGGAGGCCAGCAGGCGCCGATAGCGAGGTCTCTATACATCGGTACGACCGTTTTGATTTCACTGAGGACGTCGGCGGCGGAGGCGGAGCGCATATCGCCGCCCATCTTCCGGGCCAGCGCCTGAATGATCTCCCCATCGGGCCTTGATTCACCGAGAGGCTGCTCGACCCTGGCGAGCCGGCGGAGTTTCCGCTCGATGGTCGTGATCGTCCCTGTCTTCTCCACGAAGCTTGCGGCGGGAAGGACCACATGGGCGAGCTTGGCGGTCTCCGTAAGAAAAAGGTCCTGCACCACGAGGAACTCCAGGCGCTGGAGCAGGGGAGTGAGCCCGGGGTCGCTTCCCACGGGGTCGTCCCCCATGATATAGAGCGCGGCGAGTTTGCCGTGCCCGATCGCCTCCATCATTTCCACGGCGTTCTTGCCCCGCGGTTCCGGCAATGCCGCATTCCAGGCCTTCTCGAACAGGGCGCGTGTATCGGAATCCGCCTTCTGATATCCCGGATAGTAATCCGGCATCAGTCCCATGTCGAGCGCTCCCTGAATATTTCCCCGCGTGACGAGGGGATAGTACGTGACCTGCTTCAGCAGGCCCGAAAGCTCCTGTATCCGTGCAAAGGCGTCGGGAGACAGCCGCGCCGGAAGGACGACGGCAACGTTCGTTGCGGACGCGAGCAGGCCGACGGCCTGTCTGATCCGGGCGCCCGCGATTCTCCGGCTGCCCCGGACCCCTGCGGCGAGGCTGTCGAGAGCAGCGTCCCGCTCCTGCGGGATGACCACGGAGGCGATCCTGGTGAATTTGTTCCGTCCTTCCTCGATAAGAATGAGCCTGCTCCCGCACCGGTTCACGGCGCCGACGAGCTCAGCGCCGATGAGCGGGTTGATCTCCCCCGCATCCTTGTCGAGAAGGAGAATAACCTCGTGCTCTCCCATCCGGGCGAACTCGCCCGAAAAAAAGGCCGTGTTCAGGCCGGAGGGGAGCTTGAGCCGCGCGAGCAGGTCCACGTTGTTCGTTCCGACCACCGACCGCATGAATTTCTGGAACAGGTAATTGTCCTCGTTCGTGGTCCTCACGGAGCCCAGACCGCCGATGCCGTCGGCGCCGCGCCGGTTTCTGATGACCTTAAGGTTGGTCGCCGCGACCGAAAGCGCCTCATCCCATGAGCAGTCCACGAGATTTCCTCCGACGCGCATCTTCGGCGTGGTGAGCCGCGCCTCATGGCGGACGGCGTCCCAGCCGAACCGTCCCCTGGCGCAGAGGTAATGATCCCCGGCCGCGCGCACCCGCACGACCTCGTTCCTGCGCGTCTCGATGGTGATCGGACAGCCGCAGCCGCAGTAGATGCAGGTCGAGGACGTTTGTTCGAGGTTCCACGGTCTGGCCTTGTGCTTGAACTGCTTCGTGGTCAGCGCTCCGACAGGACAGATCTCGACGCACTCGCCGCAGAATTCGCAGTCCAGGGGGCCGGCGAACGCCGTGCTGATCCGGGAGCGGCCTCCCCGCATGGCCAGCGTCAGCGCGCCGACAGCGCACCGTTCCGTGCATATCCGGACGCACTTGCCGCAGAGGATGCAGCGGTTCTGGTTCCGCTCGATGACCGGTGAGGCGTAATCCGGGGGCGAAGTCCTCTTTTCTTCCGCGAACGCGCCCTGGCCGAGTCCGTACTCGTGCACCAGGTCCTGGAGCCGGCACTCTCCCGCTTTGTCGCAGACCGGGCAGTCAAGGGGGTGGTTGATGAGGAGAAGCTCGAGGACGGACTTCCGCGCCTCGAGGACGGCCGTCGTCATCGAATGCACGACCATGCCTTCCGCCGCGGGAGTGGTGCACGCCGGGACCATTCGTCTCTGCGGTCCTTCCACCTCCACCATGCAGATCCTGCATGCGCCGTAGGGGTGGAGCCTGTCATCGTGGCAGAGGGTGGGTATTCTCACTCCCGCGGCGCGTGCGGCGTCGAGGATGGTCATGCCGGAGCTCACGTTCACGATTTTTCCGTCAAGAGTAAGGGTAAGCTGCATATGACCTTCTGTACACATGAAGTGAAATTTCAGCGTTCAAATGCCAAATCACGAATAAATCCGAAGCTCAATAAACAACGTTGTAATTGCGTTATGGGGTGTTTGAATTTTGGTCATTGGATATTGCCCGGGATTCGGCGCTTGTCATCTGGTAATTCTTTCCATGCGTCATCCCCTTGCAGCTCGCACCGCTGCAACCGTTTTTCCCGATGCACCGCTCATACTCATCCCGGAAGAGTCTGATGCTTGAGAGCACCGGCTGGACGGCGCCCTCACCCAGGGGGCAGAAGCATTTCCCCTTCATCTTTCCGCAAATGTTCAACAGAAGCTCGATGTCTCCCCCCCTGGCGCCTCCCTTCAGTATGCGGGAGTAGACCTGGTGGAGCCAGCCCGTGCCTTCCCGGCAGGGCGTGCACTTACCGCAGGATTCGTGCTCGAAAAATCTGACGAGGACCGCCGCTGCATGCACCATGCAGGCCGTATCGTCCATTACGATGACTGCGCCGGATCCGAGCATGGACCCCGCCGCAAGAAGGGAATTGAAGTCCATTTTCACGTCCACCTGCGCCGCCGTGAGCATGGGCGTCGAGGCCCCGCCGGGGATGATGGCCTTGAGCCGCCTCCCTGCCCTGATGCCGCCCGCGGAGGCTTCGATGAGCTCCCTGAGCGTCGTCCCCAAGGGAAGCTCGTAGGCGCCCGGCCTGTTCACCGCGCCGCTCACGCAGAAAATTTTCGTGCCCGGCGACCCTTCCGCTCCGACCTTTGAATAAGCGTCGGAGCCGAGCGCAATGATAGAAGGAACATTGGCCAGGGTCTCCACGTTGTTCACCACCGTGGGCTTGCCCCATGCGCCCGCGTTCGCCGGGAACGGGGGCCTCAGCCGCGGCTGGCCCCGCTTCCCCTCGAGGGACTCTATGAGGGACGTTTCCTCGCCGCAGATGTATGCGCCGGCGCCCCGGTGCACGGACAGCTCGAAGGTCACGCCTTTTCCGAGAATGTTGTTCCCGAGAAGCCCCTTCCCGTAGGCCTGCGCTATGGCCCCATCGAGGAGCTCCGCCGCAGCGGGGTACTCGCCCCGCAGGTAGATATACCCCCGTTCGGCGCCGACAGCATAGGCGGCGATGATCATGCCCTCGATCAAAAGATGGGGGTCGCCCTCGAGGATGATCCGGTCCTTGAAGGTCCCCGGCTCGCCCTCGTCCGCGTTGCAGATGAGATATTTGGGCCTTTTCGGGTCCATGGCGGCAAAACCCCACTTGGCGCCCGTAGGAAAGCCCGCTCCGCCCCTGCCGCGGAGACCCGAACGTTTCACCTCGTCGATCACGTCCAGAGGCCGCATATCGTATGCCGCGGCCACGGCGGAATACGCACCGTGTGCCACGGCCACATCGATGTCGGCGGCACGGGGGATTTTGACTCGTTTAAGAAGCATGTTCTCCATACCCGATTTCTACGGATACCGTTCCAGCACCGCGTCGATCTTCTCCGGCGTCAGGTCGCCGTGGCAATCGTCGTCCACCAGCATCGCCGGCGCGCCGTCGCACCTGCCGATGCATTCGATCCGTTGATAGGAAAACCTCCCGTCCGCCGTGACCTCGCCCTCCTCGACGCCGAGCCTGGTCCTGAGGTGGTCGATGAGCGGCTCCGCCCCGAGGAGCGTGCAGGGAAGGTTATGGCAGATGGAGATCACGTGTTTGCCCGAAGGCCTGCGCCTGATCAGCGAGTAAAATGTGGCCGTGCCGTACACGTCGGACTCCGGGACGTTCAGCTCTTCCGCGATGAACCGCATGGCCTCATCGGGGAGGTGCCCGAGCTCCGCCTGGGCGATGTGCAGGGCAGGGAGCAGCGCGGCCCGGGAATCGGGGTAGCGGAGCGCCGCAAGCCGGATCCTCTCTCTAACATCGTCATTGAGCATATTCACCTCTTCGACCTGCCGAACATGTAGCCGGTCATATCGACGTAGCCTGCATTCATCTTTCTGATGACCGAACTGATCTCCTGGATGATGTTGATGAGCACCTTATAGCCGATCATCGGATGCGTCTCGACGACCCGGTCGAAATCGGGCCGTTGCAGGGACAGCACCACCGTATCGGGGGAGGCGACGACGGTCGAGGCCGAATGGGGCTTGTGATCAAAGAAGGAAAACTCCCCGAAAAAATTCCCCGCTTTCAGGACCGCCAGGGAAAGCCGCTCCCCATCGGAGTTCATCTTATATACATCCACTTTCCCGCGGCGGATAATGTAGATGCACGCGCAGCCGACCTCGGTTTCCCGATAGACGACGTGCCCTTCGGGGAACGTATCGCGCGTCATGACGCTCGCGATGACGTCACGTTCGGCATTGGTCAGCCCTTCGAATAACGATATTTTCTCCAGGTCTCTTGCATCGATCATGGAAGCCTCCGGAACTGCTCAGGGTGAGAAAATGTAAATGTTCTTGCATGGCAAGTCAACGTAAAATACCCGCTGTATATTATGTATAATTTAAAATTTACGCCTGCAGGGTGTAAAAAAGTAGCATGGCTGCCGGGCCGCTGGCGCTGCAGCGCCGGGCATAAGGTTCACCTGAATATCCGCAACTGCGCCGCCGTGCCGCAAGATGAACGCCGACATCATCGGAGCCTTCGTCTTTGACTTTTTTGCGCTCAAGGTTATAATGTCTCATGCATTATTTCCGAATTGCCCTGGTGGCCGCCTTTATGCTCTACTGCCCGTCCTCCTTCATTTCCGCGGGTTTCCCTGCTCCGCTCATCATCGAGCACGGGCCGAGGAACTCAACGAAGATCGCGCTGACCTTTGATGCCTGCCGCACGGGCAGGCCCGATGAGTATGACGAGCAGGTCGTCGAGATACTCCTCAGGGAGAAGGCGCCCGCCACGCTCTTTCTGAGCGGCAGGTGGGTGGAGAAGAACGCCGATAAGGCCAAATTTCTTTCAACGCAGCAGCAATTCGAGATCGCAAACCACAGCTACTACCATCCTCACCTGACGGAGGCAACGGACGAGCGGGTAACGCGTGAGCTCACAAGGACCCAGAATATTCTCAAGAAGGTGACGGGAAAGACGGCCCGCTATTTCCGGCCGCCTTATGGCGAGGTGGACGAGCGCGTGGCGAAGCTCGCATCGGAAGCGGGCCTGACGACGATTCAGTACGATCTGGCGTCGGGAGATTCCGATCCCGCTCTCTCGGCGGGAAAGATCGCGGCAACGGTGCTCCGCGAGGCGCGGGGCGGGAGCATTATCGTGTTTCACATGAACAAAAACGGCGTGCATACGGCGGAAATGCTGCCGGCGATCATCGTCGGCCTCCGGCAGAAGGGGTTTGAGTTTGTGACGGTGGGGGAGCTGTTGCATACGCAGCAGCGTACGGCAAAGGAAGATATGAAGCGGGGAAACGGAGAACCGGTGAACCGGTGAACCGGCGCAATGCTGAAAATCTCACCGTTTCTCACGCTCAACGATTCCCCGATTCGTTAACTTCCTCCCATATCTCTTTTAAACCGTTCCAGCCACATGATGTGGCTTCTTTCCTCGTTGATGACCTCGTCGACGACCTCTTTCTCTTTCACGACCGTCCGGAGCCCCACGAAGTAGAGCAGGGTCTCCTTCTCAAAGCCCAGGGCAAAGTGCACGGCGTCCCTGACGCTCTTGACGCGGTCCATGGACGGCAGGGATTTGCCGCGGCCGAGGAAGAACTCCGATTCAACGAAGGCCCTCATATAATCTGTTACATCTTCCCAATTGACCGGCTCGGGCCCGTGCTTGGAAACCATGTCCTTCAATTCCGTGAAGATCTTCTCATGCACCTTTTCCTTTGCCGCGAGGGTGGTGAAGAGCTTGTTCAGCCCCCCGTCGCTCTTGAACTTTTCAGCCATGGTCGTGTAAAACTGCCGGCCAAGGCGCTCCGTCTGGACCGACATTTCCAGAATCTCGTTGATTGAATATTTATTCATAATGCCCCCTCCGGAAAAGTGTTGTGGTGACTGGGTGAGATATTAGCCTGTCGGGCATCCTCTGTCAACCGGATTTTTGCGGATTTCTGGCTTTTTCTTGCACAAAAAGGCCCGTTGTGTTAGTATGACCGCTTGTATGCGGATGTCATTGCCCATAGGTGTTTTTCTCGCCGCTCTCCTGTTCGCCGGAGGGGCGCTGCGCGTAGATTCCCAGGAAAAAGGGTTGTCCGTGGCCAGGGTGCGCCACTTTTCCTACCCCACCTTTACCCGGATCGTTTTCGAGATCGAGACCGCGGCTCCCTATGTGCTCACCAGGTCCGGAGACGGCCGCAGCCTCGTGTTCGCCGCCTACGAAGGGGGGCTCAAGGCCGCCTCACCGCTCCCTTCGATCAACGACGGCGTTGTGAGGACGCTGGAACTGAAACAGGATGACAGCAAGCCCTATATCTCCATCGGTCTTGACGAGGCCGCAGGGGACGTCAAAGACTTTGTTCTCCGGAGCCCGGACCGGATCGTTCTCGACGTTGCGCGAGGGCGCGCCCCCGAGGCGCCGGCCCGGCCGGACGCATCCCCGTCAACGGTGATCGTCCTCGATCCGGGCCACGGCGGTAAAGACGCGGGCATCGTGACGGCCCAGGGACAGGAGAAGTCCAGGGCGCTCGAGATGGCCCTTGCCCTCAGAAAACTGATCAAAAGGAAATCGCCGCAGCTCGCGGTGCTCCTTACGAGGGAAAAAGACCAGACGCTTGCCCTCGATGAGCGGGCTGCCATGGTCAATGCCGCGGGGTCGTCGGTGTTCGTCTGTCTCCACGCCGCCCCGGGGAAGGATATCAGGGTGTTCATCCTCGAACCCGATACGGAGCCGGCTCCCCGGCAGACGCCGGCGGTTCAGAGGGATTTCCTCGGCTTTGAGGCCGCGAGCGAGCACCAGGAGGCGCTCTGGGGCAGGCAGCAGGCCGCGCACATTGCCGAGAGCGGCAGACTCGGCAGGAAGATCGCGAGGCTGGTTACGGGAACGGACAACGCTGAGCCCATCCAGGCCCCGCTCGCCCTGCTCAAGGCGATTGACGCTCCTGCCGTGATGGTGGAAATAGGCATGGAGCAGGACCGGCACAAGGCCATGGAATCCTTGGCGAAAGGGATCGAACAATATGCCAGAGGGATTAGATAGGAGAATATCCCGCCCTGCGGGACTTGCGCTCTGGGTGGCGGTCCTCCTCATTGTGTTCGCCGCTGCGGGGCTCTTCTTCTGGTCGCGGATGGAGCCGCCCCTTCCTTCCGGGCAGGCGGCGCCGCAGGGTGCGGTCTTGCCGCCTCAGGCCGTCCGTGGCGACGCGTCCGTCGTCGTCATGCTCTACTATCCGGCGCGCGGAGGCGGGCTGACCGCGGATTCGCTCGGCGTCAAGCGGCAGTTCGACGCCCAGTCACAGGCCCGGGAGGCGCTGTCAGCGCTCTTCGGATATCAGCGAGCGGGCCAGGCCGCGGTCATCAGGGACCTTCGGCTCAGGGCCTTCTATCTGGACCCGGCGGGCACCGCCTACGTCGACCTGTCTCCGGCTTCGGAGCAGAGGGACGTTCGAGGGTCGGCCTGGGAGGAGCTGATGGCGATCTACGCGGTGGTCAATACGCTGACGCAGAATTTCGAGGAGATCAAGGAAGTCCGTTTTCTCCTCGACGGAAGGGAAGCGCAGACCCTCGCCGGGCATATCGACGCGTCCGTTTTTTTCAGCGCCCGGCCGGACCTGGCCAGGCAGCAATGAGGGCTGCGAAGGAGGAAGGAGGAAGGAGGATTTATTTCTTAATTCTTCCATAGTCCGTCGTCTCTCTGAGAATTTTTCGTGTCTTTGTGACTTCGTGGCGGAATGAGGTTATGCAAAAAGCGATCGGCATATTCGACTCGGGCATCGGCGGCCTTACGGTGCTCAAGGAAATCATCGCGAAGCTCCCCAGGGAGCATACCATTTACCTCGGCGACACGGCGCGGGTTCCCTACGGCATCCGTTCTCCCGAAACGGTAACACGCTACAGTTTCGAGAACACCCGGTTCCTTCTCCGGCAGGAGATCAAGATGCTCGTCGTGGCCTGCAACACGGCGTCCGCCGTCAGCCTCAATGCGGTGAAGAAAGAGTTCCCGCTCCCGATCATCGGCGTGCTCGGTCCGGGCGCCCGGGCCGCTGCTTCGGCCACGAAGACAGGCACGGTGGGCGTCATCGGCACCGAGGCCACCATCGGCAGCGGGGCCTACGAACAGGCGATCAAAAAGATCGATCCGGCCATCACCGTGCACAGCCTGCCGTGCCCGCTCTTTGTTCCCCTGGCCGAAGAGGGCTGGACGGACAATGACGTGGCGGCCCTCGTGGCCGAGAAATACCTGGCCCGGCTCCGGGGCAGCGGCATCGACACCCTCGTGCTGGGGTGCACGCACTACCCCCTGCTCAAGGGCGTGATCAACAAGGCCATGGGAAACGGGATCACGCTCATCGATTCCGCCTTCGAGACGGCCAAGGAAGTGGCGGAGGTCCTCGATAAGCTGCGGTGGAACCGCCCCGGAGGCGGAGCGGTCATGCGAAAGTATTTTGTTACCGATTCTCCGTCGCGGTTCGAAAAAGTCGGGAAGCTGTTCCTCAAGGACGCGAACCTGACCGCGGAGCAGGTGAAGGTCGGCGGGGTCTGATGCGCCGGGGGCCCAGAATTTCAAATTGCTGAATGTACGACGAGGTGATTTTATGAAAACGGAATGCGAACAGACCAGAAAATCCTTCCGCAAGTACCTGCAGGGCCATCTCTTCAAGCCCGGACAGCTCAAGATCGACCGCCATCTCAAGAAATGCGCCCACTGCAGCTCCGAGCTCCAGGCGCTCAAGCGCGTCGCGGAGACGCGGAAGTACATCAAGGACATCACTCCTCCCGAAGGGATGGTGCAGAAGGTCAAGGCCGGCGTGTCAGGGCTTTCGCGGCTCAGGAAACTGGCCTATCGCCCCCTTTGGATCCTCGCCATGGCGGCCGCCGGGGCCGCGGTCTACCTGTACGTGCTCCCTTCGCTCCTGCACGACCGCGACTTCGACGGCATCGAAGCGCCGGTCCCCCCTGCCGTTGTTCAACCGGTGACCACGCCGCCTGCCGCGCCCCAGGCAACGGCACAAGCTGCAAGGCCGGAGCCTTCGAAACCCCGGCAGTCCGCTCCGCCATCGCCGGCTGTAAATCCGCTTACCGTGACCATAACCGCCGAAAACGAGCGCGCGGCCATGAACAGGATCAACAGCGTGATGCAGGGGCATGCGCTGCTCCGCACGATGCAGTTTTCCGATACGGTCAAAGAAATATCGGGAAGCCTGACAGCGAAGGAGCTGCTGACGTTCTTTAATCGCATTGAGTCCGTCGGGAAGGTCAGTTACAGCAGCTCCCGGCTTGAGTCGTTCCCTACGGCACAGCCTGTGCCCTTTGTCATCAGGCTGAAGGCGACGCCGGCAACCATAGGAAAACCTGTGGACAAATCTGTCGATAACCCCGGGGGAAAAGCTGTTGAGAAGCCTGTTGAAAGACCTGTGGAAAAGGCTGCTCCACAGTCCGGCCCTGCGCAGTAAACTTGATGCATTCGTAAAAAGTCAAAATCCACCGCCGAGACGCGGAGACGCAGAGAAAAAGATATTTAAGATGAATAGGTTTCCTCCGCGCCCTCTGCGGCTCTGCGGTTAAATCCGACTTATTACGAGATTGTCAAACATCAGGAAAGAGCGGAATTCTCCGAATGAAGGTAACTACTCAGGTCAGCCACTTCGCTTCGGCGCAAGGCGCGCCAGCGTCCTATTGCCCTTCACGCCATCGGTACCCGTACCCGCAGCGCTTTCGCTACGCACGCGCTGTTTCGTCTGAAGCGGCGCTACGATGACGGTCACGGCGCGCTTTTTTGCGCCTGTGCTCAGCGGCAGACCTGAGTGTTACGAATGAAGTAGATCACGACTGCACATGTCATACCAGCAAACCATCGAGTACCTGTTCGGCCTGCAAAAGCACGGCATCAAATTCGGGCTGACCAACAGCTATGCCCTCATGGAGCTCATGGGCGGCCCTCACACAAGGTTCCGCTCGGCGCATATCGCCGGTACGAACGGCAAGGGCTCCACGGCGGCATTTCTGGCCGGCATGCTTCGCGCGGCGGGGCGCCGCGTGGGGCTCTATACGTCTCCCCATCTGGTGAGCTTTACGGAGCGCATCAGGATCAACGGGGCCCAGATTTCTGAAGGCCGGGTGGTAGAACTGGCGGAACGGATACGGAAGGGGTGCCGTCTTCTCGGCTCCGGGGAAGGTCCGGGACCTTTCAGCCCCACCTTCTTCGAGGTCACCACGGCCCTCGCCTTCACCTATTTTGCGGAAGAGGGCGTGGACCTTGCCGTGGTCGAGACGGGCATGGGCGGACGACTGGACTCAACGAACGTGGTAACCCCCCTTGTTTCGGTGATCACGAACATTGACCTCGATCACACGGAGTTCCTCGGCAACTCGCTCGAGGAGATCGCCCGCGAAAAGGCGGGCATCATCAAGCGCGGGATACCCGTTGTCACCGGCGCAAGCCGGCCCGAGGCGGTCGGCGTGATCGAAGGGACCGCAGCGGGGCTGAGCGCGCCGCTCTATTGCCTGGGAAGGGACTTCAGGGCGGAGCACATCGCGCCGGGACAGCCGCAGTCCTTCGATTATCAGGGAATCAAACAACCCTATGATGCCCTCACGGTCCGCATGCTCGGCCGGCATCAGATCGACAATGCCTGCCTGGCGCTGGCAGCCGCGGAATGCATGAACGAGGCGGGGCTGGTCCTTCCCGAAGCGGCGATGCGCCGGGGCCTCGAGCAGACAGCGTGGGAGGGCCGCCTCGAGCGTGTTTCCCGGAAACCGGATATCTATCTGGACGGCGCTCATAACCCGGCCTCGGCGCGGGCGCTTGCCCGGACGATCGGGGACATGAAACGGGAATACCGGAAGGTAATCCTCGTCATCGGCATTCTTGCGGACAAGGACTTCCGGGGCATCCTGTCGGAACTGGCGCCGATCGCCGACCGGGTGGTCGTGACAAAGCCCCAGTACTCGCGGGCCATGGACCTCCCGGCGCTCGCAATGGAAATACGCAGGCTCCATGATTCCGTGGACACGGGAGACACGGTCGCCAAAGCCGTTGCTCAGGCGCGGGACATGGCGTCGCCCGATGACCTGATCCTGATAGCGGGGTCGCTCTATGTCGTCGGAGACGCGCGTGCGGCGCTGGTTCAAGATGCGCCGACGCCCGGGACGCTGACGGGGCTCAAGGGGTGATGTGACGCGATCGCGGAATGCCTGCCTGTGCGGTGCACGCAGACAGGCGGAGGACTGCCGATTGCGGAATTGCGGGGCGATCCACGCCGAGGCGCGGCGTAATGAACGGCAACACCCTGCTCTTGCGAAAACGCGGGTTGAGGCGCGGTTGCCTTGGTCCAAAAATGAGGGAGGAGCGGAAAGTGCGCATAGGTCCCCTGATCCTTCTTGCCTTCGTGTCCGTCGCGGCATGGCATCCCGTCGCCGGTCAGGAGCTGCTGAAGAAGGTCCCTGTTTCGGTGAAGGCCGACAAGCTCGATTACGACCGCACCAACGACGTCTATGTCGCCGCGGGCCACGTGCAGATCGAACAGGAAGGCCTCCGGCTGGAAGCGGAACGGGTCGTCCTGAACAACAGGACCGGCGAGGCCGTGGCCGAAGGCAAAGTGCACCTCCGCGACAAAGCGGACGTGGTCCGGGCGGAGCGGCTCGAGATCAACATCAACACCAAGGCGGGCATTATCTATAACGGCGACCTGTTCATGAGCAAGGACAACTACCACCTGAAGGGAGAGAAGATCGAACGCCTCTCGGAGACCAGGTACCGCGTCGAGCAAGGCACGTTCACCACCTGCGATGAGGGCGAGTGGTACCTGAAGGCCAGGGAGATCAACGTAGACATGGACCGGTACGCCACGGGCAAGGGCGTCTCGTTCAACATGACCGGCCTGCCCGTGTTCTACACGCCCTACCTGGTTTTTCCCGTGCGCAGACAAACGGGCCTCCTGATCCCGGAGGCCGGGTTCAGCAACCGTGACGGTTTTCTGATGAAAAACTCTTTTTTCTGGGCCCTGTCGGATCATCGGGACATGACGTTCTACTCCGATTACCGGCGCAAGATCGGGCACGGCGCCGGGATCGAATACCGTTATGCGAATTCCCGCGATTCCGAGGGCAAGGTCTTTTATAACTATTTCGACACCTTTGACTTGACCGTGCGGCGCTGGGAGTTCACCTTTCAGCACCACGAAGAGTTCGCCGAGGACCTTTCGGCCCGGATAGACATCAACCTCGTGAGCGACGAGTCCTACTTCCGCGACCTGGAAAGGAAACTGGAGCTCCGGTCCCGTCCTTACCTGGACTCGAACGCATTCTACGTGGAGCGGTGGGATACCGCCGCTCTCTACCTCGCCGGACAGTATTCCACAGACCTCACGCAGGAGAACAAGACCACCATCCAGAAACTCCCCGAGCTCCGCTATACGATCTTTGAGGAGAAAATCGCGGGCCCCGTGCACCTTAACTTTGAAGGTTCGGCGGTGAATTTCACGCGGCAGGAGGGCGAAGGCGTGCAGCGCGCGGATTTCAATCCCCGGCTGGTTGCCGCCCTGGCAGGCGGAGGATTGAGCTTTACTCCCTTTGCGGGGGCGCGGGCAACGTTCTATGACCGGAGCGCCACGACAACGGAGCCGACGGAGCGCAAGTACACCTACGCCGGCGCGGACCTGAACTCCCGGTTCTCACGGGTGTTCGGGAAGGACGTCGAAAGGGGCATCGGCAGGGTGAGGCATTCCATCGAACCCACGATCTCCTACCGCTACATTCCCCGCGTCGAACAGGGAAGCCTCCCGCCACTCGATTCCGTGGACATGGTGGACCCGCAGAACTTTGTCAGCTTTTCTCTCATCAACCGTCTGACCGCGCGCTATAAGGACGCGAAAGGTTTCCGGACCTACGACGTGATGGTCTTCAAGGTCGCCCAGTCCTACGACCTGAACGAGGCGAAAACCGGCCCCGCGGCGGAGCCCCGGTCGCTCATCCAGGGCGAGCTGTATTTTAAAACGCCGACAATGTTCACGCTTGCCGCGAGCGGAAACTACAACACCTACAGCGGCAGGCTGGCATCGTCCTCGGAGAGCATTGCCGTAAAAGGCGATGCCGCCCAGGTCGACATCTCCCACCAGTATCTGCGGGACCCGCGGACCCAATTCATCATCGCCGGCGCCGGCTTCAAGCTCGGCAAATGGGACCTCGGCGGGCAGATTTGGCACGATGTCGAGAACCGGAAGACCACCCAGGAAGAGTACAAGGCCCACTATGGGTCGCAGTGCTGGGGACTGGGCCTTTCGTACATTACAAAACCGGGGGAGACGCAGTACCTGTTCACCTTCGAGCTCAAGGGATTGGGGACGGTGAAGTTTTA
>ERZ1292625.1319-Hain-H41-01um-R1-1319-length-30366-cov-7_pt1 | contig 30366 bp, 25 predicted proteins | sample MGYA00564400_ERZ1292625 | MGnify/ENA primary metagenome ERZ1292625 (study PRJEB36523, sample SAMEA6512639) | groundwater metagenome | collected 2019-01-08 | study: AquaDiva: Metagenomics assemblies of 32 groundwater samples | reverse complement strand
GCACTTCGTGCCGACCCCATTTCGGCTTCCAATTCCGATTTTCAATTTTGGCGGAAGCGGGAGGATTCGAACCTCCGAGGGGATTACTCCCCAACCGCATTTCGAGTGCGGCGCGATAGACCACTCTGCCACGCTTCCCTAGCTGATAGAAATCCACAAAATCATACCAATTTCTAGGCATTTTGACAAATAAAGTGGTATACTTTTGGTAATGGAAAAGAAACCTCAAATTCTTAATCTTAGAAAACCAGAACCGGAGGCAAAGCCTCCGCCCCCGGAAACCGTACGCGTTGCTTCAAGGCGCGAACCCGAACCAAAAAAGATTTTAGATTCAGAACAGCCACCGTTACTGGTTTCTAAAAATTCTTCTCCCGTGGCGCACTACGCAGATACGCCAAAAGAAAAATCTTGGGGGTTTGTTATTAAACAAAAATCTCTTCGGGGTAAAAAATTACTTTTCTTGATCGGCGGAATAATTCTTGCGGGTGCACTTGTTTGGGTGGTTAGTCCGAATGTTCCCCTGCTTATGGTTGTCGGCCTTGCGGTGTGCGTAACAATGATTAAGGCGTATGTTCCTGGAAAAGACACCGAAGTGGTTTTCAGCGACCGAGGCATTCGGGTCAATGAGGCGTTTTATTCAAGCGCGACCTTGGCATCTTTTTATATAGATGAAACCGAAGATAGATTTCCGGAATTATCCTTTGAGGTTAAACAGCGTCTGATGCCTCGTATTCGGATTCCTATCCCCTCACACCTAACTTCAAGAGTTAGAGATTCACTAGCTGTGCTGGCATTAGAAGTAGAACACGAGCCATCGTTTGGCGAACTAGTGAGCAAGAAATTTAAACTCTAACTCTAACTCTCATTAATCAATAATTAAAACCGTGGACCCCAGTAGATGGGGCCCACGGTTTTAAGTTGTGCTCTCGAGAGGAATCGAACCTCTATTACAAGCTCCGCAAGCTTGTGTCCTATCCGTTGAACGACGAGAGCTCTCCTTCGCTTTGATATTCATCAAAGCTTCGGATGAGCAAGTATCTTTATAAGTATAGACACTCGCCCTTCCGAAGCCCAAATGGAATGCTGGGCGAAGGAGGGAACGACGAGAGCAAACACGATTTAGCTTACCCACTATACCGGCTTATTGTGATTTTTTCAATATTTTGGTATACCCTGGCTAACCGAAATAGGTCGGGATAACTATTGACAGTTTAGTTATTAGAATATATAATAGCATCACATGAAGAAAAATACTAATATCGCAATCGTACTCATACTGGCGATAGTAATTATTGGCGGTTTCCTTATTAATGCAGATCCTGCCAGCGCTGCTGGTTGTGCCAAACAAGATGTGGCTGTTTTGTCCTTTGATGCCAATGGTACCGCCACCGTTAAAAACAATGGCAACGTTATGTGCGAGGTTTTCCTGGCTTCGTATGAGATCCACCCCTATTCCAACACTTATGAGTTTATTCACAATCAAAGGCTTTTTGATTCTGACCGCGTTCTCTTGTGGCCGGGAGAATCCGGAGATCTTTCGGTAAATGTTCCGGAGTGCGAATATCAACTTGATATAGTAAAAACGGTAAAAAATCCTCCAGTTTACCAGTCCCAAGAATTTATGGGTGTTCGTTTTGGTGGAGAAGGTTTATGCGGACAACCTACTCCGCGCCCAACTCCAACAAGGACTCCCACCCCAACTCCAACTCCGACGCCAACTCCGACGCCAACTTTAACTCCTACCCCTACCTTAACCCCTACTCCCACCCCAACTCCAACAATAACGCCGACACCTACTCCGACGCCGTTCCTCTCCTGTTCCCCCAGCTTTCAAACGGTTTTGAGCGGTCAATATGCGAACTTTGTTGCGTCTGGAGCCGGAGGCCCTAGCACCTACTCCTGGTACGCTTCCAACGGCAACCCATCCTCTGCAACTGGATCAAGCTTCTCAACTCGCTTTTTCGCCGACTATATAGATCAAACCCACTTCGTAACCGTTACGAGTGGCAACCAATCGCAGAACTGCATTGTCCGTGTTTTAGCTATCAATGTTACACCAACTCCGACTCCGTCGCCCACTTTTACGATCAGTAAAGCTGTCCGCAACATCACTACCGGCAGTAACGAGGTTGATAATGTTTCTGCCAGTCCTAATGACACTCTAGAATTTGTAATCAGAATTACCACCGGAGCCTCCTCAGTCTCTAATATCAGGGTTTCTGACTCGCTTCCGTCACAGTTAAGTTATATTTCAGGCAGTACCACAGTTAATAACTCATATTACGGAGATGGTATTGTGGCGGGCGGAATTAATACCGGCAGTTACGGATCCTACCAAACAGTTGCCGTTCGCTTCAGGGCGAATGTTAATGGTCCCGGATCATTCAGCACCGGCACCACCAATTTAACCAACTACGGATACTCATCGGCGGATAACTTAGGCACGATTTCAGACACCGCTTACGTTTCGGTGACCAAATCGCAGGCGGATACCAATCTAGCATTATCAATTACCAAATACGGGCGCAACATAACCCTGGGTCAAGCTGCCGAACAGTCTTCGGTTAGAGTCTTAAATAGCAACACGGTTGAGTTTATTATCCGCGTCCGATCTTTATCTAACTCCACCATATATAATGTGATTGTCACCGATCTTCTTCCTGCCGGCGTTGAATATCTGTCGCGCACAACCAGCGTTAATAACACAATCGTTGATGATTCTATAATCAACGGATTAAACATCGGCTCCTTAGCGCCTGGCCAAGAAACTACCATCCGATTCAGTGGGCGCATTAACGCCGTCCTATCGTTCCCTTCCGGCTCTCTTACTGCTTACAATACCGCGCAAGCTCGCGCTGACAATGTGCCCACCGTCTCAGCACAGCTCCCACTAACCCTTGGAACTGTTGCCGGTGTCAGCACCGGTCCCACGGAGAGCTTATTCTTAGCGCTTGCCCTGAGCGGATTGGTTACGGCGCTCTACGCCGCATATACTCGTACCGGATTATTCCAGACTCGTTTAGCCAGCGCTACGGCTCGCCAACATCGCGCAGACGGCCTAAACTTTCATCGCTTTATCTAGCCCCTAAAAGTAAAAAGTTTGTGTAGGCGCCGCCGGGTTGGTGTGGTAAACTCAAGGCTATACATTGAGTAACGCTCAATGTCGCCCAAACGAGTTAACGACTCATTTTAGGGAAAACTCGCATGCGTCTTTTCTGGAGCACAAAATTTATTTTAGCCAATTTCTTTGTTCTGGCGCTGCTACAGATCTTTCTTGTCGCGCCCGGCTTTCAGCTTGCTACGCTTTTAAGCGGAGAGCCTCCGTTTTCCGCGCAACAAATAATTTCTGCCACCAATTCCTTCAGAAAAGAACTTGGGCTGGACTCATTGCGCGAAAACAATGTTTTAGATATTGCTGCTGCGCAAAAACTGCAGGATATGGCGCTCAACGAATACTTTGCCCACTTTAGCCCCTCCGGCGTTTCACCATGGCACTGGTTTGTTATAAATAACTACTCTTACAGTTATGCCGGCGAAAATCTGGCGATAGGTTTTATAGACGCCTCCGCAACTGTTAATGCGTGGGCGCAATCTCCATCCCATCGCAAGAACATGGAGAATTCTAATTATCGTGAAATCGGAGTCGCCGTTAGAAATGTAGAAATTCAGGGCGCGGAAGGGGTTCTAGTTGTGCAGTTGTTCGGTACCCCGTCTACTGTGTCTCAAATTTCCGGCGCGGCGGCGGCAAAGCCATCTCCCAGTTCACGCGTGTCCGTTGGAATTTCTCGTGGCAGCGCCCAAGAGCCAACCCCGATTCTTACTCCAACCTTAACTCCCGCCAAGGAACCTTCCGTTCCGATAGTCCAGGTCCGTGAGGGCCTAAAACCGTCTCCGATTCCGGTTCAAGTTACGAATACGACCCGGCGGATTATTACCAGTGCTTTTATGAGGACGTTTGCGATATATTCTCTAGCGCTTGCCCTTGGAGCAATAGTATACCTTATGGTTGTAGAAATTCGCCGTGAGTTGCTTGCAAAAGCGATGGCATACGCGGTCTTGGCACTGATAGCCTTTTTTACGGTTCCGGCGATTGCTTCGCTGGCTTACATACTCTAACTAAAAAGTGGCAACACATTTTCATAATCATTTCAGGGCAATGACCGTTCGGTTTACGACGATTTTTATTTGCTCTCTGTTTGTTTTTTTTGGGATACTAAATATCCGTTTTATAGCAGCCAGCGTGCGATACTGGCTTGCTCCGGGTACGATTATAAGCAGTGATTCTCTTTCGCAGGCAAAAGCCTTTCCTTTAGCACAAGATGTTTTTACAAGACCGCTTCCCTCAAATGCCAGGCTAGTAATTGATAGTCTTGGAGTAAACGCACCCATAGTTTTTGATGTGCCCCCTGACAACGACATAATTTATAAAAATCTTGAGCGCGGAGTCGTTCACTATAGTAATAGCGTAAAACCGGGACAACCCGGAGCGGCAGTAGTGCTTGGCCACAGTTCTGCTTACCCTTGGTATAAAGGCAAGTACGGTTCGGTGTTTGCACTCATTTCTAAGCTTAAGCCTGGCGATAAATTCTATGTTCAGTATGAAGATGGGCGACTATTTGTATATTCAGTCAGGCAATCAATAATCTTTAATCCTTTTAAACCCGACGGCCGGCTCAGTCAGCTTGAAACCACGGACAGGTCAAGTATTGTTCTGGTGAGTTGCTACCCGGTCGGAACAAACTATCTTCGTATCGCCGTTCAGGCTGATGTTGTTGAATCGTAAAAATTCTTTCCTGTGGATACATTACTTGGAACCAGTTAGCACTCTGTTATACTATTAGCACATACCATCCATGGATAATCCTATTCCTTCGGAATCTCCAGTAAAAGAAAATAAGTTGCGCAGTTTCGGTCGCTGGGTCGTAAAGGCGCGCAAACCGCTCATTGTTAGTGCGACCCTCCTCCTCTTGGTCGGGGTAGTTGTTTTTTCTCAATATAGCGACACAATCATCGTTTCCATAAATAGGTTTTTTGCCTTTGAAGAAAAAAATCCGAACGTTATACCAACTCCTGGCGATGAGTGTATTGATGCAAACGACTGTTTTGCTATATACGGGGATCCAAGCACCCAGGGCGCTTCCTGCACGGATTGGGTCTGCCGGTTTGGAACTTGCCGCCCCAGCCCAACCGGATGCAACGCGTCCTCTACCCCTACTCCTACACCGACCCCGCAGCAACACCTTGCCTGTCAAAATAGGCAGTGCGTACTTGTGAATGGTGGAGGAGCGGATCAGTGCAGCGACGATACTGAATGTGACTTTGGACCTCAGCAGCACCTTGCTTGTCGCAACCAACAGTGCGTTTTGGTTCCTGGACCCGGAAATGATCAATGTGCTGATGACTCCGAATGTGTTTCATCAACTCCCACCCCTACCGCGAGCCCAACACCAACAAGCACCCCCGGCGGAAGCGACCCATGCGCCGGGCGCCAGACCAATGAGGTAAATGGCGTAAGGTTTTGTGTGTTGGAAGCCAATTTCGGCGGAGGCGTCTGCACCACAAATCCCAGCGGGACGCTGTATCAGCGCGTAGGAATTAGCGATTCAGGAGACGACCCAATGCATGTGGTCTACATTGGTTTTCATGATAATGCACGGGGATGCTCCGCGACCACTTCGCAAGGTATAAATGTTGGCAAGTCTGGAACCACCGACTATCCTACTCCGCACAGCCGAGGCACTTTCAGAATAGAATACGGATCCAGTCGGTTTGATTGCGGTCGTGTTCAATTGGACAGCTCGTTCACCAATGATGGTAATGGTTCCTGGGGCCTTTGGCTTGGAGAGGTCATTGACTATGGGCAAAATTGCGGAGCTACTCCGACCCCAACGCCAACACAGCACCTTGCTTGTCGCAACCAACAATGCGTTTTGGTCAATGGCGGTGGTGCGGATCAGTGTTCGGATAATTCGGAGTGTGTGACTGTCCCCCCTACGCCAACGGCTACACCAATTAAAAACGTAGCCTGTGTTAGCCATACTATTCCTACAAGTTTGAATGCTGGCCAGACCGTTCCCGTCACTATGACTCTCCGCAACACGGGTACTGTCGCTTGGACCCAACAAACCCCGGCCAACTATGATCTTACCCTCTATCCTTGGCCCCCAACCACCCCATCGGTATCTCCCCAGGCTATGGATTTGCCTGTTGCTTCAGTTCCACCAAATGGAACCGCAACATTTAGCTTTAATCTTACCGCTCCGGCAACACAGGGTATTTACAACGCCCAGTATCGGCTTGTTGAACAAGGCATCGGTTGGATCGGAGATATTTGCGGAACTAACATAAGCGTAACGACAGCTACTACTCCGACCCCAACCCTGACTTCCAGTTCTACCCCTACTATTTCAGCTACTCCTACTCCAACACCTGTACCGTTAGATTGTGCTCCCAAAACTCAAGATGTGGCAATAAATTCTCAAGCAATTCTGGCTGCTTCCGGTGGAACCTCTGATCAGTACAACTGGACGGCTGCTAATGGTAATCCGCCCAGCGGTACCAGTGCGACCTTTGGAGTTTCCTATGCTCAAGCCGGATCGTATCAAGTTCTGTTGTCTCAAGGTGCTGTCGGTTCGCGACAGGCCATCTGCACGGTAAATGTAGTTGTTCCTCCGGCCACCCTCACTTGCGTTCCATCAACGCAGTCGGTCATTGTCGGCCAAGTTGCAAATTTTACGGCCTTGGTATCCGGCGGTGATCCTACGGCACGACCTGCGTGGACTGCTCCGGGAGGCAACCCAACCGGCGGTGTCGGATTCACATTTTCTACGCAATACTTTAGCCCCGGTTCTCGCTCGGTTACGGTGGCTTATGGATCCCAGCAAGCAACCTGTCCGGTTGAAGTGGTAAATCTGTCTACTCCGACGCCAACGCCGACCGCTTCTAACCCGGCTCTCTCACTTTCAAAGCTTGTACGGAACATTACGCAGAACACTAGCGAATTGGATGCAGTTGCGGCTAATCCGACCGACACGGTGGAATTTGTCATCCGGGTTGTCTCATATGGAAATGCTACCGTGAACAACGTTAGATTGACCGATGTCTTGCCAGCGAATGTTTCCTATCTTTCCGGCACAACCACAATAGACGGATCAGTTTCCACAGATATAACCGTTTCCGGAGGCTTATCGCTTGGAGACATGGCACCCGGCAGAACTGTTACGGTAAGGTTTCGAGCCCAGGTGGCCGCCGAGTCGGCATTCCCTGTCGGTACGACGACACTCATTAATACTGCAACTGCCACTAGTAATAACGCCGGATCGCCTAGCGACGTAGCATTTGTAAATGTAAATCGTGCTACCGGAGCCGGAGGTACTATCCAAATTAATCTGCAAAAGTTGGGACGTAACATAACGCGCGGTGAGTTTGCGGAACAATCCAGCGTTACTTCGTTCCCCAACCAGACCATTGAATTCATAATCCGGGCTCGTTCGCTGTCCAGCACCAGAGTAAATAATGTTGTGTTGAGGGATGTTATCCCGTCCAGAGTCACCTATATTAACGGGTCTACCAGCCTTAATGGAGTTGCCGTCAACGACGCACTGATCAGTTCAAGCGGATTAAATATCGGATCTTTGGATCCGAATCAGGAAGCCATCGTGCGCTTTAGCGGACGCGTGAGCCCAGGCAATCAGCTACCCCTCGGCACATCAACGGCAATCAATACCGTAAGGCTAACGGCAGACGGGGTCCCGGAGATAACGGCCCAACTTCCGATAATAATAATCAACGGCATTGCCGGTGTTACCCAGGTACAAACCGGTCCCGGGGAAAGCCTTGCGGTTGCATTGGCGGTGGCATTGCTGGTAACCTTGATGTACGTAACTTATACCAGAACGGGCACCTTCAAACGCCGGGAGCTCAAGGCAACCATAAAGGAGCAGCAATCTGGTGAAGATAGGTTTAACTTCAAAGTCTAAAAATATGGAAACATCACCATCAACTCCATCCCCCGTTTCTCAATACGTGCCCCCGGCCGCGTCGGCACCAACCCATGACATCGCTAGAATAGTTATATGGTCTGTAGCGGGCTGTATTGTTGTTGTGTTCGGACTCTGGTACTCCGGCATATTCAACTTCGGTATCAGCAGAACCCCCGCGGCGGAGCAAGTGCCTGTGACCGCACAATCTGAACTGACGGCTCGTTGTGAGGGCGGCTCACAACCGCGCGTAGTTCTGGCTTGGACGAAAGCCGCCGGAATGCAGAGAAACGCGCTTTTGCGATTCTCCGGAAAAGAGGATCCGATCAGTGTCTTTAATGATCCAGGACCGGACTTTACAACCTTTACTTATACTGATACCGATGTTCAAATGGGCCTAACCTACCACTACGTTGTTGTCACAGGAATTAGGACAAGTTCCAATACAGCTACCATTGAAGTTAGTGAGGTTAACTGTAATACGCGATAGTTGTCTGGCAATAAGAATCCTTATGGAAAGCGGGTGCTTAGCACCCGCTTTCCATGTTACTGTATGCGTGGTAATTTCTAAACCATGGTCAAGCAGGTAAATGCTAAATTCCCAGACCTTGAAACGCCGATAGAATCAATCCCCGGCGTATCCAGGTATAAATCCAAGCTTTCAAAACTTGGCATACTTACCGTCCGCAATCTTCTTTTTCACTTTCCAAGCCGCCATGATGATCTGCGTTCCGTAGTATCTACCGTTCAGGCATCAAATATGCTCGGAGAAAAGGTAGTGGTGGAGGGAATCGTTTCCAGTATAAAAAACACCTTTGCTTTTCGCCGCCGCATGATGATTACAGAGGCGGTCGTCGCGGATGATGAAGGTAGCCTGCGTGCGGTGTGGTTCAACCAGCCCTATTTAGAAAAATCTCTGCCTTCCGGAACCCCAGTCAGATTAGCGGGGAAAATCGCCATAACAAAAAGAGGTGTTTTTATAACCAACCCTGTTCACGAAAAATATTACCCTGGTCAGAGCGGAGAGCCCACCCACACCGGCGGTCTGGTGCCTGTTTATCCGGAAACAACCGGAGTCAGCTCCCGTCTTTTAAGATTTCTGATAAAACCGATCCTGGCCGGGATTGAAATACCCGATACTTTGTCCGCTCCCCTGCTAAAACAATTCAACATTGTTCCCCTTGATACTGCGATAAGAGAGGTCCACTTCCCTAGCGGCGAAGAACAAGTCAAAAAGGCTCGTGAAAGAATCGCGTTTGATGAGATTTTGGCGATGCAATTACGTGCGCTTACTGAGCGCAGGAAACTCGTCACCTTAAAATCAGCGTCCATACCGTTTAACCAGCCGTTTATTAAAGAAAGAATCAAGAAACTGCCTTTCATTTTGACTAAGGACCAAAAAGTCGCCCTCTGGGAGGTTCTTAAAGATTTTGAACGCCGATATCCCATGAATAGACTTCTTGAGGGTGACGTTGGCAGTGGTAAAACGGTGGTGGCACTCCTCTCCGCTCTTCAAGTGTTTCAGGCCGGCTGGCAGATCGCGTATCTTGCGCCTACGGAAATCCTGGCTCAACAACACTTTAAAACCATGACCGATTTAGCCGGAGACGCTCTAAAGATCGCTCTTCTCACCGGCTCCGGTGCCCGTTCTTTGACTGGGCAGATTTCAAAAATGGCGCTTAAAAAAGCAGTCAACAATGGAGAAATAGATCTCCTTGTCGGTACGCACGCCCTGCTTGAAGAAGACGTGCTGTTGCCTCGCTTGGCGCTTGTTGTAATTGATGAACAGCACAGATTTGGAATTTCCCAAAGAGCGAAACTCTTGAGGCCGAGGGGTTCCAGCCAACTCGTCCCCCACCTATTGTCCATGACAGCTACGCCAATACCCAGAACACTCGCCCTGACCGTTTTTGGTGATCTAGACATTTCAATCATTAAGGAAAAACCCAAGAACCGAAAACCGATTAAAACATCGGTTGTCCCTCCTTCTTTGCGCCAGGAAGCCTATGAACACATTGACCGTGAAATTTCTGCAGGCAGACAGGTATTCGTTTTGTGTCCCAGAGTTGAACTGGCTCCAGAACCAGCCCCGGAGGGTACTAAGTTGCACCGCCAATCGCGCCTGGACGAACTTGATGCGGTGGCGGTAGAAGAAGAGTTTAAGCGTCTTTCCGAAAAAGTTTTCCCCCATAGGCGCATAGCAAAACTCCACGGACGCATGAAACCGAAAGACAAAGAATCAACCATGCGCGAGTTTAAAGACGGCTGGTATGATATTTTAGTGACCACCTCCGTAATTGAGGTTGGGGTTGATGTTCCCAACGCCGCGGTAATGGCCATAGAAAACGCTGACAGATTTGGTTTGGCTCAATTACACCAGTTCAGGGGCAGAGTCGGCCGCGCCGAACACCAGTCATATTGTTTTTTGTTTGCTTCCAGCGACGAGAAGGCAGTTAATAAGCGCCTGGCGGCGTTGGTGGAGTGTGAGGACGGTTTTATGCTTGCCGAACAAGACCTAAAGCTTAGGGGTCCCGGAGAATTTTTAGGAACCCGCCAATCCGGGTTGCCCGACATCGCGATGAGTTCCCTTGCAGATGTCAGCATTATTAAAAAGGCGAGATTAGCCTCGCGGGTAATACTCAAAGATGACCCAAGTCTAAAAAAATATCCACTACTGCGTAGGCAGTTGTCAGAATCACGAAGCCTTGCCCACCGAGAGTAGTTTACCCGCTCTTCCTGTCCTTGGGCGTAACCCAAAAGCCAATATATTTACCCAGCATTAGCCTGGTTTGAGCATCCAAAGCTGGGATTGCCCCGAAGAAAACAAAGTTAATTGGAAATAGAAGCCATTGAAACACCATCCAAAGCCATTTTAAGCGGCCATAATTTGGCGGCCGCGGAGGCAGAAGAATTGTACTGATGGTGGCTGAAGTAATGAGACCCACCATGGCGATCTTCATTATAAAAGTTGTAATTTGGGGCAGATTATAAGAGAGAATGGTTCCGGTAAATTCGTTACCGCCAACGGTTATCGGCAGCCAACCCAAGAGGAATATAATCAGCGCATTTGTGGCACTTGAATGGGTCTTTTCTATCATCTGAAAGCTTTGAACTAATTTTAACTTTTTTGGAATGCGCGGATTCTTTAGAAATCCAAAAAGAAAATATGGATTATTTTCTACACCGTAATGCCAGCGCCTGATCTGCTTGTACTGGTTCTTGATCGTCTGCCAAAACGTCGGTGCCACGTTTGCATCCATAAAGACCGGATAGCGCATGGGAATAGTCCGCCAATCTCCATCGTAGCGGAGAAAACATTTCCAAAATATTTGCGAATCTTCGGAAACAACGTTTTTTTGCCAAAATCCAGCATCTACTACGGCGCGGAAACTGATAGATTGTGAGGAGAAGGTCACCAACTGCTCGGGTCTCGCCTGCTGAATCATTTGCCAAAAGGTGGTTGAAAAAGCAAAGACACGGGCAAACGCCGGGGCTTCCCAGATGTTGTTGGTAAACACCGGCACCGGCTGGAAAGAAGAACGTAACGGTTTGAGCGCTGTTAAATAGTGCCAAGTCAGGCAGGCAAAAAACTGCTCTGGAACGACGGTATCAATATCAAAAACCGATACCACAATTCTTTCGTAAGGTATTCTAAGCGGATCAATAAGTTCTTCTTTTGCCTTATGTCCCGCCCATGCTTCGTTAGACCCCTTGCCGACCGTCTCCCCCCCCAGGCCTTCAGGGTGGCTGGTAATAATAAATTTGAAAAACTTATTGCCGAATTCCTCGGCTACCGCTTGTGCAATACGCTCAGAGTCTTTGACCCTTTCCTCCCGAGCCAATACTACGATCAGCTTATCAAGCGGATAGTTGCTCCTTTCCAGCCCCGCCAGCCCTTCTCTTACTATGGAAAGGGGTTCAGTGGCAAAAGGCAGAATTACCATGTGGTATATGTCGTTCCAGGCCAACCCTTTTAATTCGGGTGCGGCAGATTCTATACCCTCCAGTTCCGCTCTCCAGTCCCGTTTCATGTTTTTACGCATTGTGCGGAACGTCACATTCATGTGGGCGGTTAAAAATATTGTTTTGGTAAGCCAGTAAACATCAAAAGCGATAACAAAAACAGCCATCCAGGCCGGTATAAAAAATGAAAGGACGACAATGAGTAAAAGCGTACCCCATGCCAAAAAACCAGGCATAATTTCCAGCGCCCGGTAGATTCTCCTGTCCCAAGTATTTTTAAGATCGGTCGCCCTCCCGACCCCCAGATAGGCTTCCATCCCATGAATTATGTCACAAACCGGCCTAATTGGCAATATTACCCATGCGAATGAGGAATACAAACAACTCGTCTGCTAAAATCCGTTGCCCGTCCTTTACCAGGCGATCAAGATCGGCCAGTTGAGCAAACATTTCTTTAGCCTCACTCGGTTTAAACAATCGGTTTGAAGCGGCGGCCTTCCTGACGACAAACGGGTGGAGACCGCTTTGTGATGCAATGTCGTATTGGGATATTCCCTGTTCCGAAGCGTCCCAGACCGCCAATAAGGCTCTAAAGTGGCTGGTTAATGCACCGAGGATATTATACGGATCCCTACCCCGCATAAGTTCCGTCTCAAGTAGCGACAGAGCCTTAAAATAATTGCGTGTTACCACCGCATCTATCAGTTCAAACGGGCCTATGTTTCTTCGGTCTGAAACCAGGGCACGAACCTGTTCAATTCCGACACTGCTGGAATAGTTTGATAGCTTATCTATTTCTTGAATGATGTCCCAAGAATTATCACCTACCAGTTCTATAATTTCCTGGGCGGCCGCCTGATCGGCCAGGCATCTGCGCGTCTTAAACTCGTCGGTAATCCAGCCCACTAGCGACGAACCGCTTAATGGTTTAAATTCTTGAGTCTTGGTCTTTTTGTTTGCAACCAATTTCATAAGGGATTTATGTTTTGTTTTCGCAATATCTCCCTCCCCCACCAGCACCACGACGGAATCTTTCCTGTCCTGGGCGTCCTGATCGTTTAACATCTTAGCAATTCGTTCCGAAATCGGTGTTGAAATGAAAGGATTGTTTAAAATAATCAGACTCACCTCGTTAAATAAAGAATTTAGTTTTAACGAGTTTTCTAACGCTTCAAGCGCGCCGCTTTCGGCGGCATCAATAAATGAAGCGCTTAAGCCATGTTTGTACTTTTCCTTGTATTGCTCGGCTAGATTTTTGACCGCTTGGCTTAAGCGGTAGCCATCCAAACCGTGGTAAAAAATAATCATTATTCTGTCACCGGCACAACCTCAATCCACATCTTGCCCGGTGCAAATTTGGTTGGTTTATTTTGAGAGTCGGTGAAAACCAGGGGGCCGTCAATGTTAACCGGATCCTTACTCCAGATTGCGCTGTACACCGACCCGCCTTGATAAAACCTTGCCTTTCCGGTCCCTTTTAAAGCTACACTTACATACTGGTCGTAAGCGGGCTTAATTTCAGCCTCAAGCACCATGACCACAGATGCGCCAACCGCTTCCCCGTTTTTATCCAGTTCTTTTTGGCCGTCTCTAATTCGTTTATATTGTTTTGTGGCCGCGTCATACTCCCAAATTACATCAAAAGGGGCTTGATAAGGGAGGGATATTTTGTTGGCTAACGAGGCTACATTGCGCGGCTTTTCTTCAACCCCTCTTGGATAACCGCTAAAACTATCTGTCAGGCTGTAATTCCTATCTTTGGCAACCTGATAAAGTTTTTCAAGCGTTGTAAAACCATTATGCGGAGGTCTTATTCCAGACTTGCGATAAAAAACAGTTCCTTCATAACGCATTGCGTCAATATTATCCATAATTCCTTCGTTGAGGCGAGCCAATGCGTCGTGTTCCCCTCCCCAATGTGCAAGCATTGCTCCGAATCCGGCCGCAAGCGGAATAAAGTCGTTACGCGCGGAGCGTATGGAGCCGATTTCTTCCGGCGTTTGGCATTGGAAGATGGCCATCATGCGCGTAACGCCATCCGGCGTGACCGGCATTTCAATAACCAAATCTGCTTGAGCGATTCCAGACAGCGGCCGTGCGATTGGATCAGAGGCCAGCATAACCGCGATCGGTCTTCTGGTCGGTTGGGGGCAGGCTTCGCCGGTTAGGGAACCAACCGTTGTGGTTGATCCGCCCTCTCCCTTAACTTCAATAATGGTTTTCCGGTTGAGCCACACAAAAAATATTCCGGCAAAAATAACAGCAACAACAGCTGTGATTTTAAGATTTTTAGTGGTGTTTATTCTTATGTCCATGGTTATTGGCGAAGTTTTTGGTGTTTAGGGCAAAAATGTGCCGAACGTTGCCCGATCACAATCCTCTCTATTGTTCCGCCGTCCTTTTTCAAGCACGGTTTGCCCGTTCTCTGATACGCGCGAGTTATATTTTGGAAACTGCCCTTTTTACCGCTTGGATGACGATAGTCATCAACACTTGCGCCCCCGTGCCTTATCGCTGTTTTTAGAACGCTGCGCGTAAATTTATAGATTGCTCCTATATCTTTTTGCGTCAACTTTTCCACGCGTGACTTGGGGTGCAATCCGGCGTGCCATAGTATCTCATCTGCATAAATATTGCCAATACCGACGATAAACCTCGGGTCCATCAACACCGGTTTTAAATAACCCTTCTTTTTTTCAAAAAGTCGATTAAATTCTTTTGGCGATATTTCAAGGGGTTCCGGACCCAAGTCTTCCAAAACTTTACCGTTTTCAATATCAAGATCGTTATCAAGGGCGATGGTGCCAAAGCGTCGCAAGTCTGATAATGCAAGCTGGTACCCGTTATTTAACCACAACACTAAGCGTAGATAAGCGTTTTTTGGATCGCTGCCGAGCGGACCGGAAGAATCGCTTAACCATTTACCGCCCTTCTGTTTCCACTTGCCGTAAAGTAGGTGGCCGGATATTTTCTGGTGGATTACAACACTAAGCGAACCATCCAAATCCAAGACTATATACTTAGCCCTGCGTCTGACCGCAACGATCTTGTGTCCACTAATCTTCTTGGCCAATTTAGTAAAAGGCTGGTGTCGGCTGATACGAGGCCAGTCAGTCCAAAGCCGCGTTATTTTAAGACCGACCAGGTAGCGGCGCAGTTCTCGTACTGTTGTCTCAACTTCTGGAAGTTCCGGCATGGTTAAATCTTTTTCATTTCCGCCCAATTAATGCCTTCCTTAGCGTCTACAATTAGCGGGACATCAAACTTATAAGCGTCTTCCATTATTTTTCTTATTTTTGGTGTAACTTCCTTGGTTAATTTTTCTGAAATCTCAAACACAAGTTCGTCATGCACCTGTAACAGCATTCTTACATCCTTTTCTAGGTCTTCTTTCCTAATCCATTCATCAACTCGAACCATCGCCAGCTTAATAAGGTCTGCTTCTGTCCCCTGCGCCGGGTGGTTTACCGCCATGCGCTCAGCTTGAGCTCTGAATTGAGGCGTAGTTGAATGTATGTCGGGCAGCGGCCTTCGGCGGCCAAAGATTGTTTTTGCGTAGCCGGTTCTTGCCACTTCTTTTTTAACCCGCTCTATATAGTTTGCAACGCCGGAAAACTCTGCAAAATAGCGTTCAATAAACTCTTTTGCTTGGTTGCGACTTACGCCGGCCGCCCGGGCAAAGCCCAGGGAACCCATACCATAAATAATTCCGAAATTTAACACCTTTGATTGCCGGCGCATATCCTTAGTTACATCCTTAGGATCAACCTTAAAAATCTCAACTGCGGTACGGGTGTGAATGTCCTCCCCGTTTCTAAAGGCGGCCATCATTTTTTTATCCTGTGCTAAGTGGGCCATAATGCGGAGTTCCAGCTGGGAATAGTCAAAGGCGACCAGTTTATGGCCGGGGGCGGCGATAAAAGCCTTGCGAAACTGCTGGCCAAGCTCGGTTCGGGTGGGAATGTTCTGAAGATTCGGATCTTGGGATGAAAGACGCCCGGTTCCGGCTCCTGTTTGGTTGTAAGTGGTATGCAGACGCCCGTCGCGCTTATCTATAAGTATCGGAAATGGTTCAATGTAGGTTGTTTTTAACTTTTGAAGTTCTCTATATTCAAGGACGAGGTCAATTATGGGATGTTCCTCGCGAAGTTTTTCCAGTTCAGGAGCGGCGGTTGAGAGTGCTCCCCCGCCGGTTTTTCTGACCCTGCCCTTCAAGTTAAGTTTTTCAAATAATATCTCGCCCAATTGCTGGGGGGAATTTATATTAAACTCGCCGCCGGCCTGTTTGTATATTTTACCCTCTCGGTCTGTGAGTTCTTTGTTTACCAATTTAGACAAGTCAGACAACTCCTTCTCATCAATGGCTATTCCACGCTCCTCCATTCGTGCCAAGACTGGCAACAGTGGCATTTCTATTTCTTCAAAAACTTTAACCAGATCCGCCGACTCCATCTCTTTTCGTAGCTTGCCATAAAGCCTCCAAACCGAAATTGATTTGGCTCTGGGATCGCTTTCGGGACGGCTATTAAGCGCTGATTGATAAATCCAGTCTAGTTCGTAGCGTTTCGTGTCCGGCTGTAAGAGCCAAGCGGCGATGCGCGTATCAGCTACTTTTTCCGGCAGTGATTTTCCAGCCCTGATTAGACCGCGTAAAAAATTCTTCAAGTCATGTCCGATCAGCGGATTAAGCCCGGACACACCTAAAGGGATGTCGCCATTGCTTATCGGCAGGTACATTGCCGAATCGGGGTCGTTTGTCAGACTTAGCCCCTCAATTTTATTACCGCTTTCATCAGTGACCAATGAAATCGCCGCCGGTGTTCCTGTTGGTATGTTTGATTTTGATATCTCAGAAACCTTACTTGAGCTGGGTCCGAAAGTTATTGCCGTCTGCTGTACTTTTTCGGTTTCAGAACCGTTTAAGGATTCGTCCACCCTTCTTATTAAACTGGCGAAACCAAGTTCTTGGAGCATGTCATCAACACCGGCCTTATTTAAATGGTCGCGCCAGGCTGTTTTTTTCAGGCTAAAATCAACGGGCACATCTCTTATAATCGTTGCCAGTTTTTTTGAAAAGAATGCCTGGTCCTTATTTTCTAGCAATTTTTGGATCAGTTTTTCAGATAAAGAGTGTTTTTTATTATCCTTATCTTTCTTTGTAGTGGGAGATTTAATTTCCTTGTAAAGATTCTCTATGGTTTCGTATTCTTTTAAAATTGTTTGGGCAGTTTTATCCCCTACGCCCGTCACGCCTGGTATGTTGTCGGAAGGATCACCCTTAAGGCCCTTATAGTCGGGCATTTGTTCCGGGGATAAATCAAAACGTTCTTTAACCGCCTTTTCATCGTATAAAATCGTATCGCTCATCCCCTTTTTAAGTGTCAGGACAACTACCTTGTTGCCAACAACCAGTTGGAGTGTGTCTAAATCGCCGGTCATAATGATCGTTTGGACTTCTTTTTCACGTTTTGATTTTTCCGCCAAGGAGCCGATTATATCGTCCGCTTCAAATCCCGCTTTTTCAAAAATCGGGATTCCAAATGACTCTAAAATTCGTCGGACGAGCGGAATCTGGGCATAAAGTTCATCCGGCGCTTTTACGCGGTGGGCTTTGTATTCTGCGAATTCCTCATGGCGAAAAGTCGGGCCGGCAAGGTCAAAAGCCGCGGCAATATAGTCCGGCTTTATATCCTTGATTGTTTTCAAAAGCACCGAGGTAAAACCATAAACCGCGTTGGTCATAATACCCTTAGGCGATGTCATGGGCGGCAAAGCATGAAAAGCCCGGTGAATAAGCGCGTGGCTGTCTATTAAAATTAGCTTCTTCATATTGTCCTATAATCCGGAGACGTTTATTAACCGCTCATTCTCATTCTTGTGGCGCATTGATACTATGATTTTATTTTTCGGCAATATTTTTTGTATTCGCTCGGGCCACTCAATCAACACGATGTTTTTGGGATTCGCGAGTACTTCTTTTATTTCAAGCGACTTTAAATCGCTCGGTCCTTTAACTCGGTAGCAGTCTATATGATATACATCTTTGCCTCGGCGCGGGTAGTGTTTAATTAGTAAAAAAGTCGGACTTTTGACCCTTGCTTTTGGCAGAAGCACCTTTATAAATCCCTGGACGAAAGTTGTTTTGCCGGCGCCAAGATTGCCTTTAAGTGCGATGACTGTCGCATGAGAAATATTTTTTGCAGACAAAATTTCCCTGGCCATTTTTGAAGCCAGTGCCCGTGTCTCTTTTGTTGATTTTGTGACTATTCTCACCAGTTAAGATTATCCTGTTTTTCATATGTTTTCAACGAAAAGAAAAGGGACCAGCGGAACTGCTTTTGGCAGTTCCGCTGGTCCGGTTGAGCGACTAACCTTGCTGACGTAAGGCCATCCGCTCGCAGGCGTCGCGGAGGATGGGATCCTCCTGCGAACACCTGTTGTTGTTGGTGGTGGGTGCGCACGGCGCCATGCTCGGCGCCGGCTTGGGGGTGAGCTTTGGCTTGGGCGCCACCTTCTTTGTGGCCGCCTTGATGGCGGCCAACTCCTCCACGGCAGCCTTGCAGGCCGCCGTCTCGCACTCGGCCAAGTTGGCCGAGGTACGGTACCATCCGTAGCCGCACACGGCGGCCACGGCGGTGGAGAAGAAGAACATGATGGCGAACGCGACGGCGAGGATCCTCGACATGTTCACCTCCCGGGCGTGGTGATGACCGCGCCGTTGGAAAAGGGGTTGATAAGCGCGAAGCCCATCTTCCCATTGAAGCTGCCGGCGGCCGTGAGGCCGACCAGAGTCGGCACCACGACCTTCTCCCCCGGCTTGAGAGCCAGGAGATAAGATCCGTTGAGGTACAACACGACCTCACAACCAGAAGCGTTCAGCACCTCTGCTTGCTCGGGGGCCAGCGGCGGAGCCGGTGGCTGAACGACAGGCGGTTCCGGCTCGGGTCGGTGCTCCGCCCGGCGAACGGGCTCGCGGTAGTCCTCGTCACTGCGTTCGCGGCGCTCGCGACGCGGACGGTGCTCGTCGCCCATCATGCGGTCCAACTTGCGGTTGACTTTGCGAGTCTCCCACGCGTTGTAGGCGTTGAGCCCCAAGTTCAGTGCCCCCCAGATGTTCACGTTTCGCTGGGATGCCTGGTGCATCCCCCGGTCGGGGGTGTCGTACGCGCGGTCGTACATGACCGCGCGCTGACCCACACCGCCGGGCCTCGTGGCCAAGCGGTAGCGGGCGTAGTCGGTGGCGGAATAGTACCCGCCGCCGTAACCCGTACGACCGTAGACGTAGCCCAGGTTTCCCTGGACCAGGGCGGACAGGTCGTCGGCCTGCACGGTCGGTGCAGGCACAACAAGTGCGAACATCACGGCGACCAGGATGGTCACGAAGATCTTGCTCATTTGTTACCCCCTCCTAAGGGGTTATTTTTGAAAGGTTCGTTCCTTAACCGTGTATCTATATTATAACAGTTTTGTATATGTAAAGTCAAGTTATATAAAAAAGTCCCCGGAAAGCCCATTTCTGGACCTTCCGGGGCGCGGCTCACTTCTTGTTGCCGAGTATCCCTCTTCCGAGGGCAAGGAGTTGTGCAAGCCCCTCGCTTCCGGCGGGGATGATGGTTGTTCCCTGTCCCTTGCCGATCTCAGCCAAAGCGGCGAACTGCTCTTCAGCGAGCATGTACTCGACCGCTTGTTCCTTCCCGAGGACTTCCACGAGAAGATTGAGGGCGTCCTTCTTGCTGGTGGCCTCACGAATACGCGCCTCGGCATCTCCTTCCGCGGCGAGGATCTGCTTCTGTCTGGCTCCTTCGGCCGCTTGGACGACAGCCTCCTTGTCTGCCGTCGCGGCGACCACGCGAGCTGTCCCCTCTCGTTCGGCGATGAGCTGCTGCTCCATCGCCTTGCGGATTTGTTCGGGGAGCATCAGCTCCGTGATGAGATGCCGCCTTCCCTTGAAACCCCAGGAGCTTACCGTGCCCCCAGCCTGGGTCTCAACCAAGCGGTTGATTTCCTCCTGGTTGTTCTTCAGGAAGGCGACCTCTTTTGTCCCCACAATGCTTCTGGTGGTTGCCTCGATGAGGTTCTTGATCGCCTCTTCCGGATCGTCCCCCCTCTCGAAGGAGTAGACAGCCCTTCTAATGCTGTCCGGGTCGGCGAGATCAAGTTGGTAATAGTACTCGCCGAGAACATCCAAAGTGATACCATCGAGGGTGAGCGTTTCTTTTGTTACCACGCTCACAAACTGCTCTCGCGTACTTTGCTTGCGGACTTCTTCTAACCTGGGCAGAACGAAGTGGAGCCCTGGCTCAAGAGTCATCTCGTATCTGCCGAGTACCTCGAGAGCCCACCGCTCATCTTGGGGCACGGTCCTGATCGCCTTGGCGAAGTATCCGATTCCGCCACCGAACGTGACCACTTCAATGGTGGCTCCCAGGATCAGGGTGAACCACGAGAAGGCCAACCCGACCAGGAACAACACCAGGCCCACCAGAGCCGAGATTCCGAAGGCTCCCAGAACGAGGAGCCACGCCTCTGTGCGTGAGATGCGCATCTTATCTTCTCCTTGGGGCGTGGCGCCCCTGAAATGATGCCGATTGTGTAAGAACTACTACTTCTATATTATACAACATTAAAACTGATATATCAAGAACGGGTGTTATCCCTTATTTCATTGAGTTTTTTGATGTCTTCAAGGCGTCCTTCGGTCTCGGTTTCTAAAATCCAGTCAATCCCCTGGAAGTGTTTAGAAGTTAGGATTTCCTTCAAACCGGCATAGCCGATGAAGCCTTTATCTATATGTTCGTGGCGATCTCGTTTGCCGCCAAGGTCAATTTTTGAATCGTTAACATGGGTTAACTTAAGCCACTCAAGGCCGATAGTTTTATCAAATTGCGCCAGGACCTTTTTTGCTCCGTCGGCTGTTCTAAAATCATATCCCGAAGCAAAGGCGTGGCAGGTATCAAAACAGATGCCGCCAAATCCATCCATCTTTTTTACGGTTGCCATCATTTTCCCGACCTCTTCAAAAGTATCACCTAGCACACTTCCTGCTCCCGCGGATATTTCAATTAAAAGCTTAGTGGTTCCGGTATAGCCGTCCAAAATCTTTTCAAGTCCGTTTTTTGCTTTTTCTATCCCCTCCTCTCGACTTTGCCCACTATGGGATCCGGGGTGGAACATGACGTATTTTGCTCCAAGCGCACTTCCCCGTTCCAGTTCGTCCCGGATGACTTTTATGGAGCCATGGCGGATGCGGTTGTTTAGCGATGCGAGGTTTATGTAGTACGGAGCATGGATTACAAAACTCTTTATTTCGTTCTCTTTCATGGCTGTATGAAAGCTTAAAATCAACGCAGGTGTGAGTTCTGGCGCTGGACCACCTTGGGGCGAACGAGTAAAACATTGAAATGTCTCACATCCTTCTTCTTTAGCTCTTCCGGGGGCATTTTGTATGCCGCCGGCAATTGAAACATGGGCTCCTATGAGGTTCTTGTTATCTGCCATGGAGTTACTTTATCAATATTTAGGCCGGAGTTCCATTGCTGCCTTAAGCAACTTCTACGTTTGGGAAATGTTTTATTTTTGCGGTTCTCCGGGTTTTATTAAAAACAACCGTTATGACATCTACTCGCCATTCGGTTTCAAGACCGATATGTTTTGAGGATAAGTATGTTTTTGCCGTCCTGACCACCTTGTGAAGTTTGGTGTTCCCCGCCCTCAATTCCGGTTCAAACCCCGGTAGATCCTCTCGGTTGGCTTTAACCTCAATAAAAGCAATTACGTCTTTATCCTTGGCAACGATGTCTATTTCACCCCACGGCTTTCGAAAATTGCGGTCTAATATGGAAAATCCCCTCTTTTTTAGGAACTCTTCAGCCAGATTCTCTGCTAGCCTGCCCAATTCGGAGGTACTCATTATATACAGTAAAGCACCCTGTGCCCGAGGAACCAAATATTGACACGTTCCACAATACAACGTCTAATACAACTGTTGAGTTGTGTGTTTGACTTTTGGCCAACCGGCATGATAAAATTACTCTTGTAATTCTCCTCAACAGAGAATTTTTCCTTGTAAATGGCCATTTAAGCCCTGACGGCACCGGCTATTTACTAACCCCAAAACCTATTAGTAATCGCATTCTCCAAATCTTGTCCGCAGGCATTGATGCGTTCAAGAATAGCGGTATAGGTATAAAAGTTATTCAAAAATCCAAAAATGGGCTTTTTGAGCTTGTGGCCATAATCTTTATAGCCGTTGTTGTTCTTGTGATGCGTGGAACGGCTGGTGAGGGCCAGGCCAGCATTTTAGGATCTCTGGTTAAGGATTATATTGAAGAATCTTCCGCGTCCATTGGTGGGGCTATTAGAGAGTCACGAGTAATGGATGTTAACAGCCTTATTGATCAGAATTCTTCAGTACCCGGACAAGGAGGGGCGGCTATTCTAAGTGTTACACCTCTGGGAGCAGCTACTATCCAAGAAAATTCAATCGTTGCCTATGCCCCGCCGGCTGAAGATTATATTTTAACGATCGGTTCACCCCGGAGTGGCGTGCTTGAATACACTGTCCAGGCTGGTGACTTGATGTCATTTATCGCCAGCGATTATGGAGTTAGCGTTAACTCAATCTTGTGGGCCAACGGGCTTAAAAATGCCGACAGCATAAGTCCGGGCCAGGTTTTAAAGATTCCTCCTGTTACCGGGGTTGTACACATAGTTAAAAAGGGAGATACCATTGCTACAATTGCTAAAAAATATGCGGGTAGCGAAGAAAGAATAGTTGAATTTAATGTGCTTCCGAAGGATGGGAAATTAGAAGTGGGGGATGAAATCATAGTTCCTGACGGGAAAATACAGCCCTCACAAACATCCATAGCCTCTGCTAAGTCTTCAAACAGCTCAAATTCAAAGCCATTTTCGTACCTTCCGGATTTGGGATCATTTTTTATGCTCCCAACGAGTGGTTTTAACTGGGGTAAAATCCATGGCCGCAACGGTGTAGACATTGCAAACAGCTGTGGAACTGCGATTTACGCCGCTTCCGATGGAGTTGTTACAACCGCAGACGATACTGGCTATAACGGTGGATTCGGTAAATATATAAAGATATCGCACAGCAATGGAACGGAAACGGTTTATGCTCATGCCAGCAAGTTAAAGGTGGCGGCGGGGGAGAATGTTTCAAAAGGACAGGCCATAGCTCTTATGGGTACGACCGGCAGATCTACCGGTTGCCACCTGCATTTTGAGGTCCACGGCGCTAAAAATCCCCTTGCCAGACAATAAGCCTTTGATAAATAGCAAAAACTGGCGCTCTGCGCCGGTTTTTGTTTCGCGCGAAACAATTACGAAAGCTCCGTAAGCGACTGTTCGTTTAGGCGTAAGTTTATAGCTTCTGCAACATGTTTTTGTTGAATATCATCAGATCCATCAAGGTCGGCAACGGTGCGGGCAAGTTTTTTGATTTTGTGATAAGAGCGAAGAGAAAGAGATTTCAATTCTACGACCCTTTGAAGCATTTTTTCTGCATCCGGTTCTATAAAACAAAATTTATCTATATTTTTATGCCCGATCTCGCTATTTGTTAGGAGGGCAGTATTTAAAAACCTTTTCCTCTGGATTTCACGAGCATTTCGTATTGATTCTGATAGCGAATGAATGTCTTCACCATCCTGCCCAATTTTATTCATATTTGTTTCGCGCGAAACATTTATCTGAATATCCATCCTGTCTAACAAGGGGCCAGATATCCTTTTTCTATATTTTAGGACTTGAAAAGGGGAGCAAGAACAGGATAATTTATGGTCACCGTAGTTTCCACACGGGCAGGGATTCATTGCGGCTACAAGGGTAAATTTAGCAGGTAATGTTATAGAACCGGAGGCTCTTGAAACAGTAACAACCCCATCTTCCATCGGTTGTCGCAGAGATTCCAATACATTTCTGGGGAATTCAGGTAATTCGTCTAGAAATAAGACCCCTCTGTGCGCAAGGCTTATCTCGCCCGGTTTTGGCCAGGTTCCACCACCAACTATCGCTGGGGGAGATGTGGTGTGGTGGGGATTTCTAAAGGGTCTTGAAACAAGCATGCCTTTTTCAAAAAGTCCGACGGAACTGTAAATCTTTGCAACCTCTATTGACTCTTCATATGAGAGGGGAGGGAGAATACCGGCGAAGGCCTTTGCTAGGAGCGTTTTACCGGCTCCTGGCGGGCCATACATTAAAATATTGTGTCCACCTGCTGCTGCGATACAAAGTGCCCGCTTAGCGGCTTCCTGGCCCTTTATAAACTTAAAAGGATTTTCTGTCTTACCATAGCCAGCTGTTCCCCCATTTAATTTAAAAGGCTGTATTCTTCTTGTACCATCAAGGTGTGCTACCACATCTTTGATTTTTCCAACGGGAACGATTGATATTCCATCAACAAGCGCGGCCTCTTCTGCATTTTGAGCGGGGATTATGATTTCTTTAAAATTTAGCTTTTTAGCCAATATAGCCATGGCCAGGACCCCGTTTGTGGCTTTCAGGGATCCATCTAAAGAAAGCTCTCCCGCAAAGAGTATATTCTTCGGATCAAATTTTATCTGTCCCGTCTCATAAAGGTATCCGATAGCTATAGGGAGGTCGTAGGATGGACCTTCCTTTTTCAGGTCCGCAGGCGCCAAATTGACGATAATCTTCTTGTTTTTTGAGCTTGGTGCTACGAAGCCGCTATTGCGGATTGAAGACCCGATTCTATCTTTAGATTCCTGAACAGCCTTATCGGGGAGACCGACGATGGTTAAAGAGTGTATGCCGGGTGTTGAATCAACCTCAACATCAACTTTTTGTGCTTCAATCCCTTGAATTGCGGCTGATAAGATGCTGACCGACATGCATTTATGGGTTATTTCCTAATTCAGATTCTATTTCTTTAAGTTTTTGATTGATTTCTTCAAGCCTTTTCTCTAGTGTCGCCTCTAACGCGACATTGATGTCCATTTCAACGGCTTCATTTATGGTTTCGTCGTAGTCAGCACCAGCCTCTCCCTTAGGTGTTGCGGGCTCAAAATCACCTGGAATTGCGGGATTTTCTTTGCCGACACTATTTCTCATTTGATCGATAATCGTGACCCGCTCTTCTCGTAACTCATCCGCTAATTTTTTGAGTTCGTCTTTGTTCATGAGTTCATAATACGGCCAGATTGTGTTTTTGCCAACAAAAAAGAGGACACCGTACGCCCCGAATTTGATGATACTTCTAATGGGCAGGTGCCCCCTTTGAAAAGAGGAACACTACTGACTATGATTGCCAGCGACCCACGGAACAGCTCGCGTCGAGCCGCCAGTAGCCACAGGTGTGAAAGGAGCTACTTATAATGATACGCCCCCGATGGTGTCGGTGTCAATAAAAATATGTTGATAAGGTGTCACCATTTGCGACACCATCAGAGACACCATCATCACCATGGATTTTACCAGGTTTTTATGGTGTTTTTGTACGTTGTGGTTAATTCAAATTTATCAAGGTGTCTGTCCAATTTTTATTTAATAGACACCATATCCACAAATTAAAAACGAGCAACACCTGGTGTCGCTCGTTTTTAGGATGTCACTATCGGAGTATATCAATCACTTTATAGATTCCCTCTCTTGAATTTGCCAGAACAAAATATGCTCGGTTGTTAATTGCTGAAACGATTGAGTAATCCGTTGTTCTGTCCGGGAAAGAATAGTTTTTGTAACGGATGGGAGAACCAGCATAAGAGTTATCTAAAAATGTTTGACTGGCCACCTTACTCTTTATGTACCCAAACAATGAGACGAGCTGGTCAGTCATTGTGGTTTCCCAGATTCTTGTTATCTCTGTCGCCTTGGCGGTGTCTATTACCTGGGTTACAAAAATCAATCTTGGCTGGCCGGTGGTTGCTTGGCTGACGGCTCCAGATGAATTGAACATTTCGCGCTGGCCATAGACAAGGATAATATATTCGTTACCCAAAGTTTGTTTCAGTTCAATCGGGTAGGTAATCTGTAGGCGATCCATTAAGTCGGTGAGATTTAACTCGCCCCCGCCCTTAGATACGCTGGTTATTGTAAGCCGTTTGATTTCATCAGGAATTATTGAAATTTGATTAACCTGGTTTTTGAACTCTTCGGGAAGGTTTGTGGTGGCGGAGAGATTGATTGAAGCGCTTGAAAGTTCCCCAAACATTGTTTGTAGGGTTATGGCTGGTGTTGGGGTTGGTGTCCTTGTTGTGCTTGGTGTCGGAGTAGTGGCGATTTCTCCTGTTCCGCGGTTTAACAGCCAGACAATTGCGGCCACCAGAATTAGCCCAATCCCCAGTAGGGCAAACAGGCGCCATTTACTTACACCAGTAGGTCCTTTCGGAACCGAAATAAACGGGGCTTGTTCCTTTACCTGTTGCTGTTTAACTACTGGAGGAGCAAATGGCGGCGTAATGTTTGGCATTTGCGGGCGGGATTCTTCCGCCGCTTTTATTGGCGGTATTGTTATTCTGGGTATTGGTGCAGGGATCGGTTTAGGCGACGGGAACCCTGTTGATGGAACCGGCATGCTTGGCGCCACCAGTCTTGGTGCTGTGGGGATGGCCGGTTTAGGAGCGCTTTCTTGAATAAATTGTCTTGGAGCCGGGGCGGGACTCGTAATTACCTTTTCTATTTCACTACCAGCCGGCTTCTGGCCTGTCTTTAAGTTAGCGATATCTTCGGACATCGTGCGGATACTGGTTTTGTATGACGTTGGTTGTTGAGATTGAGCGGGTGCTGGAGAAACCGGCTGTATCGGTTCCGGCTTAGGCACCAGTGCGGCGCTTGGAGCAAACTTAAGATCTACATTTCCCATTGGTTGCGGCGGTGGCGGAGTGTTTGGATTTGCAAACTGACTCCTGGGTTGTGGTTGGTTGCCTGGCGACAATGGTGCGCCAAACGGCAAGGAAGATGATGGTCTTTGGTTCGGATCGTCCATAGGTATTAGTTGTAACGGATGACGGGGGAGTGTTGCGCAATCCCTTGTAGGTCCGCTTCAACTCGTGTAAGTGATACTTGGATTCTATCACACCACGGTAGTAATGATAAACACAGCCCGGCAGATGCCGGGCTGTGGAATATTTTTTTAGTTATTTTTAGTGAGATCGCTGTGGCCTGTCTCTCCTGCTGGGTCCAGTTTTTCCGTCCGGACCGAGCATTGATAATGAGATTTTTCCATCATCGCCGATAGATTTAATCCAAACGTGTACTCTTTGACCCTCTTTTACAACATCTGACGGGTGAGCGACTCGCTCATTGCTCATCTCGCTGACGTGAACCATACCATCGCGACCCGGAGCAATTTCAACGAATGCGCCAAAGTCTTTTATTGCCACTACTACCCCGTCCATTTCTTCTCCCGGCTCCGGTTCATAGGTAACTTCTTTGATAAGTTTCATTGTCTGCTCCATGCTTTCTGGAGTGCTGGCGGTTACAAATACCGAGCCATCATCGTCAATGTCTATCTGGGCGCCGGTTTGTTCAATGATTCCGTTGATTATCTTGCCGCCGGGTCCGATGAGGGCGCCGATTTTGGCGGGGTTAATCTTGAATATTTGTACGCGCGGGGCGTTTGGAGAAAGTTCTGCGCGTGGTTCGGAGATTGTCTTAGCCATAATATCCAAAATCTCCAAGCGTGCTTTTTTGGCTTGCTCAAGCGTTTCGCGGACTATCTGCGGAGTTATGCCGTCAATTTTCACATCCATCTGCATCGCAGTAATACCTTCGCGGGTGCCGGCAACTTTTAAGTCCATATCGCCGTGATGATCTTCCGGCCCCTGAATGTCGGTGAGAATTTTATATTTTTCACCCTTTTCATCCAACATCAGACCCATAGCAATGCCAGCTGCCGGCGCTAAGATGGGCACCCCGCCATCCATGAGCGCAAGTGATGATCCGCAGACTGACGCTTGAGAGGAAGAACCGTTGGAACCCAAAATTTCGGAGACTATGCGAATGGTGTAGGGGAAAGTATCGCGAGAAGGGATGATAGGAAGAAGCGCGCGTTCTGCCAAAGCGCCATGTCCGATTTCGCGGCGGCCAGGTGCGCCAATACGCCCGGTTTCACCGACTGAATACGGGGGAAAATTATAATGGTGCATGAATCCTTTCTTGGTTAAGTTAATTTCCATGCTCTCCATCCATTGCTCCTGTCCAGGGGAACCCAGCGTCAGAATACTTAAGGCCTGCGTATCACCGCGCATAAAGAGCCCATTGCCGTGTGTGAGGGGAATAACACCCACCTCGGAGCTGATAGCGCGTAGCTGGTCTAGTTTGCGGCCGTCAACTCGGCGCTCCTTTTCAAGTACATTGCGGTGAACGACATTGTTAATGCAGTCTTCAAAAACCCCATCAGCCGAAGCTTTCTTTGCGGCCAGTTCCGGGCTATCAGCATACTTCTCTTCCAGGAATGCCATGAGTTCCTCCTTCACCTTCTCCTGACCTGCATAATGTTCCGCTTTCGTTGCAGTGAAAATGGCGGTTTCAAGTTTTGGTTCTGAAAACTCGCGAATCTCTTTCATGAGTTCCTCATCAAGCTCGGACATTGCGAGTTCTGTTTTTACTTTACCAACTTCTTTGGTAATGCCGATCTGTAGGTCATTCAATTCTTTGAGGGCTTTAAAACCAAGTTCAATGGCGTCGCCCATGACGTTTTCGGGGACAATTTTTGCTCCCGCCTCAATCATGTTTATACGTTCAGAAGTTCCGGATACGATAATATCCAGATCGCTTTCAGCGCGCTCGGCATAGGTTGGATTGATGACGAACGCGCCATTGATGCGTCCAACGCGTACGCTGGATACCGGCCCGCTGTAGGGGATATCAGAAACCATAAGCGCCGTTGAAACGGCAAAAACTGCCGGCATGTCAGCATCGTTTATCTTGTCAAAAGTCAGCACTGTGGCTACGCACTGTAGTTCGTTTCGGACTCGCTGGTTGAAGCGGGGGCGGATAGAGCGGTCAATTACGCGTCCGGTTAGAATTGCATCGTCGGTGGGGCGGCCCTCACGCTTGAGCCATTTGGAATCTTTAATTTTTCCGGCGGCATAATAACGCTCTTCAAAATCAACCGACAAAGGAAAGTAATCCTTGGGTGTTACATTACCCAATACTGCGGTAGCCAATATGGTTGTTTCGCCGTATTGAACAACTACCGATCCGTTCGCTTGCTGTGCTAACTTACCCACTTTTACAGTGAGCGGTTTGCCCGCAATGGTTGCGGAGTATATTTTTTCAGACATTCCGAATAAACAGCCTGATTCGTGAGTTCACTCTAAGTCTTAGCCTCTTTGCGAGGGGCTTGGATCTAGATTGAACCCGTGAATGATTCGTCAGACCGCCAATGAACTGCTACGCCGAGCAGTATGTCACAGAAACCGATAAAAATCAAGAGCTTTGTTGCGACTTATTCTTCGGACGATTCCTCGCGGAGAGGCATGAATGTTCCGCCATTACCGTTTGAGGGGCCCCTTTCGGGTCGGCTTGGTTTTCCGCTTCGGTGTATGCGCATAATAGTTTTCTTACGCTCATCAATATCTACGAAGTTGTCGGCTGCTTCCACAAGCCGTGAACTGGTGCTTCGACGGAAGGCGACTACCTCAACAATAACTCCTGCTGATTTGAGGTATTCAACCAGAGGCTCATAGTCCCCGTCTCCGGACACAATAACCACCGCGTCCAGTTGTCGCGCGAGACGGATCGCATCAACGGTGAGGCCGACATCCCAATCTCCTTTTTTGGTGCCGCCGGCAAATATCTGGAGGTCCTTGGATTTTAATTCAAAGCCGAACTTTTCTAGCGCGTCAAAAAACGCGCGCTCTTCTTCGGTGTCCGACCTGACGACATATGCCAGGGCTCTGACGAGTTCTCTTCCGGCGGTGGCGATTTTAAGCAATTCTCCAAAATTCACTCGGGCTCCATAAAGGTTTTTAGCCGAGTGATACATATTTGCAACGTCAACAAAAACCCCAATTCTATGGTTTTTGCGTTGCGGAACGGTTAGTTTGTCCAAACGAGGAAAAAGTATGAAAGAAGGCGCCGCCGCGCTATGGGGGCGGCGTAATCTTCAAAAACTTTTGTAAAGCCCTCCTTCGCTTTTAAAGCTTCGGAAGGGTAATAACGGACTATTTCTTTAGTCCGAGCGCTTTAACGGTTTTTTCGTACCGCTTAGGGTCCTGGCGCTTTAAGTAGTCCAGGAGGCGCTTGCGCTTAGCGACCATCTTTAACAAGCCAACCCGAGAGTCACGATCCTTACCATGCTTATTAAAATGCTTAACGAGCTTATCAATCTTCGCAGAGAAAAGGGCAACCTGGCTCTCGGGAGAACCCGTATCCTTCTCGTGCATGCGGTGATTTTCTAAAACTTTTACTTTCTGTTTTGCGGTCAGCATTGTTTGTCACT
>ERZ1292625.1318-Hain-H41-01um-R1-1318-length-30373-cov-5_pt1 | contig 30373 bp, 32 predicted proteins | sample MGYA00564400_ERZ1292625 | MGnify/ENA primary metagenome ERZ1292625 (study PRJEB36523, sample SAMEA6512639) | groundwater metagenome | collected 2019-01-08 | study: AquaDiva: Metagenomics assemblies of 32 groundwater samples | reverse complement strand
TTTACGATACCAGAATTCTGGTATCGTAAATTACTTTTTAAAAATGATTTTTAAATTTTTTTTTAAAAAATTAAAAATGGAAAGTCAAAATAAGCTTAGCTCGAATCAAATTAATAAACTCAAACAAACGAAAATGCTTCTTCTCAAGCAAGAAGAAGACAGAAAAGAAATTGTAAGAAAAGAGAAAGAAAAACTTAGAGTTCTTTTTACGGATGATTTACTTGAAAAATTTAATGAAACTCTTTTATCGTCTCAAGATAATTTTTTCTATATCGATTTGAATAAATTCAATAAATGCGATAAAAAGGAAACACCGTCTTCAATTTTCGAAAGACACTTTACCCGTAATTTGTCATACGACACGAACTCAATGGGAATTAAAGTTTCAAATTCAAATGTATCAATTCTGGTTTCTTATGAAGACGCATTTAAACTTTTTGCAAAGTTTTGCTACCATCTTAACTTCACTTTTCATGTTGTCATCAGTGAACAACAGCAAAGATTTTTAATCGATACAGAAAGACCTTTCAAATCAAGTTCTTGGAATTACGTCTCAATCGGAATTGAAAACGAAAAAGTAATTGTAAAATGTTTCAATCAAGATCAGGTTCTGTTCAGTTTGAATTAATTATTTAAGATTTTTTTAATTTTTTAAAAAATTAAAAATTAGATTAAGGTGGTTGAATGAATTCGTAGCATGGACAATCCTTTTTCGCTTTCCAGTTGGCGTTTGGATCTAACTCGTTAACTGGATAAAGAACCTTGTCATTGCATTGGTTCGCCGATTTATATACTGGCATCGGAATTCTGCCTATATTAAATATTTCCGGTTCAATGTAATTATAAGGTTGAATATCATTTGCCTTTTCATTTACTTTTTCTTTTATTTTTTCTTTCATCGAATTTACAACTTTCTTAACCTTGTCTTCGTCCTTCTTTCCCTTTTTTAAAAGAAGGATAACAACAAGTAGAATAGCCAATATCAGAATTGAAACAATGATAATTATCATTTTATTTAAAGAAGCAAACAAAAAAACAAAACAAAAATGACAAAGTATATCGGTGAAGTTTTTTTCGATCCTGTTAAAGAAAATTTATATCAGATTTTTTCACAATATTTCGGCAATCCACCTATGACGAAGATCAAAAACATTGATGATACTTATAGTATGTATGTTGTCAAGATAAACGCGTCATTGGCCATAGAATATCGGTATATTATTGCTTTTGTAAATAAAAATAAAGATGAAATTGGAAGCAAAAAATTGCTTCACGAATTGAATTGGATTTCATTACAAACAAGAACTTTACAAGACGAACATAAGGTAGACGTTCATTCTTATATTTCAAGAATGTTTCAACCTTTGAACAAACCAATATTTTTAATTAAAAAAGACAGTAATCAGTATGTATATTCTGTAAACGATTATCCGGTTTCAGTTGTCATTCTTCCAAAAAAGAATATTGAAAATGAATATAGTGATAAAGGAAGCTTGATTAATGCTTTAGAAACATATCAAACAATTGTTACAATGAAACGCGTTAACTAAATAGGTTTTTTATTATGATTTTCCCACATTATATTTGCCCTTTCAAATAAATTTTTATGATTTGTTCTCGGAAATTTAGTTGTGAGTTCATTCATGGCGCCATTAATGAATATATTTTTTTTCTTTTCCATTTCTTCCTTTATTTTGTTTTCAATTTCTATCTTTTTTTCTTCTATTTTCTTTTCTACTTCTAAGTATCTATCTATGTTATTTTTGTCAATAGGAGATTTCAAATTTTCATAAGCTTTCATACAGCCTTCTTTTCCTCTTTTAAGTTCTCCAGAATAAAATCCTATGATTCCAAGTAGATGCCACCTTTGATAATCATAAACATGTTTGTCAACAAAAAGAATTGAAGAATGAGGATACTCTAATTTACAAGCCATATCTATATACATAAAAGCTATTTTCCAGTTGTGAGTGCAAGACCCTTTTTTCGCCTTCATTTCCGCATCTGCAACATTTTTGTAGTATTCTGCTATTTTGACAAATGGTTCAGCTCTTTGACTGTGTTGAAACGCCTTCATATACCAAGGCATGACATCATCCCATGAATGAGCCAAAGCACCAGCACTAAGACCGCATCTATAATATGCATGATAAACTTCTTCTTCGAAATTACCCATGGTTGTTCTTTCTCTGTTGTAGAAAAGGGCTTCATCGTGTAAACCTAAGCATTGACATGTTTGACCCAAATAAAAAACTGTTCTTGGATCTTGAGGATTTTTTATATAATCTTTTAGAAGGCATTCTCTGTCTCTAACAAACCGTTTATAAGATATATCATCATCCTTAGTTCTGTCTTGATAGATTATGATTTCTTCATCTGCTATTCTACCAAAAATATCATTTTCATTTTTTTCGTCTTTGTTCGGATTCACTAAATATTCATGAACCGAGCCTTTATAACGCCATCCAATTTTATTTTTAATAAATCTCGTGTTGTAGTATTTATCTAGTTTTTCTATGTTTCTATCCATAGATTTCCATTGTTGACAAACTAAAAAGACAATATTACTTTTGGTTTCAAAATTTTTAGCGATTTTAATAAGGTTGCTGTCGCCTTTCAATTCGTCATTTGAATCCAAGAGTAAAAGATACTTAACATCTATTGTTTCCGCGAAATCTAATGAGACATTTCTCGATGTAGAAAAATCTTCGAAAACACCTTGAATGAGATATAAGTTTATTTTATATTTTTTAGCAAATTCAACGCATATATTCACTGTGTTATCTGTGCTTCCAGTGTCATATATGACGATAGCACTTGCAACGTTCTTAACACTTTCAAGAGACACATGAAGCCTTTTTTCTTCATTTTTAACCATCATTAACAAACCTATTGTCGGGGATTTTTTATTAAGCTCATTAAGATTATTGAATTCAATCTTATGAAGTAGGTTAAACATTTTTAAAAAAATATTTTGATTTTAAATAGAAAGGATGAACAATTTTCTAAAAATTAGAAACGAGGAAAGTATGATTCAAGGTATAAATATGCTTCGATTTCCTGAAGATTACAAAAATAAAATCTATCTGTTTCCTGTCGCTTTGAATTATATTTTTTCTTATAGAAAGCAGACAAAGAACACAATCAAAAATACAGAAATTTTCTTTCTTTCAAAAAATTTTTTAAATATAATCAAAAGAGAAGAAAGGTATTATCGTGATTGTATAGATATTCTAGACAGAAACATCCCAGAATTTGACTTTTTAGACATTGTGAGAAAGTATGATGAAAGGAAAGAAGAAAGGAAGCAAAGGGTTGAAAGGGTTGAAAGAAAAGATGAAACAAAGAGTAAAGAAAAAATAAAATTAGTCTATGATGACAGTCAGAATTCACACAATTCTTCAATAAATAAAAGTGTCGTTCGAATCGCTTGTTTCCTTTGTGATAAATATAAACATATAAATCAGAGTGATGATGTGTTTGAAAACATTATCAATATACTTTTAGTTAAGTTTCCTAATGAAACCGAAACTATAGTTGAAAACATAGATTTTATAAAGACAAACACTTCATACTTTGACGAAAGCAAAAAAGTAACTCTTAAAAAAGTTTTTATTTCGGTTTGGTTGTGGATGACAGAGAATATTCATTTTTTAGAACTTCAAAATAGGTTGATAGAAGAGATGAAAGAAATGAATGGATATTGCACCACTGGTCATCTTGCGCGTTTAATAAATGTAATTCAGGGATATGAACAAGACGAAAATCTTAAAATTAAAATTTCACTTCAGAATCAATGTGATGCTGTCGTCAGTCAATATATCACATCTGAATTATCAAGACAATGTGATAACGAAGAAATTCAAGACGGAATGATTAGAGGAAATGAAGTTTTTATAAAGTTTATTAAAAAGATAATTAAAGCGAAAATACAAGAATGGATTAAATTTTACGGAAAAGAAGCATTTCCATATCTAACAAAGAGCATTAACACTTTTTGTAATGTCGAAGTTTTTAAAGTAACTTAAAAAAAAATTAAAATATATAAATGCCACGTGAATCAAGAAAGAAAAAAGAAGAAATTAAATCAAATCAAGTAGAAGAAACAGAAGAAGAGAAGGAAATTCGTATTCAAAAAGAAAAGAAACAGGTTCAAGATAAGCTTAAGTTATTTCTTAGAGAAAAGAAGTTTGAAAGAAACTCAAAACAAGCTAGAAATCATATTATAGATAAAATTGAAACCAAGCTTGAAACATCGACTAATTCAAAAGAAAGAAAAGTTTTAAAGAAAGACCTTAAGATGCTTGAAAAGATAGCTGAAAAGGACGACAGACAAGCATCCGAGTTTCCGGATTACACAGACAACGCAAGTTATGGAGGTGGATTGGAACACCCAGAATAATTTTAATTTTTAAAATTAAATTAAAATAAAATGAACAACTGTAATGAAAGAGATGTGCTAATATCGCTCGGTAATTCTTCACACTGCTTTAACCCTGAAGAAGTTAAGGAGTGGTTCAAAGTATCTTACGCGGATCAAAAAGAATTTGTTATTTTTACTCAAAACAGAAAGATTGTCTTTGAAAAATGGAAGAAAGATATTCCACATTTTCTTATTCCTCAACTAAATGGTATGGTTGATTTTAGTTTCAAAGACGCAATTAAGCATGAAAATAAAAAGTTTGAATTTAAAGCTTCAAAAGATAACCGTGTTTACTATTTATCGGAAAGTGAACACTCTTTACCTTATCGTTTTTTTTCCTTTACTATTATTCAAGGTGATGAAATAAAAGAGGTAATTCCCTCTAATCCTATTCTTGCAAAATGTGTTGATAAACAAGATTTTTTAAAAAACGATCTCGTCTTCAATAAAGATATTATTATTTTTTTCGTTACAAGTGTAAATCGAAAAGCTTTAGATGCTATTGAAAAGTTATTTAACGATGAATTCAAAAATACAGACCGTGCAATCCCTATACAAAAATTAAATTTAAATGTTAAGTTTATAAATGGTGTCACTCAGATCGTTAAAAAATATTTTAAAGATTACCCTGAAAGGGTATCAACTATAATTAAAAACATAAAATTTTTTATGGAAGATAAATCAACCCAACAAAGCGGAGTAACTTTTGGAAAATTTTTAGATATGAAACATATCGTTTCATTGTCTTCAAATGGGCTTCAAACAGTAAATACAGAATCGTATATGTGTGCAACAAAATCGAATATTAAAGAGCTGATGAAAAGTAATTATTCATACGCCGTGAGAAAAGGGTCATTTAGATTGAATAGATACAAAAACTTACGACAAAACCCAGAAATACAAAACATGATTCTACATCCAGAACAGCAGGATCCTAACAATCCATTATTCGCAGAATATCAAGCTTTGGAAAATCAATACCAAGTCTTACTTAATAATCTTGACAACGCTGATCATTGTCTTTATAAAGTTATTTATCACTACTGGATAGATGGGTTTGCAAAACTTATTGACGATTTCAATGTAATCAACCTGATCGAAATGCCATTACCAACTTTATTGATAAACAAGCACGATGTGTCTGTTATAACAACATATTATAAAGCTTTACCAAGTTCATTCATGGTCATCAGTGACACATACGAAGAAAGTAATGAAAACGGAATACAAGTTTTCTTAGAGACGAAAGAAAGGGAGCAGAAAGAAGAAGAAAAATTTGTTATGGTTGAAGATGAAAAAGAACGGAAGGAAAACGAAAGAACTTTTATATTGATAAATCCATTAACATATGCTCGAGCTAATATGAGTGATATTGGACCCGGAACGGTGTTTCAGATTAACGTAAAGAATTACAATGGTGTTGAAAAGCAAGACGAGTTTATTAAAACTATTTTTGGTATAGGAATGAAAACGAAAATAAACAATACACTTATATATGAGAACGACAACAGTGTTATACACTTCGAAAGTTTTGGTCAGGAATATAATCAAGACACATTCAACCCAGCTATATATTTGTATAAATTCAACCCTAATAATACGTTTGAATTTAATTTATATAAAATTGCAAATTTTTATGAAGATGTTCGTGATATTGACGAAAAAGAAAATTATTACAAGTATCGTAATAAATTGGCATCTACCGATTTTATGATAGATTTTTTACAATCTGTAAGTGATGAAAGAGCAGAAAAAGATATTTTTATAAGACATTATTTGAAACAATCCACTGGTATCAAACTTAAAGATACACCATCGAAAATTATTGTTATTGAAGATTATAAAAATAAGATCAACCTAGCAAGAGGAATTTACATATACACAACAGATGAAAAGGAAGTTAATGGTTACTTATCTAACGGGAACATAGAAGAGAAGGCGGAAACAGATGGGTATGATGATGATAAAATGATACTTTACAGAAACATGGATTTCAAGACTGATGATGGGGTTACAAGCATTCCATTTAAAATAGGAAATCATTGTTTATTGCCTGGGTTAACATTAATCATTTGTGATGATTTAATTCAAGGCAGAATTATACTTAATAAAAACAAAATTATTCCTTTATTTATTTTTTATGAAATAGAAGATGTTCAAGACGGAATTAACGATGGTGATGTTGAAAATGAAGATGCAGATGTTGATATAGAAGAGGATGAAAATGAAAGTAATGAAGGCAATGAAGGCGATGAAAGTAATGAAGGAGACGAAGGTGATGAAAGCGGAAATGAGTATGAAGGCGATGAAGGAGACGGAAATGATGATCAGTTAATGTCAGATTTATAAATTTTTTAAAAAAATTTATAAATAAAATGAGTTGCAACGACAAAGATATCTATGTTCTATACAATAATTCTTCATACTGTTTTTCACCTGAAGAAGTGAAAATGTGGTTTGAGATACCTTATGCCAAACAAGAGAGTGGTGCTATTACTGAAAATATTAAAAAAGCTTACGAAATGTGGAAGAAAACACAACCGAGATTTCTTATTTCCCAGCTTAATGGTATGGTTGATTTTAATTTCAAAGACGCTATTAAACATGGAAATAATAAGTTTGAATTTAAAGCTTCTAACCAAGTCGAAAATTATTATTTATCTAAAGAGAAATATAACTTACCTTACCATTCCCTTTCTTTTAAAATTCTCGAAGAACAACTTGGTCTTGAAATTAAAGAAGTTGTTCCGTCTTCTTCAATGCTTCAAAGATGCTACAGTAAAAAAGATTTATCGGGAACAACCGATATAGTATTTGACAATAACACGATTGTTTTTTATACAACGACAATCAATAAACCTGCTTGGAACGAGATTCTTGGATTTTGTGAAAATTGGTTCCAGAATCCTGGTTTATTACTAAATATGGCTATAGAACCAGAATTTATGGGTCAACTTACAAAAATCGTTAAAAAATATTATAGCAATTATGCAAATATAGTTTGTAACATACTGAAAAATCTCAAAGTAAATATGGGCAAATACCCGAAAGATTTTACGTTTGTAAAATTTATGAGAGGAACGGATTTTAGATTTTCTTTTGTAAATGAATTACAAACTGCTAATACGGATTCTTACAATTGTTTTTCGAAAACAGATCTTGTTAACATGATAATCAATAAATATGCGGTTAATCAAGAGTCGTTTAAATATAACAGATATATTGAACTTGAAAATAAACTACAACATCAAATCGGACTTTATCAAGCCAATCCAAACCAGGGTCATGCTTTTATTAATCATCCTTTGTTTCAAGAGTATCTCAAACTAGCTAACGAATACAGAATTTTAATTGATAAGTTGAAAGAGCATGACAAATGCTTTCACAACATTCTTTATCTTTGGATCGATGAAAGCCTAATTGAAGTTCTTAAAAATAATTTCAACACGATCAATTTAGTTGAAATGCCTTATGATGTCACGCTTTTAACAAAAGACAATTCCAATGTGAAAACTTCATTTTACAAGGCATGTCCAAGTTCACGTTATATACTTGAAAAAAATGATAACGATGTTGATAATTTAAATTTTGAAACTAATATGGTAGGTGAATATATTTTCTTTCAAATGATGGAAGATGAAAAAGAAAGAAAACCAAACGAAAGAAAGTTTAGATTGATTAATGTTTTAACGAATAAATTTGTGGATATAAACGATATTGAAAACAAAACTATTTTGGAAAGTATTGTAAAAACCTTTGATTTCGGTATTGAAAAGAAAATTGAATATTATGTGCAAAGTGGAGAGATAATTGAAACTAAAGTATTTGTCAATAACAACATGATTTGTCAGCAAGAATATGAAGATAACGAATGTGTTTTTTTTGTTTTTGGTCAAGAGTATACCATCGGGTGTTCGATTGGTATGTTTGTATACTCGTTTGACTTCAATAATATAATCAGTATGAAAAGTTTTAAGAATGGTGGAGAAGAACGTTATCGTAATATACTTGCAAAAGAAGGATTTTTTGCGGAATATGTAGACGCTGAAGAAGGCGAAGCGAGGTTGAATAAAGATATCTTTATAAAACATTATTTGACGCATTCTACTGGTATCAAACTTAAAGATACACCATCAAGAATTATAGTGTTCGATAACATGGAAAACAAAAAAAGAATTCAAAGGGGTGCGTATGTTCTTATCAGCACTTTTCTTGGAGATGATCAAGATAATTTGGAAGAATTTAAAAATCAAGATTTCGAAGATGAAATTACAAGAATTTTTTGTTCTGGGGATGAAGATATGCTTATACTCTATAAAAATATGAATTTCAAGGGTGATGGTGGAAGCTTAGATATTCCAGTTAAAATAGGTCAACACACCATGGCAGAAGGCTTAACTTTTATAATTTGCGATGACTTAGTTGAAGCCAAAATTCTATTTGCAACATATAAAACGCAACCAAAGTTTTTATTTTTTGAAATTGAAGAAATTCAAGACAGTATTAGGGATGAAGATGTCGAAAATGAAGGAGAATTTATAGATGAGCACATTAATATTGGAGGCGGAGAAAATGAGAATGTAGTATTCGTTGATGACAACGAAGAACAGATTGAGGGCAACGATGAAGACGAAGAAGACGAAGACGAAGATGAAAACAATTAATTTTTCAAATTATTCTAAAAAATTTTTTAGAATAAATGAGCAAGTGTAACGATAAAGATGTTATGATATCTTACGAAAATAAGACTTATTGTTTTTCACCAGAAGACGTGAAAGAGTGGTTTGAGATACCTTATGCCGATCAGAAAGGTGAAATAAGTTCACTTTCGGAAAATAAAAAAAATGTTTTTGAGACATGGAAGAAAACACAACCAAAATTTCTTATTTCCCAGCTTGATGGTATGGTTGATTTTAATTTCAAAGATATGATCAAAAATGGTGTGAACAAATTTGTTATTAACCGGTCTTCAAAGTCATATTTCTACTTGAACGAAAGTCAATATAACATACCGTATCTCATGTTTGATTTTGATGAGATTAAAAATAACGAAGAAAAAGAAAAAGAAATAAAAGAAAGAATTCCGTCTTTCTCAATGCTTGAGAAATGTTATAACAAAAAAGATTTATTAGAAAACGATATTGTGTTTGACAATAACACGATTGTTTTCTTTATTACGAAAATCCATCGTCAAGCTTTACGTGAGGTTGAAAATTTATTGGAAGAATGGATTAATAAAAATATGTTTTTTTATTTATATTTAGAAGAACTTGAATTTAAACCTATGATTACGAGTGAACTTTCTCTTATTGTTAAAAAATATTTCAAAGATTACGTTACAAGAGCATCAGCTATAATCAGAAATTTTAAGATGTTAACGAGTAACTCCAACTTTGTAAAGAAGACACTAACTGTCTCAAATTTTTTAAAATCTGGTGATATGAAATCTTTAATCGCAACTGAGCTTCAGATTGTAGATATCGATTCCTACAACTGTATTACAATATCAGATATCAATAGAATAATGAAAGAAGAATATAGGGTAAATCAAGGTTCGTTTAATTATTATAGATATTTGCATCTTGAAAATACGTTGCAAGATGAAATTAAAAATTACAATGATGGTGTAAATATTTTTCAATTTGATGATAATCCTTTATTCAAGGAGTATGTGGAATTACTGGAAGAATATAGAAGACTTGAAAGTATGTTAACTGATAAAAAAAGTGTTCGTTTCTGTAAACTTTTATATTATTGGATTGAAGACTTGGACAGTGTCATTAGAAATAAATTTAATACAATCAACCTTGTTGAGATGCCTAATAACGTGATTTTATTTGGTAAGCAAAAAACCGATTTCAAAACGATATATTACAAAGCATGTCCAAGTTCACGTCTTATGATTTCAAACGAAAATGATAATTTTCAAATGAAAGATACGTTTAATATCTTTGTTTTGATTGAAGATGAAAAACAAAGAAACGAAGATGAAAAGATGTTTAGATTATTTAACACATCTACAAATCAGTTTGTAAAATATAGAGAAGAGGAAGATAATATTGAAGGTGGTATGATGGTAGAAATGAAAATAAAATATTTTAATTTCGGTATTGAAAAGAAAGATGAATTCTTTAAAATTCCAGATCCTAAAAATGATCGCCTAGGATTTGGAATGAAAACATTAGTAAATAATAAAATGATATATGAAAACAGTCGTAAACCCGTATTTTCTGTTTTTGGAAAGGAATATATTATTGACACTTACAAGGCCATATATGTGTATTCGTTCGATGCAAATAATATCATTGATCTGAAAGTTTTCAAAACCGAAAACGACTATTACGATCGTGAAAATTATGATAGAGATCACAATGAGTTGGCTGGCGAAGATGAATTTATGGCTGAATATTTAGAATCTGAAGGCAAAGAAAGAGTTGAAAAAGATCTTTATATAAGAAATTATCTAAACGATATCACTGGTGTAAAACTCAAAGATACACCAACCAAATTGTTGACTGGGCTTTTTGAAGATGGAATGACTGTACCAAAAGGTGTTTATATATACGTGAATGGCAACGATATGGAAGATGAAAGTCACATAACATCTGATATTGAACGTGATGTAGAAACAAATGGATCTGACAATGATATACTATTACTTTATAGAAATATGGATTTTCAAGGTGATGGTGGGATTGTGAGTATTCCTGTTAAAATAGGAAATCACAACCTCGAAAGCGGGGTAACTTTAATTATTTGTGATGACTTAGTTGAATTCAAATTTGCATTCAGTGCTGGAGGTAATTTAATGCCAAAATTTGTCTATTATGAAATAGAAGATGTTCAAGACAGTCTTAAAGACGAAAGCGAGGACGAAGACAGAAGTGAAAATGAAGACGAAGACAGAAGTGAAAATGAAGACAATGATATTTAAATTTAAATCGGGTAGATTTAAATTTTAAAAAATGTAAAGCACGTTCAATTGAACGTGCTTTACATTTTTAATTAGTTTTTTTATTCAAAAATCATATCCACTTCAACACCATTCAAAAAAATCTCTTTATTGAAGATAGTTCCATCCGCGTTATAATTAATACAAGCTGGATTTGTATCACCATTTTCATTCCTTGTTTCTCTGTGACATTTGTCGTTTTGCCACCATTCTTCACGCTTCTTATTGCCGTTTTTAAAATAATACTCCATTGTAGGTAAATCATCGTTTCTATACAATTTTCCATTCAAATACCACATTTTTAATACTTCACCATCATCGCTACGATGTATCATGGCCGGCCCATTCCGTGGGTCTCTGTGATTTTTATTGTTTTTACACCATTTTTCCTGTTTCACATCTCCGTTTTCTTCGAAATACACAAACACTGGAAGATCGGCATCTCTGTGGCATTCACCGTTTTGATACCAACTTTCATATTGTTTGTTACCGTTCTTGTAATATGCTTTACAAGCCGGCGAAGCATCCCTGTGCATTTTTCCATTTTGATACCATACTTCACGTTCGATTCTTCCGTTTTTATAAAACTCAGTTACAGCTGGAAGATCGCCGTCTCTATGCATTTTTTTATTTTTGTAGAAAACTTCACGTTCCTTATTTCCATTTTTATAATACACGATCAAATCAGGAAGCTTTTCATCATCGTGCTTTTCGTGCTTCGCTTTGTATTTGGTCCAATTTTCATACTTTTTTCCGTTTTTGTAAAAGACGATAACGTCTTTTTTCTCATTCTTAATTTCTTTCGGTTCTTCTCGTTTTCGTTTACGATTACAACGGTTCACTTCAGTAATCTCATTATTAGGCATAACACCTCGTTTAACTTCAGTCATTCCATTCAAATTCATCATTTTGATTTTTTTCAAAAAAATTTTTTAAAATCATTTTTTTTACAAGTAAATTTTAATGACGTTTTTGTTTTCTTTTCTACATTTTGGACAAGTAAGATTGTTTATACTTGTATAACATTCATTGCAATAAACGAGATGACCACAATTTATAAGGGCAATTGATGGTTGATTAATAAGACAAATAACACATGTTGGTATACTTTTAGCTTCTTGAATAATTGGTTGTTCATACTCAAAACCATGTTGTTTACAAAGATTAATACAGTCTTTATCGATAGGTTGAACAAAACCGTTTTTTAAAAATCCTTTTACAGTCAAATTATCCCTTGATTTAAATACCATAAATGTTGGATTGTGATAGTATACATTGTTCTTTTTCGAATACATAATTCCTTCGAAGAATGGACAATTCGAAATTGACTTTTCGATGTTGATAGGCAGATCATTTTCTGAAAATTTAAGCACCAAACAGCCATCGCATTCAATTGCCATTAAGTTTCCGGGAATCTTAGGAAACCTACTTAACATACAATCACGGACGACCAGCGATTCAAGACTCAAAGGAAGTTTTGGAATTTCAAGTAGTTTATCGTTTAAATTCATGATCAAATTGACAAGATTTTTTGGAAAGCTTTCAATGTGTTCAAGATCGCAACAATTAGCCAAGTCTAAAGTTATCAAATCTCCCAAATGACTTAGTTTTCCTAGTTTTTTGATTGGTGTTTGGACGATGGTTAATTCTTGTAAAATTACAGGAAGATTTGGTAAATAAGTAATTTGAGTTCCACTACAGTTCAATACCAATAAACTTTTTGGAAGTTGTGGTAACGTTTTAATTGCTGTTTGTTCACAATGTAAATACAATAAATGTTCTGGTAGCTTTGGTAACTCTTTTATTTCGGTTGAAGAGCAATCCAATTCTGTCAACCCATTCGGAAGTTCAGGTAACCTTTCGACTGGAGTGATTGAACATTTTAGACATTCAAGGGTTTTTGGAAGGTGCTTTATTTCTTTTACGTTTGTGTAACAAAAATTTAGATAAACCAGGTTTTCAGGAAGAATTGGAAGTTCTTCAATTTGTTCACAGTGATGTATGTCTAAACGAGTTAGACTTTTCGGTAATTTTGGAAGTTTTTTAAGAGATTGTGACTCGGTAAAACTTAAAAAAATTAATTGGTCTGGTAACTCTGGGATACGTTCAACTTCTGTTTTGTTGCATTCAAGATACACCAACGATTTTGGAATGGTTGGAAAATTTCCAAGAGTTACTTTGTTGAACAACAATCGTTCAAGTGTATCTGGTAATTTTGGAAGATTTTTCAGTTCACAGTTTTCGAGATGTAAAGTTTTAAGTGTTTTCGGAAATACGAAAGGAATCTCGTTTCTGAACAAGTATAATTCAACGATTTCTTTGCTTTCAGTTGTCATTTTAAATTTTAAAAATTTAAAAAATTTTTAAAATCATTTTTATTTTTTTGTTAACACAATTAGGTTTCTAGTAGCTTAGTTCCATTCTTCCTATAAGAAATAAATGTGGGAAGCACGACGTCACCATTTTGTTTTCGATATTTTTTGTCTTCGTGATACCAGATTTCGAATCTTTTATTTCTGTTTTTATGAAAACAGATGAAAGCTGGGAGATCAGCACTTTCATCAGATCCAGATGCATTAATCTTTGATTCACGGCCTTCACGACCTTCACGGTGCTTATTACCATGTTGATACCACATTTGTATCTCTATTTCTCCGTTTTCAAAATATCCAATACAAGCTGGATTATCATTATCACGATGAAATTTATCATTCTCATCACACCATACTTCGTATTTCTTATTTCCATTTTCGTGATATTGAATCCAAGATGGATGTTTATTTTCGGATGACCCACGCTTATCATTGTAATACCAGTCTTCGTGTTTTTTATTTCCATTTTCATAGTATTCAATTATTGCTGGTTTGTTTTCACGATGCAATCCATGTTCATTATACCATTGATAACTTTTGATTTTTCCATTTTCATAATACGTAATCCAGTTTGGTGGATCGTTCATTGCATTCCTCTTTTCTTGAGACAAAGAATCGTATCTCATCCAACCTTCCCATTTTTTATTTCCGTTTTCATAGTAAACAATCCTATCTGGAAGCTTGCTATTTGGTTCTCTATAAAATTCTTCTTGTTTACTTTCTTTGTCTTCGATCATCCATCTTTCTTCTTTCAATTTTCCTTTCTCATAAATTCGTTCATACCTATATTCACCTTTGTCTTCAGTTGTTCTGAAGAACTCAGTGTATTGACCATCTTCGTTTCCTCTAATAATTTTTCGCTTTTCGCAATTTAAATCACTCATTGTTGTTGATTTAAATTTAAAAAAAATTTTTAAATTCATTTTTTACTTCAGAAATCTTTTTTAACATTGACAAGTTTATAAACCGATTCTGAATCCGTAAAATACTTAAGCACATATTCATGTGTATCAAGCTTGATCTTCCTTTCTTTGCACATTTTCCAAATTTTCTTAAACAAGTCTGGATTTCGCTTTATTAGAACTGCATCTAAACACGTCAAGCCGAACACATCTGTTAAATTTGGATCTGCACCGTTGTTCAAACAGAGTTCAAACCCTGTGATATCTTCAGATTGAATAAAATGAAAAATAGGGGTGCATGTATATTTGTTTTTCTTTCCTTTAGTTTGAAACTGTAAGTTTATATTTGAAACGTTTTGACAAATTCTTAACACATCTTTCATTGTGGTTTCTTTTTCATTCTTATTCTCGGCTTCGTTATCGTTTAAATTAGAGTATATACGTGGAGGATGCTTAACTAAACCTTCTTTTCTAAGAGTTTCAATTGCAATTTCTGAAGCCTTTTGTTCTGCATCTGGTTGAATCGATGCAACTGAAACTGCAATTATGTTTTGTCTTCCAGTTCCTCTCACAATTTTATTAAAATCTGAAGTTCCGTCTTGTTTGGTTTGATAAACTGCGTTTACAGTTCTGACAATTTGACATGTTACAAGCTGTTCTTTGCGTTCAAATCTCGTTTCGAGAGTTCCAATTTCTTTTGGAAGCATATCTCTAAGTTCTTTCAATCTAGTTATAGAATCGTAAAGATCTTCGTATTTGAAAGAGAAAACAACCTTCTCAAAGAAATATTCTAGAATCTTTTCAGCTATCGAGTATCCGATTCTAAGATTGTATTTGGTAATGTATTCATCCTTGAACTCATTCATGATTTGAACAACTGTTCCAATGAAAGCTTCAAGTGTATCTTCAAGAAGCTTTTTCTTCTTTGTTTGTCTTGTGCTGATATCAGCTGAGATATAGTTCCAAAATCCATTGTCTTCAGCAATTTTTGCAAGTTCGTTTTTAGAGACGTAATTGATCTTCAATCTTGCAACTATTTTAACACATTCTGAACTCTGAAATTTTGGAAACTTTCTATAGATATAGGAAACGAGAAATGCGTTGAAGAACCCGTCACCGATATGCTCTGAATACTCATAATTATTTTTCACATCTACGGTCTCGCATGTAAAAGCGTTAGAAAATCTAATAAAATTTTCTTTGTTCAAAAGGAAACTGATGTGTTCCTTTTGAAGTTTTGCATTTTCAAAAATCTTATTTAAGAAATTTTTGAAATCATTCTTTCGTTCACCAAGGTATACACCTTTTTCAAATTGAATTTTGCTGTCCATTTTAGTTTTTTAAAAAAAAAAAATTTTAAAATCATTTTTTTTTAAAAATTTTTTAAATAGGAAAACCCACGCTTTTTACGGCTTCTAAACACATTTCTTCAATTTTTGATATAAACCCAAGCATTTCCATTCTATTTTACAGCTTCTAAACAAATCTTTTCAGTTTTGTTTTTAACATACCGTAAAGCAAGCTTATTCTGTTTTACAGCTTCTAAACAGATTTCTTCAGTTTGATTTCTGACAAACGACAAAGTCATTCCATTCTGTTTTACAGCTTCTAAACAGATTTCTTCGGTTTGGTTTTTGATATAATGCAAAGCACATCCATCCCGTTTTACAGCTTCTAAACAGATTTCTTCAGTTTGGTTTTTAACAAAATACAAAGCGTTTCCATTCTGTTTTACGGCTTCTAAACACATTTCTTCAGTTTGGTTGTTGACATATCCCAAAAAGTCACCATTCTCTTTTACAGCCTCCAAACAGAATTCTTTATTTTCCCACTCAGACCAATCTCTTAACATTATAACTTTTTTGATAACGATAGAATCCGCTTTACTTTTATCCTTAAAATGACAAACTTTTGCTGTTTCAGGAATAGTAATAAAAGCTAATTTAGAACCGTAACTCAGCCATAACATAACGTCTTCTTTTTTACAGAAATGAAGACCGTTTTTACATTCTTCATCGTTGAAATCAGAAGTATCGGTATTCAACCCTAATTGAAATTGAAAACCATGATGGTTCATTTCATCATTCAAAACTTTGTAGTATTCCATTTTAGTTTTTTAAAAAAAATTTTTAAAAATCATTTTTAAAAAGTAATTTTGATACGTTCAATTGAACGTATCAAAATCTTATTTTTTCAGTTTTAAACATATCTTTTCAGTTTGGTTTTTAACATAATACAAAGCAGATCAATCCTGTTTTACAGCTTCTAATCAAATTTCTTCAATTTTGATTTTTAGCGTGCTTTAAAGCACGCTTATTCTGTTTTGCAATTTCTAGATACATTTCTTCCGTTCGATTTTCAACAAACCGTAAAGCATCACCATTCTTTTTAACAGCTTCTAAACAGATTTTTTCAGTTCGTTTTCTGACAAACTGCAAAACCATTCCATTCTTTTTAACAGCTTCTAAACAAATCTTTTCAGTTTGGTTTTCAACATAATCCACAGCACTTCCACGTTGTTTTACAGCTTCTAAACAGATCTTTTCTGTTTGGTTTTTAACATATTTCAAAGCATTTCCATTCTGTTTTACAGCTTCTAAACAGATTTCTTCAGTTTGGTTTTTAACATAATAAAAAGTATGCCAATCCTCTTTTACAGCTTCCAAACAGATTTTTTCAGTTTGATTTTTAACAAATTTCAAAGCAAATCCATCGTGTTTTACAGCTTCTAAACAGATTTCTTCAGTTTGGTTTTTAACAAACTCCAAAAAGTCGCCATTTTCTTTTACGGCTTCCAAACAGAATTCTTTATTTTCACACTCATTCCAATCTTGTAGATTAATAACTTTTTCGATAACGATAGAATCTGCTTTACTTTTATTTCCAAAATGACAAACTTGTGCTGTTTCAGGAATAGTAATAAAAGCTAATTTAGAACCGTAACGCAACCACTTTGAGACATCTTCTTTTTTACAGAAATGAAGACCGTTTTTACACTCTTTATTGTCGTTGAATTTAGAAGTATCAGTATTCAACCCTAATTTGTATTGAAAACCATTATGGTTCATTTCATCATTCAAAACTTTGTAGTATTCCATTTTTGTTTTTTTTAAAAAAAAAATTTTAAAATCATTTTTAAAAAGTAATTTATGATACCAGAATTCTGGTATCGTAAATCGAGAAAGATTAAATTAGATTACTATCAGCACATATCGAGAAACTCGTAATATCTCGAATCTGTGTTTTCAATCACGTTACCTAACACATCTGTCACTTGAATGTAAACAATATCATTATCGTATGCGTATGTTGCCTTCCATAAATAGAATTTGTGACCATTAGAATTGCACATTTTACAACTGACACTTCTATTCAAATTGTAAAATGTCACATCCACCTTATTGTTGGGGTGATGAGAAACATTGTTGTAAAACCATCTTTCTGACAGCAAATTACCATTTTTATCGAATTCGGTTATAGCTGGACCATCGATTCGAGAAACACTGGCTTCCAAAATATCTTTATCATTGTATATATCGATTTCTCTATCAAACCAAATAATTCTTGAAGAACCATCATTCGATCTGAAAAGACGCCAATTAATTCGTGGTGGATTGAATCTCATTTCCTTAAACTCATTCACTAAATTGTTCATTTATTAAATCTTTGGTGACTTTAGGCACGTTCAATTGAACGTGCCTAATCGTGCTTAATCGTGCTCATTCTTTCTCTCTAATCCATTTTTTTCATTTCACATATCACAGTTACACCATTGATAACGGTTGTATACTTAATACGCTTGATTCCGTATCTAAAAATAAGTTTTTCACATGTCTCACATGGTTTCGAACATCCAAAATGATCACGGCAATCGCGTGTTGGTAATCTAGCTACATATATGGTTGCATTTTTACATTTCATATTTACTTTTGATTTAAAACTAAAAATACGGTTTGAACGCAACCATTTAAGAATTGCATTCATCTCTGCGTGGCACGATGTTGTTTGAATTTTTCCATTTCTCTCTCTATGCTGGTTCTCTCCATAAAAAACATTTCCCGTCACTAATAAGAACTGCTCCGACTCGCTTAGAACTATTGAAAGCGGAGTTCTCAGCGCTCTCAATAGCCTTCAAAATAGACTTCTCGTCTCGATTCCTAAGATTTGACAAAGGTGTGATGTTAACCAGATTAAACATTTTTCTTTCTTTTTGAAAAAAATTTTTTAAAATCATTTTTAAATATATGCCGATCTCACGATAATACACTCACACGAATATTGCGAATATGCATCTTGGTGTTTGATATCAAAACCTCGTAATTTGAGTTCATTTCCAACTTCATCTAAAGTAAAGTTGACAAGTTGGTTCTTGTATACACGAAACATTGAACCAGAGAAATCATGTGGATTAAAGTATAAAATCGAAGTGAGATACTGGTCTACAAACTTAATCAAATCCTTTTCATTCTTATCAAAACGAGGATCCTTTTCATAGTTTGGAAAAGCACTTTCTTGATTGAAATCTAAAACTGTGATATTTCGTTGGTTCTTGGTTACTTCGTTTAATGTTTCTTGTTTTCTTAGTTTCATCTGACGAAAAGAAGCTTCTAGTTGTTTGTTTCTGTATTCTGAAATTTCATCTTTGTGTTCCTTGACTTTGTGATGGGCTGAACAATATTTATATCCAGATACATCTTTACCACATTTTTTGCCTTTGTTAGCACCACTTACAAGTGTATGTTGACAACCCTTAAATTCTTCCATTTTGATTTTTTGAAAAAAATTTTTTAAAATCATTTTTACAATTCGATTACAACATCATTCAATTTTTCATCAATCTCATTGCGATAACCCAATGCGTTACTAATAATTTGTGTATCACCCAACTTGAAATTACAACGATAATGAGTGTGACCGAAACAAGCATACTTAAGTGGCCAAATCATTATGTTTGATAAATCCGTAGAGAAAGCTTGATTAAGAGGACGATTCGGAATTTCATATCTTGGATCTGAAGTTCCTTTATGATAAGGTGCATGATGTGTTAACAAGACACATTCTTGTTTAAGTTCACGTGATTTATCGATTTCGTTTTTGATGAACTCAAGATCTTGCTTGTGAAATTCGTTTGTGTCTTTTACCGATAACAAATTATCATTCAGCTTGATTTTACGATAATCGTTAACTGAACTGGTTAGCTTGACAACGTTTTTCAATTCGATATTTGACCATAAAGTAGCACCGATAATTTTAGTTTTATTTAGAACAAAAACATTCCTATTAAGAAAGTAAACATTCTTTTTCGGAGCTGTATCACAGACGTTTTGAATTCGTTTGATGACAGAGTGATACTCAGATGTATAAAACTCGTGATTACCAGCTAGAACAAAGACAATCTCAAAACGATTCGATTGTTTATGAATGAAATTCTTATAATGATTTTCGAAAGGATAACCAATATCACCTAACAAAGCCAGATATTTAGCTTTGACAGGAAAATTAAAATCACTAATCATTTCTAGATGTAAATCGCTAAGAATTTGAAGACTCATTTGTATTTCGAAAAATTAATTTTTCGAAATCATTTTTAAACGTGTATTTTCGTTTACATTCACACTACATTATCAAACAACACTTTTTTGTGCTTTCAACAACAGGCTCAATTTGAATTTGATTCTTGTCAAGTTCAATTGCTTTGTCTATGAACACTGGTAATAATGATAGAAGGGAGACATCACCTTGATATTTCTCTACAAGCTTATTCATTACCATCATAACCAATTCTTTCTTATCGGTTCCTTTCAAAGCTGTTTTCTCGGCTAATTGCATCGTTAGTATACAAAGCGGAAGAATGTTTTCAGGAGTTATTTTTTTGTCTTTGATTAAAAGTTCAACCTGATTTATGGTGCTGGTTATGAGTTCTTCTGTTACAGCTTGGTTCTTGGGTTCTGAAGAAACAGGGTTAGAAGGGTTAGAATTCACGTTGCTTCCAGCATTTACGTTAACATTAGTATCAGCGTGAGTATTTACATCAGCGTTGATAACAGGATTTATGTTTGTATTGATATTGATATTGATATCAGATTTGTCAGTCATTTGTTAGAAAAAAGAAAAAATAATTTAAGTATAACCAATTGGTTATACTTTACTTAAAGAAACATTTAATACTTAATTTTTATTTTCCGGATCATCTTGTTTTTCGGGCCAATGGGAACTGTAATCAACTTGTTTAAAATCGAAAACTGTAAAGTATTCAGCTTTAATTCCTGGTGCTTCATAAAAAGTTCCTTTAGGAACTAACTGAACCATTCTATAAGCACGACAATATACCATTTCGTAATACGCTTTTGAAAGACTACTGTCAACCCAAACATCACCCAATTTATAAAAACGAATACATGGATATGATTCATCACATGATTCATCATAATATAGATTTTTAATTCTCAATGATTTGTTGAGAAGTTCACGAAAATTTTCTTCGTTAATAGAAATACTTTTGTTTTCGGATAGAACAAAAGTAAACAAATCGTCATGTTTCTCATCGAAAATGAATTTACTTTCAATCAGATTGTAAATGGTAAACGTTTGCATTTTCAGTTTTTTCAAAAAAAATTTCAAAAATCATTTTTAAGAATAAAAAACGTTTCAAAATGGATTATTACACACTCGATGAATTATGTATACGTGCATTCAAAGGTCAACTCAAAACAGAAAGCACCTTTTCTAAATCGACACAAACCAGCCATTCTGGTAACGCTTTTAGAGACGTTCATGTTTACGATGGAAAGCTTTCACAACCTTCAATTCAAATTTTTAAGTTCTCTAATTTGGACAAGCAAACAATGTCTTCCAAAATCGTTTCTATATTGAATGATCAAAGAGCTAAAATTATGGCTACAAAACTTCTTTCTGAAACAAACAATTTTGATGGTGCAAACAATTTCAATACATCTGATATTTTTGCAACTGTTTTATCAAGGCGTATGACTATCGATATTCTACAACTTCTCGAAGAACAACTCGTAGACATACTTATGCTTGGTCAATGTCCTCAAGGTCGAACCACAAGAATGCTTCAAATTCTAGAGTTAACGATAGTGTAAACAATAGCGTAAATGACAAAAAGTAAATTAAAATTTGCACGTTCAATTGAACGTGCAAATGTAATTATGATTTTATGATTTTATGATTTTATAACTTTTTTGTTTGTATTTTTTACCATTTTTCCACCACTCTTCAATTATTTTGATTCCATTTTTATAAAGAGTATAAGCCGGAAGATCATCATCTTTTCTGTGATATTTTCCATTTTTAAACCATGTTTCTCTTTCCTTTTTTCCATTTTTATAAGATAATAATGCCGGCTTGTTTTCACGATGCATTTCATCATTTAACCACCATTCTTCGGTCTCTTTATTTCCGTTTTTATCATAACAAGTTCTAGCTGGAAGATCGTTTGAACGATGTATTTTATTATTTTGATACCATGTCTCCTTATTAATTTTGTTATTTTTGTATACCTGTATACGTTTGACACCGAACGTATACAAAGTTTCAATTGCGTATGCGTCTTTGTATTCAATCAAACTCATTCAAGTAATTTTTGCACGTTCAATTGAACGTGCAAATGTAATCTTTTTAAAGATTATTTGAGATTTGGAATTCGAAAATTAAAATGCACATTACATGGCCTATCACAACAAAATTGCGGTTTGTCATAGGTGATGTCGACAACATAATCTCTTTCATAAAAAATTGATTTTAATGTTTCACGAAAATCATCAAAGAGAATGCGATGCCCTGAATCTAAAATAGCTTCAAATTGCCTTGTATTATCATCATTATTGATCACTCGAAAGGAAAAAGTTTTAAATGTTTTAAAGAAGGGCTTATTTACACTTTCTTTATATTCCAAAAAATCGATATACTCTTGAATCACATTATTAGCAACTTTCAAAACACAATTTCTAATTTCAAGTTGTCTAGTTGCTGTCCTCTGTTCAAATGCGATTTTCAGATCTTTAAACGTATCATCAAGACGTTTCTGTCTTTCTTGTTCAGTTTCAATTTTGTCTTGCTTGATGTATGCTTGCATTTTGTTTTTTTAAAAAAAAATTTTTAAAATCATTTTTTTCATTCAAAATCAAACTAAAATTAAAGCTTCTTTACAGATTGGACATTCTATTTTTTTGTTTTCTTTTACATGTTTCAATATACAAGCTGTGTGAAAACGAGCAATATGTTGACCACATTTTATAGCAGGAATGCAATCAATGTATTGCTCTTTTTTACAGAGAAGGCATTTTTCGCCTCTCGATCGTCTACGGCTATGTTCATAATCGTGATAACGATCACAGATGCATGTATACTCGCATCTGAAACACATTTTACAGATAAAGAAAGGTTTATTCAGATGGTCGTTTATGTTTTTCAATTTCGAATCTTTCGAACCATCATCCAAGATTGTCATAACTGTAAAGGTATGACAAATAGAATCATCGATTTTGACAGGTAAAGTAAACGATGCTTTCACGTTTACAATTCTTTCACCCGTTATCATATCTGGTAAAGGATTGATCCAAAAAAAGATTTTTCCTTTCTCAAACATAAGTGAACCTTCATTTTGAAGTTTTACATCAAAAGATATTTTATTGGTTGGTGACGGCCTGCTTTTAATGTCTTCGAGATCGTTCATAAATTTCTTCGTATTTTCAATGACGATTGGTACGAAAATATCTTCAACAGAGTAGAACTGTGCTTTCATTTAAGTAATTTTTGCACGTTCAATTGAACGTGCTAAGTAAGTTTAAATTAAAACGATAATGTGACTTAATTGTGATAGAAAACTAAAGTTGAAAATTTCTTTCTTTCTGATTTCCATTTTCGTAATATCCAATTTTCGATGGAAGATCGCCTTCACGATGATTTTTATTATTTTGATACCATTCTTTTTCTTTCATATTTCCATCTTCGTAATATTCAACCACAGCTGGAAGATCATTGTCACGATGTAATTGGTCATTTTGATACCATTCTCTTTTCTTAACATTTCTGTTTTCATCATAGTATTCAACACCAGCTGGAAGATCACCTCCTCTATGTTGTTTACCGTTTTGATACCATTTTTCTTTCTTCGTATTTTTACTTTTATAAAACCATCTTTCAGCCGGAAGATCGTTATCTCTATGCTGTTCACCATTCTTATACCATTGCATGAGCCATATCTTACTTCCATCTTCATAATATCGAATCCATGCTGGTTTATCGTCTTCTCTGTGCAATTTATCATTTTTATACCATTTTTCACTAATTAACATGGCCATGTAATATTTTTTAACACGCTTAACACCATCTTTAAAATCTGTTTGTTCAGCATGAAATCTTTCATCGTGATTGTTAACATCATCCATTTCTTGAGCAGTTTTTGCACGTTCAATTGAACGTGCAAAATTAATTATTTAAGAAACTTTCCAAATTATCGAATGTTATTAATCTGATTGAAAACTTTAAAGATCTCTTTCACTATCTTCGTGTTACTGTTTTCCTGATCAGGTGGATTTTTACGTAGAACCCATCCATTTTTCATCCAATATTCTTCATACTTATTTCCATTTTTATCATACTTAGTTACAGCTGGAAGATCATTATCACGGTGCGATTGACCATCATAAGTCCAACTTTCTTGAAGAATATTTCCATCACCATCATATGATTTCATGCATTGTATAGTATTTCCGTAATAAATAACTTCAATTTTCGATTTTGGGATTAGATTCATCTTTGAGTAGTTTTTGCACGTTCAATTGAACGTGCAAAATTAATTATTTAAGAATCTCAATCAGCTTTTTAAACCTTTTCTATCAGTTTCTTTCATCTACATCGGTTCTTTCATTTCTGTCACTACTTCGTTCAGTTCTAAACGGTAACTCACGTTCCAGAAATCGTTTTACCAAATCACCATTCCACAATTGAGCAACCCAGAAAATGGCTTTGCTATTTAATGTTTTTGCAATTGTAGCAAAAGGGATTTCTTGCCTCACCATCTCAATAATCATATTGTAAAGCTTATTTGTGTCACACGATTTGATTGCGTTTGAAACTTGTGCTTGTGTCCATCTTTGTTTTCTTCTCAACATTCCTTTTTGATTAAGTTCTTGGCAAATTTTAAATACAGATTTATTTTTCGCAAACATACCTCTAATAGTTTGCATGCTCTTTTGTTCTTCGTTATTGACACTTACATCTGTTTGTGTTACTCTTCGATAACCGTATGGCACTCTTCTTCCAACCCATTTTCCAGTTCCATTCTTCTCTAGTTGTGATTTCTTGAATGCCAGAGCACTTCGAATTCTCTTTCCGATGTTTGCAGATTCAAGTTGTGCATGAAGAATTTTGGTGAAGAATTCTGACTTTGTTTCATCCGTGTAAGTGATGTTTTCTTTAACAGAGTGAAGAGTAACACCTTTTCTGCTAATTTGAATGAGTAACTCCATGATCAACTCAAAATTTCTAGTAAATCTATCGATAGAATAACAAAGGATGATATCGTTTTCAGAACAATTGTTAACGATATCGTTTAGTTCTCTGCTTTGTTTCGTATATGCTGTTTGTGACAACTCACATACTTTAATTCGATCTTTAGAAGAATAATTATTGTAGGCGAAATCAACCAATGTTTCACGTTGTAAATCCAGGGAACAGTGATTGTCTTCAGCTTGCTTCTTAGTTGAAACTCTACACCAACAGTAAATAGTTCTAATGTTCAGATTGTTCTTTCTGAAGTATTCTTGAATGAAACCTTCACAAGAACAGTCTGGATCATCTGACCAGAAAATATCATTCTTCGTCTTGCAAAGAAACGAAAAATCATTTCCTTGTTGCTTATGATCAACAACTTTGATAACGTTATAGTTTCTGTTATCGTTATTGTTATCATCATCGTTATCAGCCAAACTCACGTTTGACTTGACTTCTTTATTTTCAATAGAAAGGTTTTGTAATCTCTGAAACAACATTTTGTTTCCAAAACAAAAAATTTTTTTAAAATCATTTTTAAAAAAATTTTCAACAATTCATTCCCATCAACGCCATAGCTAAAACGTAACCGTGACCAAAAGGAAATTTAGAGTCGTTAAGCATGATTTTCAGGTTACTTTCGGTTGCAATAATAGTTGAACCGACAATAAAGTCATCATTAACACCATACTTTTCTTTATAGTAAGATAATGCTTCTTGATGTGGTCCATCGATCTCTATAATTAGTAGATTCTCGCCTTTATTTAGTCTTTCAACAAGTTCTTTATATTGTTTCTGTTGTTTTACTAAACGTGTATAAACGGGAACGTAAATTCTCTTTCTAGCGTCAATGTAAGATAGTTTTTCTTTGGAATCGTTTTTACTATCTTCTAAAGCATAAAGGCATTCTCCTCTGTGATTAAAACCAACTGGATATCGAACCGGATACTTGCATTCAAAACCTTTCTTTCTCCATGCCCAGTATTTATCGGTTAGTTTTCCGTCTTCATTCAAATGAATCTCACTTGGATGTTCCCAAATCACGGTTCTATCCCAGCGTGAATAGAACTCTTTCGTATATGGAACTTTTTCATACACTTTGGAAAATTGCCATATGTTTTCCATGATTCTTCCTTTTTCATCTTTTAGAACATACGGACCAATTGAACCGTAAGGTGATGATGGTGTGAGACAAAGAATTGGTGTGAAATTTGGATAAGAAGGAACGATTTGTTTTCCGTGCTCATAAACTATCTTTCCAACTCTAATTTGACCTTTCGAAGACGATTTATTTTCTGACATTTGTTTCCATTCGAAAATTATTTGAAAAATCATTTTTAAAGTAATTTTGACACGTTCAATTGAACGTGCCTAATCGTGTCAAAATTTAATTAGTTTTTAGTTTTTATACATGCATTCCATGCAAATCTTCGTATTTCAATAAAGCTTGTCTGCAAAGCGGACATTCGTTTTTGTTTTTAACATTTAGATGTTTGTAGATGCACTGTGTGTGAAACATGTGTTTGCACAACGTTTGTATCGGTTCAAGTGGTAACTCTTCGAAACAGATAGCGCATGTTTCGTTTCCAAAATCGAAGATTTCTGAGAACTCTTCACACTTGCAATCTTCTGGTTCACAAAAACATTTTTTGCACACAACATCGATATCAAACAAAGAATCGAACCCTTTACAAAGATCATCTTCGTTCGAAAAAACATTACAATAAAAAACGGTTTGTTTACAGATAATGAAAGGTGGTTTATGAGTAAATCGTACTTCAACCAAATATTTTGAGTCTTCTTCGATACTAATGTTTAAATTCGCTTTTTCAAACATTGTTTTCCCTTCTTCTGTCATCTTAACAGGACAGAAGAAGGGGTGTTCTCTTTTAACTTTTTCAAGAAACTTTGCTGTGTTTCTGATTTTAAAAGGTTTGACAAGATCTTTCAAACAATAGGTTGATGTTGATTGAGATTCCATTTCTTACGTATTTTATGCACGTTCAATTGAACGTGCATAAAACGTGCATAAAAAGGTTCATGTTATTTCGCATACAAAAAATCTGTGATTAGGTTGCATGCATCCTTACACATAGGTGTATCCTTTAACAGAATACTAAATGTTCTTTTTCTAATCTTTTCAACCAATCTTCTTTTCACTTTCAAAATCTTTTTTCTATTTTCGATTACACGTGGTGAAAGATTGGAAATTTCCTCTCTGATCAAAAATGGTTGATTATCAAAATCATTTTCACCGTTGAATAAATCAAAAAAACACGATTTATAGTTACATTCAGCATAATGTAACAAAAACTTTGTTGAAAACGGAATAAGAGGTAAGCGCGAGATTTTTTTACATCCACCTAAATCGATATATTGTATCGTTTCAGGCAAACGTGGAAGTTCTTTCAAACAAAAGCAATCAACCAAATCTAAAACTCTTAATTTTGGTGGAAGATTTGGTTGCAATTTTTTGATATGCGATCTATTGACAACCAATATAAGAAGAGAATCTGGCAACGCTGGTAATTCATCGCAAGTCCATCCATAAATAAGAAGAATTTGAAGATTTGGTGGAAAGAGAGTTATTTTTTTAGATATGTTAAATTCCCAATCAAATTCCAATTCAAGAAGTCTAATTGGGTCTAACTTAGACTCATCATATTCTCGATCATCATCTACGTTTAGTTTTTCATTTTCATGTATTGTTCCATATATATCATCACAATACGCCCTACAAAGACGTGTATCGTAACTCATTTTTTGGGTGATCTATGTGTAACCAATTGGTTACACATAGAAAAATACATGCACGTTCAATTGAACGTGCATGTATTTGTTAATTTAAAAATAACTATAAAAAACTTTACATAAATAATAGTGTGACTTTAGCAACATCAAAAACATTTTGTCTTGATTACTGAGTTCGTTCTCAGCATCGCTCCCTTCGTTCTCATTCTCGTTATCGTCATCAGTCTCGTCGTTTTCACTTTGGTTTTCTTCAATGTTACCATTGGTTCTTAAAAATTTTTCTAGATATTCTTTCATTTTAGAGATTTTTTGTTCGTTATTCATTTTACATTATTTTTCTTTTTTAAGTCTTTTAACTGCTCTCGAAATCGACTTCGAATCCTTCAAAATTTTCCTCTTCGTCACTGCTTTCTTCCTTTTTGGTTGCCTTCTTTTCGGTCTTTGATTGCGTGCTTGGTGAAGAGACAGTTGGTTTTTTGACTGGTGATCTAGCACGCGTGTCTGTCTTGATTGAAGGTGATTTGCTCTCTGATCGATTTCTCTCTTCCTCAATCAATTGCTTGATCTTCTGTTGTTCTCTGTCAAATCGTGCCTTCTCTTCTTCTGCCATCTTCTCCCATTTCTTGATCTTAGAACTCTTCTCTGTAACTAATTCGTTCCATTCAGAGCTCAAGGCTTCCTTGATATGCTTGGCCATGTGTTCAAGCTTTCTCTCTTGCAAAGATGCCTTCATTCTCTTCTTGTTCTCATCATTCGCGAGATAGAATTCCTTTGCAGATTTGGCCTTTGGTGTTCTGGTCTTTGGTTTCTTGCTTTCACCATTGGTTGGTGTGTAGCTCTCACGTTTAATAGCCGTTTGTGCCTTCGAAATCTGACTCATTTCTTCATATGGTGCCTTTTGTTCAGAAGTCATCTCGTTCCATTTCTTAACAACACCATCGATTCCTTGTTTCTTCATTTCATTGAAGAAACATTGTCTCGCACCCAATGCACGTGGTGCTTCTGGATCACGTGGCTTTCTCTTTGTTTCGGTCTTTGGTGTTCCAGTTTGATTGAGAATCTTTGTGAAAGCTTCTCGCAAACGTGCTTGCTTTTCGTCTTTCATAAACCTGGTCTTAGCTTTTGTGTATTGATCATCATCATAGAGATCGTCAACAAAGGTATTAACAACAGTCATAACACTTTCAATGTTCATCTTTTCTTGCTTTTTTGAACAAAAAAAATTTTTAAAATCAATTTTTGCCAGATTTTTTTCAAAGCTTTTTATGTCTTGAAAAAGTTAAATTAAAAACGAAACTAAAATAACTTAGACGTCTTCAATTGAAGACGTCTAAGTTATTGTTTATGTTCACATTATGTTAATACAGAAATTCAGCGACAACGTTACATAGATCTCTACACAAAGGCGTGTTGTCGAATAATTTTTTGTAAGCTCTTTTTCTAAGTAATCTTCTTTTGATTTTTAATACAGCATTTCTGTTGTGAATCACACGTTGTGTCAGTTCGTGAGATTCAAAATTTCTTCTTTCTAGATCGCTGATGGTATGTCCAGAACCATTAAACAATTCGAAAAAACACGAGTTAAATCGACGTTCAGAATAGTTATCCATATCACATTTCAGAAACTTTGTTGAGAATGGAATCAAAGGCAAACTTACAATTCCAAAGCAATGATCGAAATTGATATACTGAATTGCCTTTGGTAAATCTGGAATTGTTCTAAGATTGGGACATTGATACACATCGAGAACTCTCAGCTTAGAAGGAAGCTTTGGTAGTTTAGTTATTTTTGAATGTATAATACGAAGACTCAGAAGTGAATCTGGCAAGTCTGGGAGCTTTTCACCTTCCCATCCAGAGATATAGAGAAGCTGAAGATTAGGGTTGAAAGAAGTTATTTTTTCTTCAAGATTGAATTTCGAATTAAATTCAATTCCTAAATATCTTGACGACTTGAATCTATTTTTGAAATCTTCAGAGTTCATCTGTTGATTTTGTGATAAGTAGCAAGTTTCGCTAGGTCTCATAGTTGATTGAGACTTCACTTCGCTACTCCAAAAAACATCACTGCAATACGTTTGATAAAGGCGATGTTCATACATCTTTACGTAATCAAGACGTGTGCAATTGCACACGTTTTACTCGTCTTGATTACGTTATCGTTCACATTATTTATTCGTTAAAATCCTTGTAAAAAGGAAACCTTGCAAGCAGAGGCATGACGATTTCATGCGGAATAATAGCTCTATCTGTATCCAATCTTGAAAAATCAAAAGAATAGTTAATGAAACCTTCTCCATCGTATTGAAAAATCCAAAACCTAACGTTTCTGTTTGTGTTCATGTTGTTAACAACGTTTGAATTTGTAATTCTAAACACATCGATTCCCCACTTCTCTATAGGATTTTCATTTTCATATTCTCCGAACTTGTCGTTCAGTTCCTTTTGTTCTCCG
>ERZ1292625.1317-Hain-H41-01um-R1-1317-length-30376-cov-10_pt1 | contig 30376 bp, 25 predicted proteins | sample MGYA00564400_ERZ1292625 | MGnify/ENA primary metagenome ERZ1292625 (study PRJEB36523, sample SAMEA6512639) | groundwater metagenome | collected 2019-01-08 | study: AquaDiva: Metagenomics assemblies of 32 groundwater samples | reverse complement strand
TTCTGTACTCGAGAATATAGATTAAATCACTTCAGAATACTGAAGTATTACATTTTTCCGCAACCTTTTTAAAGAAGTAATCAAAAATTCATTACTAGATAGATGTTCTATAGAAAGCATAATTATTAAGCTGATTAATTGGGCTAATTAAAACCTAAACCAACAAATGAAATCAACTAAAGACATCAAAGTTCCGGAAAAGATCGTTGACCAAGTAATCGGGCAAGATGAAGCAGTAAAAATAATTAAAAAAGCGGCCCAACAACGAAGGCACGTTTTCTTAATCGGAGATCCAGGAACAGGAAAATCCATGCTGGGTTTCGCTTTAGCAGAACTTATTCCTAAATCAGACTTAAAAGATATCTTAGCTTATCCTAATCCTAACGATGAAAATAATCCTTTAATCTTGACTTTTCCGGCAGGGGTGGGTCGAGAAGAAGTTAAAAAATATACTTTTGATGCCAAACAGGCTTTTAAAAATAATTATTTTATTTATTTTATCCTGTTGATTTTAGTAGTTGCTGCACCTTGGTTTACCTGGAGCTATTACAGTAAATTTGGAACTATTGAAGCAGCTATTTTAACGGCGGCTAGTTTAGTATTAGGCGTACTGATTTTAGTAATTTTTTCTGTGGCTATGAATATGGGTCCAAGATTATTTCCCGTCCAGAAAAATATCCCTCCTAAAGTGATTGTAGATAATTTTAACAAAGAAGTAGCTCCTTTCTTTGATGCTACGGGCGCACATGCCGGCGCATTACTAGGAGATGTATTGCACGACCCCTTCCAATCGGGCGGTTTAGGAACTCCAGCAAATCAACGAGTCGTAGCTGGAATGATTCATAAAGCCAATGGGGGCGTTTTATTTATAGACGAAATGGCTACGCTCCATCCCCGAACCCAGCAAGAATTATTGTCTGCTTTACAAGAAAAAAAATTCCCCATTACCGGACAATCGGAACGATCTGCCGGAGCAATGGTTAGAACTGAAGCAGTGCCTTGCGACTTTGTTTTAGTAGCCGCAGGTAATCCAGAAACTATTAAAGAGATGCATCCTGCATTACGTTCACGAATTAGAGGATATGGGTATGAAGTATTTATGAATGAAACCATGCTCGACACTAAAGAAAATAGAATGAAAATTGCTCGGTTTGTGGCTCAGGAAGTTAAAAAAGAAGCAGGAAAAATTCCTCATTTTGATCTTTTTGGAATTAAAGCGGTTATTGAAGAAGCCCGAAGAGCCGCTAATAGAAAAGGCCACCTTACTTTACACTTACGCGGTTTAGGAGGATTGGTTCGTGCAGCCGGCGATTTGGCTAAAGAAGAAAAAGCAGAATATGTTACCAAAGAACAGGTCAAAAAAGCAAAAGCTTTAGCCCGACCATTAGAACAGCAAATGGCTGACAAATATATTGAACGAAAAAAAGAATATGAAGTAATTAGAACTACCGGCGTACAAGTTGGCCGAGTTAACGGCTTAGCAGTTATAGGCGGAGAATTAGCTCAATCCGGAATTTTATTACCTATCGAATCAGAAGTAACCCCGGGAGGTAAAAAAGCAGAAATAATTGCCACCGGAAAACTGGGAGAAATTGCTAAAGAAGCAGTCAAAAACGTTTCCGCAATCATCATGCGTTATTTCGGAGAAGATATTAAAGAAACTAAAGATATTTTTGTCCAATTCCTGCAGACCCATGAAGGTGTGGAAGGCGATTCTGCTTCCATTGCCGTCGCTACTTCTATTATTTCCGCCCTGAAAGAAATTCCCGTAAAGCAGGAAGTGGCCATGACCGGTTCTCTTTCCGTCCGAGGAGAAGTATTGCCGGTAGGAGGGATATCTTCCAAAGTAGAAGCAGCCATTGATACCGGAATTAAGATTATAATCGTTCCAAAATCAAATTTACAGGACATCGTTATCGACGAAGAAAAATTGAAAAAAGTTAAAATCATCCCAGTTGAAAATATCAAAGAAGTGTTGGAGCATGCTTTAGACTGGAGAGGTAAGAAAGAAATAAAAGAACAAATATTTAATTTAAGAAAAAAAGATAAAGAATAAACCAAAAGCTTTAAAAATCAATATCAAATTAAGAACCAAATATGGCAAGATCACAACAAAGGTCAAACAGGAAACCGTCGGGCGGAAGATACCACGGTGCTATTTCCAAACGAAAATACGAATTAGTAGGATTTCCTGCAAATACCAAATTAAGTAAAGAAAAGAAAGTCAAAGCTAATCGCATTCTTGGTGGAAAAGTTAAAAGATCCATCTTAGCTACTAATGAAGTTAATGTTACCGATAAAAAAGGCAAAACTACCAAAACTGAAATTCTTAATGTAGTTGGAAATCCAGCTAACCCTCATTTAGTTCGAAGAAACATTATAACCAAAGGAGCAGTAGTAGAAACTAAATTGGGAAAAGTACGGATAACCAGCCGACCTGGACAAGAAGGGTCTATTAACGGCGTTTTAGTTTAAATTTTATAGGTAATACAACAATGACACTACAATTATCAGGACAAAGCGAAAGATTACTAGAACCACATAGAGAATTTTATGGTCAACCAATAGTTAAAATGCCCCTCTTAGTGAGCGGAAAGGATGAAGAAGGCAAGGTTATTGATGTTCCTCGCGACCCGGCTTCATTTACCTATGTTTTGGAGCGAAGAATGGAAGCTCCCGAGGATGTAAGGGAAGCATGGCAGAAGAATTATTTTTTTACTGGTGATGGTTCTACCGCGGGAACGAAAGGCGATCATTTGATTGTTCTTGATGCTCAACTATTACGTGAAATAACTCCAGAAAGTGACCTATATAATGGAGCATTAGTTCTTCCTGCAGACGCGTGGGCTGAATTGAAAAGACAAACGGAAAATGTTACACATTTAACTGCTCAAGAAGTTCAAGAAGCGCAGGGCCAAGGATATGTCAAAAAGAATGGGGTATGGACTCCTGCTAACAAGACTGTTGGTAAAGTCTGGGATACCCTTAGCAGAGGAAGAGATTTAACTGCTTATGTCCAATTAGTAAGCGAACATTCTCCACATAGGGATAGTCTATTAAATATTTATTTTAATCAAACGATAAAAGATGACAAACCGACAATGCGGTCTTGGGTTGCCTCCAGTACTGACTACTATTCCGATGCTGGTGGCAACTACTATGTCCTCGACAACTTTTATGGGCGTCTGGTTGGGGTAGCGCAAAAAAAAGTACGCTCTCCTCCTACTCTCGAGCAAATGCTGGCAATTGTTAACAATCCTAACCTAAATAAGCAAGGTATGGCTGAAGCAATATCCAAACATTATCAAAAGTGATTTTCTGATTAATTTTTAAGTTGTTAATTTTTAGAACTAACCCTTAAAAATCTTCTTCCTTGTCCAGTGCAGCACCGCCCAATCCAGCAAAATTTCTTAGTTATAGCCGGCCGTATATAAACCCACACACCCACAGGACAGCTTCAGACAGAGTATATAAACCACCCCAGTAACAGTAATCTATCAAAAACAAGGGTGATAAACATGGTTGATCTTAATGCCGGAACGATACAACAATTATTTGAACAGCAAATACGGGAGTTAACCCAAAAAACGATGATTAAGAAAGAGGATTCGTTTGATTTTCAACTTAGCGGGGGGTGGTTACAATGAATATTAAAGACAGAATAAATTATTTACTGCAAAAGTATGAAGTTGCCAGTGAAAAACAAACTTTTATTGACGATTATTACGCTGCTGTTACAGTATAAATGCCCGCTGTTTCAGTTTAAAATACCCTCGCCACCTCTGTGCAAAAGGGAATGGAAAATTATATAAACCATTCCCTTTTCTTTTTATTTTATGGAAATACTGACTAGAACCGAATTAAAGCTGCGCTTTAATGAAATTTTAGAAAAGATTTCTGCGGGAGCTATCTTTATTTATCCAACGGATACTATTTATGGGATTGGATGCAATGCTCTTAATAAAAAATCAGTTGAAAAAATTAGGCAACTGAAAGAGCGCCCCGACAGCCCCTTGTCAGTATGGGTTCCTTCTAAAGAATGGATTAAAGAGAATTGTGAAGTTACTAAAGATTTAAAAGAAAAATTAGCTCAATTGCCTGGATCAGTCACTTTAGTCTTAAAATTAAAAAATAAAAAAGCAGTTGCTGATAATGTAAATTTGAATTTAAAAACAATCGGTATCCGCATTCCAGACCACTGGTTCCATGAAATTATCCAAGAATTGAATTTACCTATAATAACTACTTCTGCAAATAAAGCCGGACAACCTTTTATGACTTCTATTGAAGACTTAGATCCAGATATACAAGAAGGGATTGAATTCATGATCTATGAAGGGCCCAAAGAAGGAAAACCATCTAAAATAGTTAATTTAGTGGAAGGAAAAGTTATTAAAAGATAGTGTCACTATAGAGTGATAAATAACCGAAAGGTTTATAAATCCGTCTTCTATTTTAGCTCTATGAAACCTGAAATTTACTTAATTGGTACTAATCATTACGATCCTAACGGGCCAGCTAGATTAGAGAGGCTGTTGAATCATTTGCAGCCAGGATACGTATCTGTTGAAACTGATAAACTAAGGGCGCGGGAAGCAGAGCAGAAGGAAGAAATATTGCAGGATCCAAAAGGGCTTGATGCATTTGAAAAGACAATTCTTTCTGTGTTTCCGATGGCCAATCCAAAAACCATCCGGAAAACCATCAAAGTTAATTATTTCGAATATTTGGTTGCTAGAGATTACTGCCAGCAAAATGGAATTCCCACTAGCCTACCTTTGATACTTGCTGATTCAGCTAAAGAAGCTGCAAAAATTAGTTATAATGGAGAAACATACGAAGAAGAAGCTGCTAATTTATCAAAGACCCCTTCTGAATTTGCTCAGATGGTTGAACAATGGTACCGAGAAAGGCCCATGCAGGTACAAGTTGATGATGTTAAAAGATTTAATTTTGTTGCTCGTGATGTTTATATTGAAACAAAACTAAGGCGGCTTGCTCAAAAAGTAGCTTTAGGTTCAAAAATAAAAGAGCTTTTTGGACAAAAACAAAAAAAGCCCGACCGAATCGTTCATGTTGGCGGAGCATCTCATCTTTTTGGAAGTTATCCTAATCTCTTTGAACGGCTAAGTGATTTACACCCAACAAGAATTAAATTGAATGAAGCAGATAAACTTTAAAAGTTGGCCCATACTAAAAATCCATTTTCTTTCCATCAACATAAAAAACCGGATTCTTAAAGATTTGGTCTCCGTGATAAACAGTTTTAATATCTCCACCAAACCAATAATTACTGCCCACAGCAATATGTCCTGTTCCTAAAACTTTCTCATCCATGATCATTGAGCCTATCAGCACCGCACCCGGATTGATCCCTATTCCTAATTCACCAATATGCCGCACATGTTCAGGAAATTTTGCCCGTTCTTCATATTTCTGAAAAGTTTCTTCCAATAAATGAGCATATTTTCCTTCTACTTTGACCACTCGGCCTTCTTGGATATACATTTTGACTGGTTCATCAATTAACAAAGCACCATTATCCGTTTTGATACTTCCATCAATAACCACCACCCCATTAACTCCGTGATAACCTTGAGGAGCAATATATACTTCTCCGGCAGGCATATTTCCGCCGCTGCCAGATTCGTGGTATTCACCGATATTGGCAATAGCTTTCATGCCTGAAACATTAAAAGTAACATCGGTACCGGCATCTGTTTTTACTCTAATCTCTTCTGCCTTATCCCAAATTTTTTTAATGCTTAATCCTTTCTTTTTCATCCGGGCGTAATTAACATTCATAGCTTCCATAAACAGATTAAAATAACTGGAATTAACGTCGCCCAAACCTGTAGCCGATAAAAAACGGTGTCCTCGATCTTTACAAAAACTGCGGAAGCTTTTTTGCTCACCCATCCGGCCCAATTTATTAGATGCAGCAACAACGATAATATTATTTTGGTCTAACTTTTCAATTGCATTAACAACATGGTCATCAGCAAACATGAATCCTTTTTTAACTTCTTGAAATAAGAGGTTAACATTTAGCCCTTTGTTTTTAGCAGCATGATAATACCCATAACCGAGCATATTAGAAAGATTATTTCCCCCTTTGCCGTAATCGCTAATGATTAAAATTTCTTCCTTCTTTACTTTGAGAGAGGTCTTAAGAATCTTATAAAATCTAGAACTATGCTTTTCTACCGCCTGGGCCGTGGCCGGATCTAAACCAAACATAATAATTTAGAAAGAGCAGAATATTAAAAAGGTTGTGTTTGTGAAGAAGGGATTAAGTTGTGCTTCACTCGCTCTGCTCGTTCGTGAGTTTTTTAGTTGTTAGTTTGCTTTTTTAATTTTGGCAACGAAAAAACCTTCTGTGTCATTGTCTTGCGGCCAGATCCGTAAAGTAGATTTTACTTGAGAATTATATTCCTCGCCATTAAATTCTATTACGGGCGGAGAGGTTTTTAGTCCGGGCAGTTTTACATCCATTATTTTAGCATCAGCATATTTATTTAACAAATGGCTAACCACCCCTTCATCCTCTTCCGGCTCAACTGAACAGGTGGAATAAACCATTTCCCCGCCCGGCTTTAAATTTTCAAAAGCTCTCTCGATCAATTCTTTTTGTTGTTTAGCTAATTTAGTAATCATGCTGGCATTCCAGATGCGAATAGTTTTCAAACTTTTTCGGATGGTGCCGGTTCCTGAACAAGGCGCATCAACTAAAATTTTATCAAATTGGAATTCATAAAATCTTTTGCCATGCATTAAAGTAATGATAGAATTAGTTAATCCGCAGCGCTGTAGATTTATGCTTAAAGATTGCAGCCGCAAACCTTGGTAATCATTAGCTACAATCAGGCCTTTATTCTTCATCATTGCGGCCATCTGGGTTGTTTTTGAACCGGGAGAGGCGCACATATCTAACACTAAATCGCCGGGTTTTGGTTTCAGCACCAAAGGAGGAATCATTGATGCTGCTTCCTGGATATAAATCTGGCCCAGATGATGCTCTAAGAGATTACCAGTATCTCTTCTTTCGGGATGCTCGATCCAAAAGCCGTCCTTATACCAAGGGACGGGCTGAAGTTTCCAGCCTTTGCTTTCAATGCTCTTTTTAATTTCTTTTACCGTTCCCAATAAAGTATTGATCCTGATGCTCCTCTTCAAAAAAGAAAGCGAATATTGTTTAAATTGATTCCAGTCGGTAAGTTTTGAATATCTTTCTATAAAATCTTTCTTGAATTCAATATTTTCCGTGGAAGGAATCTGTTCCGGCATAAACAGGATAAAAGAACAGTAGATTTAAATAAGTTTAGGAAGAAAAAGACTTGCCTAAAACAAAACACGTTTCCCCATAGCGATAATGGTTCTTCAACGCTCCTTCTTGTCTATAACCATGAAATTTGTAAAAATTAATTCCAGTTTCAGTTTCAGCAATGGTTAATTCGATTTTAACCGTATTTGATTTTTTTTGAATTCTTTTTTCTGCTTCTTCTAAAAGCTCAGCAGCAACCTTCTCGTTTTCAAAAGCAAAATGACGGAATTTCCATAACTTATGTTTTCCATCAACACTTTGGCCAAAGTTAACCACAAACAAAGCTGCCCCAATTTTACCTTTCTCTTCGTTAACTAACAACTCCCCTGTTACAGTTTGCTCTTTAAGATAAGTGATAATTGTTTTTTTGTCTTGTTGGAAAATGTTATGCTTTGGAAAAAAAGATTTATACAACTCAACCAATTTTTCATAATCCTTTTCTTTTACATTGCGGATTGCCACTTTTAGCATAAGAGAAAAAGAATATTTAAACCTTTCCAAAGAACAAAATATATAAATCCCTAAAAAATAAGAAACTATTATACAGAATATAATAAGATAACTATAAAGAATTGATGAATTATAAAGAGGTGTTTATCATGATTAATGTTGCTATCAACGGGTTTGGAAGAATTGGCCGGATGGTTTTACGCGCCGGGCATAAAGACAAAAAAATAAATTTTGTCGCTATTAATGATCTTACTGATACTAAAACCTTAGCTTACCTTCTCCAGCACGATTCGGTATATGGGATGTTTGAAGATAAAGTTGGCTTTACCGACAAAGCTTTGGTAGTTGGCAAAAAAAAGATACCGGTTTTTGCAGAGAAGGATCCGGCAAAATTGCCCTGGAAAAAACTAAAAATAGACGTGGTCGTAGAAAGCACCGGATTTTTTACTGAACCGGAAACGGCTAAAGCTCATTTGGCTGCAGGAGCAAAAAAAGTAATTATTTCTGCACCTTGCAAATACAAAAATGGTTGTCCGCCTAACACCAAAACAATTGTGGTAGGAGTAAACGAACACAGCTACAACCAAAAAAAACACCAAATAATTTCTAATGCTTCTTGCACCACTAACTGTGTTGCTCCCGTGCTTAAAATAATTCAAGAACATTTTGGGATAAAACAATGTTTCTTTACCACCATACATGCTTATACCGCCACCCAAAAATTAGTTGATGGGCCGGATAAAAAATTAAGAAGATGCCGCGCTGCAGCGGTAAATATTATTCCTGCTTCTACCGGAGCAGATACGGCCACCATAGAGGTTCTTCCCGAATTAGCTAACAAGATTAAAGGCAATGCTTTTAGAGTTCCAGTTATCGATGGCAGCGTTACTGATTTCAATATTGAAACCGTAAAAGAAGTAACCGTTACAAAAGTAAATGCATTGCTGAAAAAAATGGCGGAAACAAAATACAAAGGAATTTTAGAGTACAGCGAAGAAGATTTGGTTTCTACCGACATTATCCAAAATCCGCATTCCTCCATTGTAGACGGAAAATTAACTGAAACCATTGGCAAGAATTATTTAAAGTTAATTTCCTGGTATGATAATGAATGGGGATATAGCTGCAGGATGGTTGATTTAATAAAAATAGTATAAATAATAATATAACTAATAATATAATTAGTCGCCCATTTACTCAAAATAGATTTTTTTTACTCCTTTTACTTTCTTAACCCGAATCATCAAACTGATTAAGTGTTCTAAATCTCGAGGAATGACTAAAAAAGAACATTCAACATTACCCGCACCGATTAATTTGGCTTTAGCTTCTTTAACTTCGAACTGAGCGGTAGCGATCGTATTTAACACATCGGCCAAAAGTCCGCTTCTTTCACTGGCAAGAACATAAAATTTAATTTTTTGATTGAATGATTCTTTCCAAGTTACGGAAATCCATCTTGGTTCTTCTTTAAGCGCCGCTCGGCAGCCGCAGTCATGAACTGAAATAACTCTTCGTTTGGTAGCAATACCAATAATGGAATCTCCCGGAAGAGCATTACAACATCTTGCCAACACACAAATTGCTGCAGGAAATTCGGGAGCTTCGACTAAAATCCCCTGTTCTTCTTTGATTAAAGGCTTAAATTTCTTAAAATGAAATGCCGGCAATAATTCGTGCTCTTTCAATATTCTTCTGATTTTCTGCCGGACTTTTCCGGATTTAACAATCTTAATCCACTCCCTTCGCGGACGCTGGCTTTTATTGGTGATTATTTCTACAACATCTCCCAACAATAATTGGTGTTTTAAAGGTACAAACTTTCCGTTAACATTTCCGCCGACGGCATGGTTGCCCACTTCTTCATGGATAAGGTAAGCAAAATCTAACAGAGTTGCTCCTTGGGGCAATTCCTTAACGCTCCCTTTAGGAGTATAACAATAAATTTTATCTCCAAATACATCTACTTTGGCCATTTCTAAGAATTCTTTATTTCCGCTTTCTTTTTTTAACTCTAAAATTTCTTTTAACCAAGAAACTTGTTTCTGAAGATGATCGGCTTTTAATTGCTTATACCGCCAATGTGCGGCTAATCCTTCTTCAGCAAACTCGTCCATTTCCGGAGTTCTAATCTGAACTTCAATTTCTTTTACGCCCGGTAATTTTATGCAGGTGTGAATAGAACGATAAAAATTAGGTTTGGGGTTAGCAATATAATCTTTTAATCTTCCGGCAACCGGTTCAACGTTCTCGTGCAATAATCCCAGCAAAGTATAACAATCTTTTATTTCCGGAACAACCACCCGAATACCTAACAGATCATACTGCTCATTTAAAGGGACTTTTCGCTGGACTATTTTTTTATAGATACTGTAGATATGCTTTGGGCGCCCTTTTATTTTTAAAATAGAAATCTTTCCGGCGGTAATTTCTTTAAGTAAAGCAACTGCCCGGACAATCAACAGTTCTCTTTCTTCACGGGACTCTTCTAAGAAATTGATAATCTCTTGGTATTTCTGTGGTTTTAAAATTTGAAGAGATAAATCTTCTAAAGAATTTTTAATTTTTTCAAAACCTAAACTGTAAGCTAAAGGAGCATAAACTTCTAAAACTTCTTCTGCAATTTTTTTCTGCTCATCTTTGGGAAGAACACTAACGCAGCGAAGATTATCTAACTTATTGGCCAGTTTTATAAAAATTACTCTAACATCCTGTAAAGTAGTAAGCAAAATTATTCTTAGCGCATCTGCTTCTAATTTTATATTTTTAGATTTAATTTTTTTAATTTCTTCTACTCCTTGGATTAATTTTAAGACCTCCCCCCCAAATTCTTCCTCGATTTCTTTCTCAGAGCAGGATGGTAATGAGCCTTGAAGTATTCCTGCCAAAACAATCTCCGGAGAACTTTTACTTTCCGCAAGAATAATCGCAACCCTAACATTATGATCAAAAACAGTATCCCCAGAAAGTCTTTTTTTGTGCAGCAAGTTTTTTTTAGCAAAAGATAGGGCAGATTTAAATTTATAAAAAATAGCCGGATCGTATCCTTGCCGTACACAGAGGTCAAAGAAAGATTTTTCAGTCATAACAGAGATAAATAAAAAAGCAGGTTAAAAAGATTTCCTATTTATTTATCTTAATATTTGTCTTAAGGAGCAAGAATAGGTTTATTTGTTTCATACTCGACTTGTTTATTTCGGAATTAGTTTATTTGTTTCGTAAAACTTCTTCGATTCTTAACAGCTGATTATACTTAGCTACTCGTTCGCCCCGGCAGGGAGCTCCAGCTTTAATCATCCCGCAACCGATGCCTACAGCTAAATCAGCAATAAACGTGTCTTCGGTTTCCCCGCTGCGATGTGAAACCATTACTTTCCAGCCATTTTTATAAGCTAACCGGACTGCATCCAAAGCTTCACTTAAGGTACCGATTTGATTTACTTTTAACAGCAGGCAATTGCAGCTTTCCTCTTTAATTGCTTCTTCGATCAGATCAACATTAGTTGCCGTCAAATCGTCGCCGACGATTTGGATCTTACTTTTTCTGCGCAATTCTGCAAAACTAATAAAATCTTCCTGCTCGAAGGGATCTTCTATGGAGATTAAAGAATATTTTTTGATTAGTTGTAAATAATAATCTAATAGGTTTTCTTTACTCATTTTTTTAGGTAGGTAATAATAACCCTTATGATAAAAACTAGAAGCAGCGCAATCTAAAGCTAGCTCCACCCTCTTAGAATAACCGGCTTTTTTTATTGCCGCGGTTATTAAATCAAGTGCTTCCTCTGCATTTTTAATTGAGGGGGCAAATCCCCCTTCATCACCAACATTAATTGCACTTTTTCCATATTTTTTTTCAATAATTTCTTTCAGTACATGGTAAACTTCGCTGCCAATCTGTACTGCATCTTTAAATGATTTAGCTTTTGGGGCAATCATAAATTCCTGAAAAGCAAGTTCATTGCCGGCATGTTTTCCTCCGTTAAGGACATTAAAGAAGGGCCTCGGCAAAGATATTTTTTTAAAAGGCAGTAATTGGTTAAGATATTGAAATAGTTGGATTTGTTTTTCAGCAGCGGCTGCTCGCGCGCAGGCTAAAGAAACTCCTAAAATAGCATTTGCACCCAATTTACTTTTATTATCGGTGCTGTCTTTTCTGATCATTAGAGAATCTATTTTTTCCTGGCTAGTGCATTCGATATGTTTAAGCAGGGGAGCAATTTTTCTGTCAACATTGCGCACTGCTTTACTTACGCCCTTGCCTAGAAACCGTTTAGTTCCGTCTCTTAACTCTACCGCTTCATGAATACCAGTAGAAATTCCAGAAGGTACGGCTGCAGTCTGGCAGGTTTTTTCAGTAGTTACTTCTACTTCTATCGTCGGGTTGCCCCGGCTGTCTAGAATTTCCCTGGCTTTAATTTTGGTTATTGCGGACATCTTCCATTGCTATTAATTTATTTATTAATAATAATAATCAATTATAATTTGCTGCACAGGTTTTAAAACTGTTTAGTCTTGTTTGTAATCCGGGATAAGTCTTACTAACTCCGCCATAGCCTGCAAACACGCTCAAAATCTGGTCATCGCTTCCGGCACTTTCCGCTCCTTTATTCTTAAGATGGGTCACGATTGCTTGAATGCTTTTTTGTGGATCAAATAGATCACAATGGGAATAGCTGGTACTTCCAAGAGTAAACACAGAACTGCCTGCAGCAGGAGTAAATTGTCCCAACCCGATTCCGTAAGTAAAGCTATTATCAAAATTACCATTACAAAAATCAGTTTTGGTAAGCGCACTTAATTTATATTGTTGGGTATTCAACAGATCATCTAGACAAGCATTAACGCCGCTTTTTGGACGATTATATCTTGTGAAAGTTAAGTCCCTGTTCTGCATACACTCTGTTTTTAGAGCATCTGCAGTTTGATAAATCCGTTGACAATTTGTTGATTGTTTCATTAATAAGTTTCTTCGTGCAGGAATATCGCAACCAGGAACATTTGCATCCGTTCCAACTGCATCCGCTACCCCTTTACTTTCTTCGTAAACAACCGTTAAAGCATAACAGGGATTGATTCCTTGTTGTTTGGCTGCTTGAACTACTGCTAACAAATGTGTTTGGTCTTTATAATTCAAGCCGGCGAAGGTACCCGGTCCAATAGTGTACCCGGTAGCACTTGGGGGGCTGGTTAAAGGTACAGTTGAACCAGAATTAGCACAAGAAACGAACCCATAAAACTTGCTACTGAATGCAGGATCGTTTAAATCACGTGCTCGTTTTTCAACATTATTGTTTACATTTCCGCCAATAACTTCAAATCGGTCATCCCCTAAAACTTCCACAACTACGTCGCAATGGCTCTCGCCATAGACAGCATTATAAGCTATATGACAAGGAGCCCCTTTATCACGAAGAGGATCATCCCGGCAGAAACAGATTATATCTCCTTTGCCAATATTATTTTTTTCGGCGGGAGGATAAGTTTTACATTGAGTAGATTCTCCTTTTTGGATTGCTTCAAAATAATTGGTGTGGGCCTTTCTACCTGGAAAATCGGTTCCGGCAGTTTTAGCAACGTAAGATACGAATGCTGCTGACCACGCCCAAGGCATAATATTATCGTAACCAGCTGCATTCCAATAAGCTAACACTAAGGGTTGCATTGCCGGTTCTGTTTCTTTACGAGCTCCTTGATCCCATTTATTCCATTCTTCATAAGCAACTTTGGCGATTGCTTCTCTAACTTGATTTCCAGAGGTTGGGGGTTTGCTTGAAACTTCAGGAGCAGAAGCTTTGCTAGAAAGATCTGCACAGCAGCGGAAACCGAACGAATAATCTGTATAAGTAACACCATGTGCCCCAATACTTCCAGTTGTGCAAGAAAGATCATTATCACGCATAAACGCTGAACCTAAAAATAAAGCTTTACCACTAGATGAAGGTGTTGAAACAACTTCAGCAAGATTACCGACCATATCATAAACCCCATAAGCATTAGTACATTCTGGATAAGAACCGGTTTTTTTTACTCCTTCAATATTTACTGCTGCTTGTCCATTCCTAGGATCAGAAGGATCAAATTTATCTGCTGGAATAATATTAGTCCAACCAACAGTTGCTGGTGGGTATTTATTTGATTGCATATTACAATTACCTTGGATGTAATTATTTCCATAAGGATAATTAGTCCCGGAAGGTCCTTGACAACCTTTAAGCCATTCTTCTTGTGAACATAATCTTTTTCCGGCATTAGCACAAGCTTGTTCAGCAATTTCTTTCGAAACATGCATATTAGGAATAACTCCTTCTTTAGTTACAGCTAAAGGGGCAAATCCAGATTGTGCTTCTGAACCTCGGCTAGGCATGTTTTTATATTCGTTATTAGGTAAAGTCCCTTCCCACCCGTTAACCCATTTATTATAATACACATTAGCCCAAGAATTATCTGCTGGATAAAATATAGAAGCTGGTTGAGAAGGATTATTTTTGTCTACAATACTAGCTTCCCATTTATCAATGCAATATTTGTTGTCAATATTAGCCATCCCTTCCGGACAGGGACCGCTTATAGTTCCAGGAACGGTTGTTCCCCCCGTTACTGAAGGACGTACTGCGCTTAAACTTCTCCATTGTGCAGGCGAGATAGTTGGGTCCCAAATATCTATAGACCCGCGTACAAATTCACCAATTAATCTCCACACATCATCAATTTCAGTACACTGCTGCGTATTCAAACAAGTAACGCCGCTGCTGAGCTGAGTTGCACTAGAAGTTTGTGCCGCTGGTTGAGCAAGAACTGTTGCCGAAGCTTGGCCCGGGGTAATTAACGAAGGTGCAATAACGCTGCTTGCTAAGATGCTTACTAAGAAAATAATTAATAGTACAAACAAGGATTTGTTTATTTTTTTTCTAGTCACCATTTCTACTCATCATTCCTCAGTAAAACTTTTAACTAAAGTAATCTGCTTATCTAATAAAGGATTTTTAACAATCAATTCTAAAGTATATTCTCCCACGGGCGCATCTATGCTGGTTAGGAAATAATCTTTTAATGCAACTAATTCCTGCTTTTCTCCGCTTTTAACACCAAATTGAAAACTATCTTTTTGATCGACGTCTAAGATGATTTGTCCGGCCGGATCTTTAATGCGATAATTTTCTAAGAGCATTATTTCACCATTATAGGTGCTGCTTTCGATTACAAATAGAAAATGCACTTCTTCCCCGGGAATAAACCCGCTTTTAGGAATTAAACAGGCATAATTTTCATTTACGGAATTACAAAATTTAAAATCTTTAATAGCTAAATAACCGCTTCTGCCTAAGGGGAGAAATTCGGCATTTAATACTGGTTCGGAAGAAGTATCTTCTTTGACGGAAATAACTCCTGATTTAACTAAGAATAAAATTAACGCGCTAGTTGCAACTATGAATATCAATATAATTAAAATTCCCATAGCTAACCCGCCTTTTTTATTCATGGTTTAATGCCTTTTGATTTTTACTCTTAACTTTACTTTTAATCTTAAGACCAACTAACTCCGCACTTTCCAGCTGTATTTATCTCGGAAAGATATTGGTCAATTTTTTGAAACTCGGCACTGTTTTTTATTTCATCAGGATACACTGGCAACTTACCTTCATCCCGAGTTTTGAATAATTTTACTAAATAGCAAACATCTTTGCCTACTGCATCTTTCCATCCAGTTGGACTTTCCTTGCCTTGCAAGATATAAGTAGCTACCCGATAATAAATTGCAATAGCATCCTCTAAATCTGCCACTCTGCGATTGATGATTCCTTCAGTCATACTGATAACTGCTGCATAATTCTTTTTCACAAAATTAGTATGAATGGTGCTTACTGCTTGTGAAACTGCTGAATCTAATTGCAACGTAATCGTCTGTCGATGTTTAGATGCACCCATCCCGGAAGTCTTAACTGCCTCTACTGCATTATAACAATTGCCGGAAAGAGGCGCCAGGAACAACTCTGCAGACACCGTAATGGTTTTGGTATTAGCTGCATAGCCCGTACCGGCAGCCGACCTTATTTGGTAAGTACAACTTCCAGTGCTAGTCGGTGAACCGATAATGTTACTAAACATAAATCCTTGATGATTAAATTGTGCAGCTCTAACTTCTGCAGAGGTGAGTAAATCATTGCCATCTTTCTTTAAAGTTGCGCCATCAAGAGTATAAGGATTATTTACGGTTACCCCTGCATTTTGAACAAAGACGCGGTATTTATCGCCCTGAACTTGGTATTTAAATGTTAATGAAACCGATTTAGAGGAATCTGCTCCGGAAAGAGAGCCAGAAAATTGCAGATTACTTTCACAGCCACTACTTCCTCCAGCAAGCACGATAGTAGTTACTGCACCAGTAAACATTTCCGGCCGCACGGTATCCACAAAAAATTCTGGCTTAAACGAACCAGCAATGCCTGCCGGTAGGGGCTGCATTACTCCCGTCTGCATTTCTTGAGTAGAACCAAATGCACTGCTGAGTCCAGAAGTGCTATAGCGCAGACAATATTTTCCGCCATCGGTAACTACATTGGCTCTTACTTTAATGTCTTTTCCTTTGGTAAACAGATTAGGTGTATCGCATCGTTTCCAGGTCTGAGTATCGCTATCATAACATTCCATAAAGGGCTCTTGTAAATAAACGCCCTGTCCACTTCCAAACATCTTTACAAATTCTGGACAGAAATATTGTCCGTTTAATTGTACTTGGCATACGCCTACTCCCGGAGGAGAAACATCAAAAATAGGATAATAAAATACACCATCTTCAAAGCCATCTTCAAAACATTGGTTTTCATTGCCTTTCTCCGATTGATCTAATTTTAATTCGACGACGACGTGATCATAACGGAAATGGCTGTTAACTTTCTGCGGCGAAGGAATAGGTACACTAAAGAATTGATTCTGTTGTAAAGCATTAAAGGCCCTTCCGCCATCCAGAGATTGGATCCGTTCATTTTTATAGATAGATTCTTCCTGTGCACGTAAACAATCGCAACCTTGTTTGCCACACTGGATTTTACTAGGATCATCTTCTGGCCCTACACATTTTAAATAAACATTATAACTTTGAATATTACAGCCAGGTAGAACCATTGCTCCGATTTCGTAATTATACACAGCATTCCCAGTGGTTGGATCATAAGTAGCCAGTTCCCGATTAGCCGGAGTTACCAATACGCTGCTTTTTCCCGGAACGGAATACGCAGCATCCAAAATGAAATCAGTTCCTAAAGGCCAGTCATAACCAAACGCAGCTAAACACATCGATTCGGTAAATCCTTGTGCACCGGCAGCAAAATATTGGTTTAATTTAGCATTACCATAATCCCGTTTAACATCATCTATCGAAGATTGCATCGCTTCCCCGATGGAGCCAAAAGTAGCTTCACCAATTGCGCCCACCCCACCCAAGGCATCTTTTTCTGAATCATCGACGCTAAAAGGACTGCAACCGCTGAAGAAATATGCAATCGCTTTATAGACTAATCCACAAACCTGCTGAGTGAAAATAGTTTTACATACCCCTGCATCTCTGATTCCCGTAACTTTAGCTTCTTGGATGCAATTTCTTAATCCTTCTAAAATACTTTTTAAAGTAACTAACTGCGCACGGATTCTGGAAAGGCAGATAGTTTGATAAGCTCCTAAGAATTGGGTATTAGGGCTTACCGTAGCAACTTGTTTAGTTGCACTTAAATAATCCGGAAGAGCATCTGCACCAAAGGCAGAAGAGAAATCTCGGCCGGAATAATAACGCCATTCTGGATAATAAGTTCCAAAGCGATGATTGGTACTTACAAAAACTTGGTCCTGTTGATAACTCCAATCTTCGGAAACACCTCCAGCGGTTTCTTTCATGGCTTCACGTACACCAACATACTTCCCGGTTTCTTCTTCATCGAGAGTGCAAACACATTGCAGCATTCCCGTAGTTCCCGTCGTTGAATCTACTTTTTTCTGAATATAATTTCCTGAGTTAGATTCTAAATCGACAAAACAATCTTTGGTGTAACCGGCAGAAAATTGTTTGGTGGTTACTAAATCATTAAGGGTTGCCCCGATTAAGATATCTTTTCCAGATTTAATATCTCTGGCTTCTCGGAAACAACCATACGAACCTGCTTTTCCCTGGCTGTCTAGATTTTGTACGCCCCGCTCTGTATAAGCCCGGTATCCTGGTTTTCTTCGGTTTTGACAGGCATCTTTACAAGTTTTATCTTGAGCAATAATAAATTGGTCTGAATTTCTGGGCTGATAAGCAAGTAAATTTCCCTGCCCGGCGTATAACTCGGCCTGTTTCAAAGTTAAACCGAAATCATGCACTAATTCTAATTTAAGAACTCTTCCTTCTCCGCTTAAGGCCGATTCCTGATCTGCAGGATTAACCGTGTATAAAAAATTATTATTTCGATAACAAGTAAAAGAGCCGCCTTTAATTAAGCTGGCTGCTTTATCATTTCGTTGAGCAATATTTTCATTTTCTTTAATTAAGGTGCCGCAATCTTCTATCTCCTGTAAAGGCACCCCTCGGCTGGAAGCGGTACATTGATTCTGTTCCATGATTACTGTTTCTACTTCATACTTTTCTTTGGTTGAAGTCCATCCTGCTGGAACCGCCCTGCATAATACTCTATCACCAGTCCAGCGATAAGTTTGGTCTAAAACTGCTTCTGCTTTCCAGAGATTAGCAGTCATTGGGCATAATTTGTCTAAGGATTTATCCATGTCCCGCCAATCTTCACGTAATCCAACTGCACTAAATTCTCCCCCTGCTTTGCTTTCTAATTCTATCCAATGTTTGATGGTGCTTTCTAAATAATATTTTTCTTGATCAGCCGGGCATTTCTCTCCATCAGAATTGCCTTTGGTAAAATAAACTTCTAATTTAGAGGTAACCATTCGAGAATATCTGGTAACCATTCGGCCCAAAAAGGAAGTTACCCAACCGATACCGACTATTAAAATAGCTTTTTCTAGATAAGGTAAAACAATATCGATTTTATCAATGGTCCAGGTTACTGCATCTAAGCCTTCTTCAGCAATGAAGTCTGGAATCATTTTCTCGCTTTCAACCGGGATATCAACTAAATAGGTTAAATCATTACAGGAAATCTGGGTTTTTGCTTCACTCCATTGCCCGCCACCCAAATTTTCTCGGTAGGATATTTTTATTTTTAATGGGAAAACAATTCTTCTTTTTTTGAATTCGTTCCAGAAATCTTCTTTATTGTCGCTAAATTTCTCTGCGCTGTACAGATTATCGGATAAATACCAAGCAGTTAAATCTCCGTTAGGAGTTTTCCGGGGATTGGTCGGGAAAATATTACACCCCAACTTAGTTTTTTCATCATCGATCATCCCTTGAGTACAGGCTAGTTCAAATTGAACATTTTGGATTTTAAAAGATTCCTCTCCAACTAAAGAAACCCCTTTTCCCCGGTAGGTTAAGTTAAAGGCTGCGGTAAAAGTTTCCCGCCCTTCATCTAATAAAGTGGGATTTAAACGCAGGGGTGCTTGAAATTGAAATAAAGAATTAACTAAGAAATCTGAATCTGCAGAATAACAAGTATTGACCGTTACAATCTTTTTTTGGTGTGCAGATTTACCACTTTTGTCTTCAGCAATAACATAAACGTAATAAGTGTATTTATCTCTGGTCGAAAGGGATTCTATTTTAAAAATAGTTTCCTGCTGTAATCCGGAGGGCACTTCTTTCGGCGCTAAATTTTCTAATTGAATGGGCTGACTTTCTAAATTTACATCGGTAAATGAAAATTCGCCTTTTTCATTAGCAGTGGTGGTTTCCCAGGCTTTATCAAATTTAGGTGAGAAATCATAACCTAAAGGTCGGTAAACAAATAGATAAACTGTGGCACCTGCTTCCGTCTCTCCGCTGATATCTGTTTTTGCTCGGCCTTGATAATATTCTTTGCCTTTAGCAAAATCAAAACTAACTGTGGGCGGGCGGGTATCAGAATATACTTCTTTTTCAATTGTTGCTTCCCAACCGGCAGCATCTTTAAATATGATTTTAATAAGATTCTTTCCTTCTTCCAAATGAACTTCTTCTTGAATAGTTGTTCCCTCTGCTTTGGCTACTGATTTTTCATTTACAAAAATCTCAAAAGAACAATCTTCAGAAAAACTGCCTTTCAATTCAAAGCTATTTACCTTAAGTATTTCCGGTATGGAAGCTAAAGTTAATTGCGGCTTATTGGTGTCGGCAAAGGTGGTTCCTTCGGCGATTACTTTGTTTCCAGCTGCATCAACTGCTTCTACTTTGATAGTGGTTGGTTTATTGTTAATAAGCGCAACATTAGAAAAGGCAAAGGTTCCATCTAAATTTTCTGCAACCTTTTCTGCAGACTCAGTTGTTTCAGTAGCTGATTTAGATTCTGCGATAGTGCTTGAAGTCAATAAACCATCTAAGTATAGATTGACTGTTGCGCCTACTTCGGTGCTGCCGGTAAGACTTAATCTATTTCCTTGAATGACCGTCGGAATTTCTACAGCTAACTCTGGAGCAGTGGTGTCCGGTGCAGGAGTAGAAAAGGAATATAAATTTCCAGAGTTGTCATTGATCACATCGTTGCTTTTTACACTAAAATAATAAACTGTTTTAGAAATAAGATTGCTTAAAGAAATTTTATGTTCAGTAACTTGGCTAGCGTCACCAAGCGTAGCTAATTTTTCTTGGTCGGTTCCATAATTTAAGAAACTATCAGCAGGCTCGTCAGTAGCCCATTTTATTTCTGCAGTGGTTTCTGACAGACTTTCTACTCTTACATTAGAAATTTCTAAAGCGCTGACTACGGGAAGGTTTACAAACAGAACTAAAACTAAGATAGTTAAAACTTTAATGGCTAATTTTTGTCCTATTTTTTTATTGCTATCTAATTTTTTTATTGCTTCCATAATTTTGTTGAGTTCATATTTTGAATTTATTTTGATTTTAGGTGTTTATTTCTGGAGCGGGCACTGATTTACTAAATTCTCCTAACTTTAACATCAGCTCGAACATTTTTTCTTCACTGACTTTATCGCGGCTAGCGATATGGAAAACGATTTCCTCAGCATTGGCTAATTCATCCCAAGGTACGGTCCAAGTGCCTTTATAACCGCCGATAAAATTTTTTTCATCTAAAACGGTAATTTCTACATCATAAGTAAAGTCTGCTTTGGCCAATAGTTTAACTTTGTCTTCTTCAGCTACCTGCTCATCAACTGTTTTGGATTTAGTAGCTGTAACTTCGTGGAACGGAAGAGCAGCCGGATCATCTTTTTTCTTAAAAGTAAATTTAAGCAAAGCTACTTCCTGCGCATCCAACTCTTTTGCTGGACCGATATTGTTTTGGTCAGTAAATTCGTGCTTCATAATTTTTATTTTATTTACGGGCAAATCAAAAGTAGGGACTAAATCTAATTCTACTGTCTTACCGGCAGTAGTTACTACCCTTTCCCAACCTTCTTTATATCCTGCTTTTTCTCCGCGCAAAATTCCGCCAATGCAATAAGGGAAATTCATAGTATAAGCAGCTACAGGCCCCAGACCGGCGAAATCATAAACAGTTTGTCCAATTTCACATTTATATTTAAGACAAATAAAACTAGTATCTACTCCTTCCAAAGGTTCGCGATTATATACACCCGTATTTTCATTTTCAACTAATTCATAGGTATATACGGTCATGGGGATTTCTCGAACTCCACAAAAATTTTCATTGGTGTCTGAAGTTACAAAATAAGAAGGCCGGGCAGCAATTTCGCCCCGGTCGGGTAAATTACGAGTTAAATGGACTGTGAAAGCAATATTAAAATTATAGCCCGTAGTTTCGTCTTTTACTTTTACTAAAACAGGATAAACTAAATCGTAAGTAAATTTCCAGGTTTGAATACACAGGAAGGACAGTAAACCGCTTCCCCCTAATTGAGAACTAGTCATAGCTGCTCCTGCTAAAGGCGTTACTGAAAAAACCAGGGGATATCGTTCATCAAAATTAAAATTAGTACTTATTTGTGGATAATCAAAATCTTCGCCCACATCCCAGATGTAATGATTCTGGTAATAAGTTAACTCTTTAGGAAATTCCACATAATCGGTGCCGGCAATTCTTAATTCGCGAAGATTAATTCTTAATAATTCTAAAAGGGTTTGTTTAACTTTAAGTACATCCCAAGTTTTTTTATCACAGCGGATTTCCATTCCGGCAACCGGGACGTCAGGGTGTTCTAAAGCAATCAAATCTTGGGTAATATCTTCTAACTTTAACGTACTCATTTCTTTTTCAACAATAGTTCTAGCAACTTCATATGCTTGTTTTAATTTAATTGGGGATTCTGCTTCATGGTTGATCACTTCAGTAATAACTTCCCCCGCTTTGTTTTTAATTTCCACATCCCAATGTAGATTAAACAGAACTTTATTTTGGGTAATCTCCGTATCAGCAGTTAATTCGCTTTTTTCAATCAGATCGTATTGTTCTTGGAAGGCTTCATTTTCAAATAAACAAGTGCGTACATTTTCTTCCAAATAATTATCAATTCTAATCTTAATTTCATCTATAGAAGGAATGTTTAAAGTTTGACCATAAGCCCAATAAGGGACTTTATTCATGGGAGAAACCTGTAAATGTAAATTTTTATTACTAGCAATTTCGGCAGGCAGTTCGATATAACCGCCTTGCACTCCGATTTTGAACAGAGCGTCGTTTCCTACTTCTTCAATACAAGCAGTAATATATTTTCCAATTTTTCCTTTTTCAGTTGGAATAATTTCTTCCGGATTAAAAGTAACCAACTCTTGTTTGATAAGAACGGTCAAGAATAAAGCCAGCAGCAGCAAGATACCTAAAATAATAAAAATAGTAACCTGCCCTTTTTTACTTAAGTGCCCTTTCTTGCTTAAAACAGTAACTTGCTTTTTTTGGCTTAAAAAAGTACCAGAAATACATCTATCTACATCTACTTTGTACCTCTTTTTACACATCGTATTTAGTATGTTTGGTTCATTTATAAAGGTTGTGCTGGAATAGGCTTGAAATAGAGCGGAAAAAGTAAAAATAAAATGGTCTAAAAGAAAGAGAAAAAATATAGCTTGGTAGTAAAAGAAAAAAGAATAAAAATTAAAATTAATTTTAGATTAAACTTTCAACTAAATCCGCTAATCTTTTACTTGCTTTTCCATCAACTGAAAACTTTTTTCTGTCTTCAGCGAGCTTGCGAACAATTTCTTCGTCTTTTGAAGTGACTTGTTCTAAAATGTTTTTTATTCCTTCCCAATTTTGGGCATAAGGGATTGCTCCCAATGCGAGTGGTGAAAATGGACTAACCCATTCCTCCCCCAGATCTGGGATTAACCCGCCGGTATTTCGATCAAGAAGGGTGGATTCTGTCAAACACGTGCTTCTTCCTGCGGTAACAGAGTAAGCAGCTAACATTAATTGTTGTGTATTGCATCCTCTTGCAGGAATAAATGTAAAGCCGTGGCGGTTAGCTAATTCTTTAGTATAATTTCTATCAAATTCTTCACCCGGGTGCGGCTTTACCACTAACTTCAATCCCGAATCGGAAGCGGCTTCAAATGTAAATTGTGTAACTCCCAGTTCATATAAGAAATCTCTCACTTTTTGTCCAAAAAGCCTATTCACTTTTGCCATATAAACAGTATTTGGGTGTATGGTTTGAGTGAAATGCACGTAAACTGGATTTTCTGGATTAATTCCAACTTCTGCTAATAATTTAACCCTACTTTCATCAGTAAAATCTTCTCGCATTTTTGCGTAATTATCAAAAGCGGTCCAGCCTACAACTCTGCTTCTCTTGCCAGCCTCTTCACCCATTTCACCGCCAAGTTCTTTCCTTGCTGTTTTTACACAATCATCGCTCATTAAAGCTAACAACGTAGGAAGATCAGCAGGATTAACTCCCAATCTTTCTAGATAATTGCTATTTTGGTCTTGAACAGCTACAGTAGGTATTCCTGCTGAATTGGCTGCCCTCAGAAAATGACCATCGGACGTATCGTAACCGGAAAGTCCGACCACAACGGCATCATAATTTTTAACTAATTTAGAATAATCACTGTCAGCAGGATGAATATGTTTATATTCCAACTCTGAAAAACCAGCAGCTTCTATTTCATTCCCAGTAGCGTAAATGGTGGCGTCATGCCCCCGTTGAAATAATTCTCTGGCAACTGGTGCAAGCACATTTACAGACCCCCTTTGTTTAGCTGTAAGTAAAATATTCATATTCTTTAACCTCGTGCTTATTAGATTCTGATACGACTCTTAGAAAATAGCTTTTTAAGAACATATTTTATAAGTGTTATGGAATAAAGGCACTATCCGTTTTATGAGTGATACATTTCTCAAATCACTCACTTTTTTCTTAGTTCTATTTTTGGACTTACAAGAAATGCAGTAGAGAGGAGCTTAAAACAAGAATATTTCTTAACTACTCGCCAAAGCTAATTACAAAAACGAGCAAAATCACTCACTTTTCGAATTGTGCCGGAATAAATAATATTTTACCCAATATAATGAACGTCATCTTCCTTGCCTTTAGTGCCGGCCTGCGGAGATGCTTCCCGAGAAATCCATTCAGTAGTTTTTTTCATCAGCTCGTTCTCAGCTTCCAGAATATCTTTACTGATTTTATTTAAGTTTAGGCCAAAATGAAATTTCTTTTCAATTACTTTTAAAATTTCTTTGGCTCCTTTTATACCTAAATAAAGCGGATTTCCAAACGTTTCTGCCAATAAAGCTACGCCTTTTACTTTTTTCTTTTTTCCTAACCCCAGCAAAATTCCAGAAACACCGATAATTGGTCCAACTACATTAAAGATATTTTTTTCTACTAGCATCCCTTTCTTAACATATTCCTTAAACAATTGCGGATTATTGCTGGTGCAGAATACTTTTGGTTTTTCCGGCAGACTTTGTAATCCGATTCCCCCGGTGGTGATCATTTCTGTACAATTATATTTTTTTACTATTTTCAAGACTTCATCGCAAAAAGAATAACAGCTTTCTTCATCAATGGGTTGAATATCTCCCGTAAGTAAAAGAAGATCTCTTTTTTTGCTTTTTCCACCAAATTTTTTATAATAAATCTCTATTTTAGGCATTTCGATTAGATTATTCTCATTGACAAATACGGAATGAGGGAATTTATAAGAAAAAAAAGAATATAATCTTTTTGCTTTTAATTCTTCGACCAGAAAATCAACGGCAACTTTTCCCACATTGCCTATCCCGGGTAAGCCTTCAATAAAAATCGGCCTATTAAGATTAGGAAGAGTTTTAGCTTCTTGAGTGATTTCCCAGGAACAATTCATAATTTTTAACAAAGAAATTGAGCTTTATATATGTTTTTATAAGTTTCTTCTTTCTGTGCCACATTTAAAAATTATTTTCTTATTAATGCTCGGGTTAGAATGCTAAATTTATAGCTAAAATTTAAAAAGAGATTCCATTCAACGGCTTTTGTGGCTCTTGATTTGTTAGTTTGTATTGGAGTAGATCATGAAAAAGATTTAGTTGGTTTTGTAGAAAAACAAATCTTCAAATACGATCCCAGAATCATCACTTTAGAACAGCCTTTGAATTATTGTCAGTGGCTTGATAAAAGCCAAATCTGGTTAAAAGATTTTGAATTTCATCGTTATGCTCAATTAGCTGAGCACTGTCGGATTCCTATTTATTATTGTGTGGATGGAAATATTGATCCTGGCCAGTGGCCTTTCTTTTCAGAATTAGAAATAGCTTCTTCTTTATCGTTTCCTAAAGATAGAGATAAACTTATTGTAAATTATCAGGGTATCACTTACAATGAAAAAACATATCGTCGGTATACTGCATTAAGTCTAATTTCCCAAAAAGAAACAACCCCTGAACAAAAAATAAAAGAGTTTGAGGGAAGAAACCAATTTATGGCTCAAGCTATTAATAAAATTGTTGAAAAAAGAACTAAAGCTTGGTTCAATCAGCCCATTGATTGCTTAATGCACATTGGGGGGATGGCCCATTTTAATCTCGATGCTTTTAAAAAATATATTTTAAAATTTCCTGTGGAACACTCCCTCCCTAGCCCATATTCTTTGATACAAGATTTGGTTTCTGCTAAAAAAAAGATGGTTATTGATGCGGTTAATGAAACTGTTGAACTTTGTAATCAATAAATAAAATACATTAAACTAACTAACGAAAATAGTTTAAATACCGTCATGAAAACACAAATATCCGAACTGCTTAAGATCAGTAAAACAGTAATTGCAGATTGCGCCTTGCCAAATGGAGCAATTGTTGCCGCAAATTCTAGTAAATCTTATTTTCCTAAAGAGGCAAAAAATTATCGGTATGTTTGGCCTAGAGATGCATTGTATATCTGTATGGCCGCTAATATCTTGGGATTAAATATTGAAGAAAAGTTTTTTAGTTGGTGCATGAAAGCGGAAGGCTGGAAACAGACCGGTTTATTTTATGAAAAATATTTTGTTAACGGTAAGAAAGCTCGGCATCATTTTCAGCCGGATCAAACCGGAAGCATTCTGATTGCTTTATTTAATTATTATAAACACACGCAGAAAAAGTGCAGCGGAGACAAATTTGAAGAATTAATTAAAAAATCTGCAGAGGGGTTGTGTAAAGTCTGGGATACAGATCATTTTAAAATCGTTACTCAGGACTTATGGGAAGAACGACTTTGTTTTCCGGATTTAGAAGAAAATTTTACTTATTCTTTAGCCATCTGCAGTCGAGGATTATTTTGCGCAAACGAATTAATTCCAAATCCAAACTGGTTAAAAACGGCCCAGGAAATGAAAAATGTTTTATTAAATAATTTTAAAGATCAAAACTATTTTTATCGTTCTGCTGGAAAAATAAATGATCTAAGAGTAGATGCTTCACTGCTGGGATTAGTCTGGCCGTCACGGATAATTAAAGCTGACGGCAAACGAATGAAAAAAACAGTACAGCTTATTGAAAAAAAGCTGGTAAAAACTTTTGGCTTATATCGTTATGAACATGATAATTACGATGGCTGGATGTATAAAAATAATACTTCAAATGAAATGCACAGAAAAAAAGGAGCGGGCTATTGGCCTCTGTTAAATTTCTGGATGACTATTTATTATGCACAGAAATACAAAGATATTTCTGGCACGCCAAAAATTTGTAAAATTTTTGAGCGTTTAGAAAAGAGTAGCGGCAGCAATAATCTTAACGATAGAAAAAAAGCAGCAGAATATTATCATAAAGTTCTCAGTGATTTAACCATAAGAAATACGCACTTTATTCCCGAACAAATTTTTAACAACAATATTCAAGTAGCTGTTTCCCCTTTATGTTGGTCCCATGCGATGTTTGTAATTGCTACGAAGAAATTAGGGTTTGTTTGAGAAAATAACGTTAGGGCCCCTTGTTATACAACGGTGAGCGTAACGCAGTGAAACAAAAGCATAGCGCTCCCTTGAGTCGTTTGGAGTGCCCCATCAATCTTTTGAATAAACAACTAAATGTTTATGTTTAGAATCAGAAGTCATAGGAATTCCTGCAAGTTCTCCTAATTCTTGAATTTTGGAATCTTGCATATTCGATTTTTTAATGAAAAAGACCTCAACATCATATTTTTTATTGATAAATTTATTATTTCGATAAGCTAAATTCATACTATCATCTGGAAAAGGTTTTCCATCTGGTTCTCTATTAAGCCATTTTGGAATTTCAAAATCATTCTCAACAAAAATAATGAAATCAAAATCAGAAAATAAACTGTTTCTAAATCCCGGCGGTTCATATTCTCCAAATGAATTTTTTACAGATGAACCAATTAAAATTATTTTGATTATTTTTTTATCAGGTAGTAATTTTGATTTTATTTTTTCAATGGCTTGATTTCTAAGAGAATCAATTTCTTCTTTTGGAAAAACCTTTTTTTGAGGTCTTTTTTTTAAATGTTTTTCCATATGATTATTGAATTTCTGTTACTTTATTAATATTACTTAAAGAGGCACGGAAAACGATTTTGCATAACAACAAATATAAGAAAAAAGCTTTAAAATTTCAATAAAAACATGCGAGGGACGTGATTCGAACACGCGAACCCACTAAGGGACCACCCTTCTGCAGAATTTCTTCCTCAAGGTGGCGGATAAAGTCAAGCAGCGCTGAATGCGGTTAGCAAACCCGCTGCTCTTTGACCGCTCTCCCACCCTCGCATAAAATAGCTAATAAATGTTTTCTTTAAAAAGGTTGCTAAACCTCTACTATACTAAAGAAAACTATTTAAATGACCATCTCTTGAGATAAAGAGTTTAAATACTAATTAATTAAAAAAGAGAATAAATTAATAATAAACCAAATAATATTAATAACAAAATTAAATAGTTAATTAATAATAAAAGGGGCGAAAAGCATGGAAATTCGTAATTCAAGAACCTGTGAAAAATGCGGAAATTCTAGTCCATTGAATAAAGTAAAGTTATTTCCTAAAGACAAAGAAAGCAACTGGCTGGTCTGTGAAGAGTGCTGTGAAAAATTAAAAGTTGCTGCAGATAAATTAAAAACCGGTATTGAAGGGCATAGAAATATCCCTATGCTTAAGAGAGAACCAATCCGAAATGTAGTTAAGGCAAAAGAAGAAATCAAAGCAAAACCTATTCAAGTGGAAAAAAAAGAGGATTTGGATCTTCAAGTTGTATTTTGTTCTCGCTGTAAATATAAATTTAAAATAAATGTACAGCGGGCAGACATATGTTTTCGCGTCTTTTGCCCTTTTTGTGGTAAAGATGACCGGCTGATAAAATAGATTATTAACAAAAAGTTAATTAAAGATTAGATGATTATTAAATAAAAAAGAGATTGGAAGATGTTATATATTCATAAACTTTCAGACTTGAACCAAAAAACTGCTGACACTGAAAGCGTTTATCTCATTCGGGAGATGAAACAAAAGATTGCTTTTCCTTTTTCAGCGGTAAAACTGCAGGAATTTCTTGAAGAACACGCTCTTTCCGAATCAGATCTTGCGGCTATGGAAGCTTCTCTGCAATTAGTTGAACCAACCTTGCTTAGAATTGAAACTTTGTTAAAAGAAAACGACCCGTTATATGAATTGACCAACCTGCAAAGGAGCATTCAAATATTAACTGGTGTGCCCGCATACCTTTCTAAAAATTTAATTTATGGCAGAGAACGATTTCTGGAACAAAACCAGTTCATTGAAACATTTACCAACCTATTAAATGCTATTCCTCGTTTAAAAACTACGGAAGAGAAAATTGCTGCTAATGAAAAAATCAGTAAAATGTTTGAAACTGTTCTGCGCAACCCAGAATTTTGTTTTAAGTTTACCGATATTATCCATGAAGGGCATGTTAGTAATGTGGGGGGATTAAGAGAAAGCATGGCTAAAGGTTATCTTTTTCACTTCACTTTAGAAGAAGAATTAAAGAAAGCTGATTTCAGCACAGTTAAATTAAGAATTCCCTCAGATAAACGACAAGAAGTGGAACAGATTGAAGAAGATATTTCGACTATTTATCGCGGCATACAGAGAGCTTATGCGCTCAATAAGCGGATGGTGGATTTATCCGTTATGCTTTATTCTTTGGTAAAATGGGCGCATAGTGATATTAGATGTTAGATGGGTTGAATTTAATCTTTAAAAGGTTTAACCTTACTTACAAATTCGTTCTCTTCGATAAAAAATCTCCACTGTAGATGCACAGCATCTTTAATGCCGATGCGGGAACTTTTACCACATCGGTTAACTTTATAACCGTCATCGTAAACTTTAACTTCTTTTCCCAGCGGCAGACCATTAAAATTTTTATCAATGCCTAAAGCTTGACATAGCTTTCCCGGTCCGGAGCAAATCTGAACAACTTTATCGGTTTTTCTTTTTTGTTTTAATTCGGCTATTTTATTTAACGGCTCAACTGCCCGAATCAAAACTGCACCTGCTTTTTCTTTCTCCGTCGTAAAATTAAGGCAATGATACATGCCATAAATCAAATAAACATACACGTGCCCATAAGTTTCAAACATTAAAAAACTTCTTTCCGTTTTCTTAAACGCGTGCGAAGCAGGATCCCGCCCATAAGCTTCCGTTTCCACAATTCTCGCTTGATAGCCGTTAACAAAAATAACTTTCCCTAACAAATCTTTAGCTACTTTAACTGTATCGCGTGCAAAAAAAGACTTAGGAAGTATTTCCATGGCTATTGAGCATACCTTAACCAATATTTAATAATTTAAGAATAGTTTATAATTATTGTGCCTAATTCTGGTTGGTCTTCTCCCAAGGGGATGATTACTGGTTCGTAACCAGGATTATCTTTTTCTGTAGAAGGTAAGGGAAGCTGAGGTTCATCGATGGGCAACTGTAAAGGGATAGGCTCCCATTGTTTTTTCTTTTCCCGTTCTTTTCTTAAGATTTCTTTAATTACAAAATCATCCAACATTTTTAAAAAAAAAGGTAAGAGAATATTTAAACTTATTTACTATGTTATATATAGATAACTGCATAACTTAGAGCACATATGTTCCAACAAAGAAAGAGTTT
>ERZ1292625.1315-Hain-H41-01um-R1-1315-length-30410-cov-7_pt1 | contig 30410 bp, 30 predicted proteins | sample MGYA00564400_ERZ1292625 | MGnify/ENA primary metagenome ERZ1292625 (study PRJEB36523, sample SAMEA6512639) | groundwater metagenome | collected 2019-01-08 | study: AquaDiva: Metagenomics assemblies of 32 groundwater samples | reverse complement strand
ATTCTTAAAAGATTATCAATTAATTAAACCGCCAAATGTGTGTGCCTAAAACATTGTTATAGTTCAAAACTTGGCTTATTTACTAGCTATTTATGGGCTATTTTTATCTCAACTCATAACGTATCCCGAGCTTACGATCGTAAGCTCGGGATACGTTTTTGATTTAGATTTGTTATTTGGCTCGGTAAACTATATCGCCCAACTGATCGTTACGAAAAATTTTAACTCCAGACTTTGCTAACCGATCCAACACCAATGACGTGGGGTGCCCATACGAATTATTTCCAACTTGTATAATAGCTTCCTCGGGTTTAACAATTTTTAAAAAATTTTCCGATGTAGAAGTTTTAGAACCATGATGCCCAATTTTTAAAACATCTATATCCTCTAGAGTGTTTGACTTGTCCTGCGAAGCTTTAGCGAAGTAGGATGCGATAAGTTGTCGTTCTAATATTTCTTCCATATCGCCTGTTAACAAAAACTTTTTATTGCCCAAACTAAGTTCGCTCACCACCATACTTTCGTGTATGCCTTTAAAATTTTTGCTTAGTGTATTTTTTAAAGGGGTTAATATTTTTAAAATTGGATCTTTTTCATAACTAATTAAATCTCCAGCTTCTGCTACATAGACATTACTACCCTCTTTTTTAAGCGCATCTAAAAACTCGGCATAAATTTTGCTTTCGTAATTAGCACCTGCAAACATAAAGTTTTGAACTTTATAATCTTTTAAAACAGAAAGTAACCCGCGCAAATGATCGGCGTGCGGATGAGTTAAAATAACAAGTTCTATATCTTTATCGTAGAAGGGAATATATTTAGAAATTTTTGCCGAAATATCGGTGTTAGGCCCGCCATCTATTAAAATTTGTATGTCGCTTGGTAAAACTATTAACTGGCTATCGCCTTGGCCCACATTTAAAAAAATAACTTCTGCTTTTTGATTATCTTTTTCAAAAACAAACCAAAAAATTAAAACTGTAATAAAAGTTAAAATACCTAAAATAAAGCTTTTAGTTAATTGAATCATTGTAACCGTGTTTTTCTAAGTATAACCAAAATAGATAAATAAGAGGATAAAAAATAAAAATAATTAAACCGGTTTTACCTAAGTTAATGCTAGCCCAACTAAACGAACCAAAAAAATCTACAATTTTTATATTAGCTTTTAAAATCAGCCAAGCTGGCCATAAAAATATTTGCGCTAAATAACTATTCCAAGAAACCGCCACAAACCCTAAACCTAAAAACATTATCGGGTTAAGCATCGGCACCACAAAAATATTGGCTACTGGGCTTATAGCCGAAAGCGTGCCAAAATTATAAACCATAACTGGCCAAGTGGTGGTTTGCGCCGCCATAGAAAGCACCACTAATTCGCGCATTGGTTTTATGGGAATCCAAAACAAAATTTTGTCCCAAAAATTTTTAAAATAAACAATGCCAATAACCGCCAAAAAAGAAAGTTGAAAACCAATACTAAAAACCAAAAGCCGTGGGTTTAGCGCCACCATAAAAAACGCGGCCAACATTATTGGCCGCCAAGCCTGCACCAACCTGCCTTTATTTTTGGCCCAAAGTAAAAGTATGCCCATTATGCCGGCGCGCACCGCCGAAGCTGGCGAACCCACTAAAAATATAAAAGCGATTACAGCCAGAACTGCCACATAAAAAGCTTGCTTCCGCCATAAGCCAATACCAATCGCAAAATCCATAATCATTAAGGCGATTATAGAAATATTCATACCAGAAATCGCCAAAACATGCCGAGTACCAGTTATATTAAAATCGTTCTTGATTTTACTAGAAACATCTTTTTCATAACCAAAAACCATAGCATTAAAAAGAGCACCTTCATTTTGCGGTAAAATTGATTTTGTGCGATTAACCAAATATTCGCGCGAAATATTCCAAAAAGTTTTTTCGTTTAGAGAAAAATCTTCGTGGTAAGTTCCCGCTCTTAAAAAACCCAGCGCTGCAGAAAATAAAATTATAAAAGCTAAAAATAATTTATCAGAACCGCCAAAAATTTCTAAAACAGCACAAATTATAGCTATTAAAATAAAAATAAAAACCAGCCAAAAATAAAAACCGATAATAGATTGAGCCAATACACCTATTAAAAATCCAAAAGAAACACCCGCTAAAGCTCTTGATGATTTCATTATCTTTTAGTATACTCATCGCGACACCAATACGCGAATTCACCCGAATGACACGAATAAAATTCATTTGTAAATTTGTGTGTATTCGTAATTAGTGTCGCTATTATTATGTTATCAATGAACAATCTAAGACCAGGCGTTTTAATAGATTTAGAGGGCGAACCCTACCAAGTTTTAGAATCCAACTTTAATAAAGTTGCTCAAAGAAGGCCAGTTATGCAAACTAAAATCCGCAATGTAATTACGGGCAAAGTTCGTTCGGAAACTTTCCAACAATCCGACAGCATTAAGGAAGCCGATATAGAACGATTAAAATCTAAATTTACCTATCGCACCAAAAATGAGTTTTTCTTTCAGGCTGAAGGTGGAGAAAAAATGAGTTTTAGTGAAGAAACCTTAGAAGATAAAGTTAAATTCCTTAAAAAGGATATGCCGGCAGATATTTTTTTATTTAAAGGAAAACCAATATCTTTAGAATTACCAATTAAAGTTATTCTAGAAGTAAAAGATGCTCCGCCAGCCGCTCGTGGCGACACTGTGCAAGGTGCATTAAAAGACGCCATTTTAGAAACCGGTGCCGAAATAAAAGTTCCATTATTTATTGAGGCCGGTGAAAAAATAGAAGTAGATACTAGAACAGGATCCTACGTCCGCCGAGCCCAAGTTGATTAGATGGAAAGGATTAAAGGATAGTAGATTTATATTTAAAGACAGAATATACCGAATCTACGATCGTAGATTCGGTATATTTTTTACTAATTAAAATTAAATTAAAATCCATTTTTTGAAGCCATGGCAAAAGCAATTAAAAGCGAAAGTATTAAACCAACTATAAAACCAATTAATAAACCAATAAGCATTTTATTTTTTACCAGAAAAAAAGTTTGTAATTTCTTCCCAGTTTGCAGACGAAATAACAGCGATAGTTCCGCCTAAGAAAAACCCTGCTAAAAAACCAATTATTAAACCTAGGGCAAACATAATTTTTAGTACTCCACTCCCTTTCTGGCTGAAACACCTTTATTAAAAGGGTGCTTTATTTCTTTAACCTCCGAAACCAAATCAGCAAGTTCTATAAGCTTATTGTGGGCGTCTCGCCCTGTAACCATAATATTAACAATTCCACGATATTTTTTCAAAAAAGAAAATACTGGGCTTATTTTTAACAAGCCTAATTTTATAGCTACATTAATTTCGTCTAAAACAACTAACTGGTATTTTTTAGATTCTATGGCTTTTTTGGCAACACCCCAAGTTTCTTCGGCCGCCTTGATGTGAACTGATTTTGGATACGAATCGCCCAATATTCCAACAAAACCTTTGCCACCCTTAATAATGTCAAAATCATACCAATTCTCCAGACCCTCTAATAATTTATTGTCTTTTATTTTTGATTTTTGAGATTTGATTTTTGAGATTAGGACATCCTCGCCCGAAACCCACGGCCCTTTTATAAACTGATACATAATGGCCCTGCCACCTTCGCCCACCACGCGTAAAGCCTGCCCCAAAGCTGAGGTTGTTTTACCCTTACCATTACCAGTAATCACCATTAACATTCTTGATAAAAATTTATAGCTAACATATAGTGTAATCGTTCTTTTAAACCTAACTAATAGGAGGTGTCCAATGGATTATATTAAACAGCATTTAATGGAAACCGAGGAAATCATTAAAAAACTAGATTTAGAAACTATTGAACGAGTTGTTGATTTATTAGTAGAACTTCGACAACTTGGGGGTAGGATATTCTTTCTTGGTGTAGGTGGAAGCGCTGCTAATTGTTCTCATGCTGTAAATGATTTTCGTAAAATAGCCGAAACAGAAGCCTATGCACCCACAGACAATGTGTCAGAATTAACTGCGCGAATTAACGATGATGGCTGGGCTGGAGTATTTTCTCAATGGCTAAGAATTAGTCAATTGCAAAGTCGGGATATGATTTTTATTCTATCAGTAGGTGGAGGTAATCTTGAAAAAAATGTAAGTCCCAATTTAGTAAAAGCAATGCAATATGCTAAAGGCGTTGGCGCAAAAATTGTAGGGATAGTTGGACGTGACGGAGGATACACGGCACAAATTGCCGATGCTTGTATAATCGTGCCGACTGTTAACTCAATAAATATCACACCGCACACCGAAGCGTTTCAGGCAGTAATTTGGCACTTACTAGTTTCACATCCAAAACTTAAAGCTGTACCAACCAAATGGGAAACCATCAAGTAAAGTATCACCGCCATTCATAAAATGAATGGCGGTTTTATTTTCTAGGAACATCCACCATTAGCCTCGCCACATTGTCTGCAAGTTAAACAAGTTCCAGTACGAATCATCATTCCACCACAAAGTTTACAGACTGTTCCTGCATAAATAACGCTCGCTGTTTTTTCAGCCCGAGGCTGACCAGCCGTGGGCTGGTTAACTGTTTTAACTTCCACCGCTACAGGCTCTTTTGCTGCCAAGCTTTCCATAATCAAAACACTCGCTTCGGATGAATTATCTTTAATGGAAGGCATATGAGTTTCTATTCTATTGGCAGAATCTAAACCAAATTCAGCTAAATCATCGGCCTGTAAAAATCTTAAAGCTAAATATTTAAAAATATAATCGGTTATGGAACTCACCATTGGAATATTGGCGTTTTCGGTAAAACCCATCGGCTCGTAACGCCCGTGTATAAATTGGTGACATAATTTTTTTAAAGGCACGCCGTGTTGCAACGCCATAGAAACAGAAATAGCGAATGTATCTAACAATCCGGCTAAAGTTGAACCTTGTTTAGCAATACGAATAAATATTTCGGCAAGCGTGCCGTCATCGTATATACTATGCGTTAAGAAACCTTGATGCCCCGCAATTGTAAACTTATGAGTTTCGGAAAGACGAGTAGCTGGAAGTTTTCTTTGTTGTGGTACAACATTAACAGTCTTAACCTCGGCCTCTGCTTTGGCTTCAATCGATGTAGAATCTTTTTCCTTTTTCTTAGTAGATAAAGGTTGAGCCGCTTTACAACCATCTCGGTAAACCGCAAAAGCTTTTAAGCCCAATTTCCAACCCATTATGTAAGCTTCTTGAATTTCTTCCACAGTGGTTCCTTCGTCCATATTAAATGTTTTAGAAATCGCACCCGAAATAAACGGTTGAACCGCCGCCACCATTTTAACGTGACCCTGCCAATGAATCGATCTTGTGCCAGCGGCCGGCTTAACTGCGCAATCAAAAATTGCCAAGTGTTCCTCTTTTAAATTTGGCGCACCTTCCACAATACCTTTTTCTTCTATATATTTCATTATTTCTTCGTTCTGGCTTGTAAAATATCCAAGTTTTTTTAAAGCCAAAGGAATAGTGTCGGCCACAAATTTCATATAACCACCACCTACAAGTTGTTTATAAATTAATGGGGCAAATAAAGGTTCAACACCTGTACAAGCGCAATCCATCATTAAGGCAATCGTGCCAGTTGGTGCAATAACAGTTACTTGAGAATTTCTAACCCCATGTTTTTTAGCCAAATTAAATGCTTCCACCCAAGTGTCACCCGCAGTTTTTAAAAGTTTTTTATCATCCATTGCCTTTGGATTTATTTCTTTTACTTTATCGCGATGCATACCGATAACTTTTAATTGAGGTTCTTTGTTTATGGCGTAGCCATTATGTGCACCAATTTTTGAAGCCATCACTGCCGATAATCTATAAGCTTCGCCGGTCATAAGCGCAGTTATAGCACCCGCCCAAGCCCGAGCCTCGTTAGAATCGTAAGCCAAAGCTTTAGCCATTAATAATCCGCCCAAGTTTGTAAAACCTAAACCTAATTCTCTAAAATTGTGTGCGGTTTCTTCTATTTTTGGAGTTGGATACGAAGAATGCCCTACAATAATTTCTTGTGCCAAAATCATAACATCTACCGCTTGAACAAAATCTTTAACCTTAAAACTTCCATCTTCGGCCAAGAAATGAATTAAATTTATAGAAGATAAATTGCAGGCCGAATTATCTAGGTGCATATATTCACTGCATGGGTTACAGCCATTGATTGGCCCAGTGTTAGAAGACGTATGCCATTTATCTATTGTGGTTTTATAATGCACCCCAGGATCAGCACATTCCCAAGCCGCCAAAGAAATTTCATGCATAAGTTCGCGGGCTTTATAAGTATTGGCAATTTTTCCTGTGGTAATAAATTTAGTACTCCATTCTTTGTCTTCCTCTACAGCTTTTAGGAATTCGTCCGACAAGCGCACAGAATTATTGGCATTTTGATATTGAATAGATGACCAAGCTGGCTCGTTCAAATTTTGCATATTGTAACCAGAGGATATAAAAGCCCTAACTTTTTTTTCTTCTTCGGCTTTACAACGAATAAATTCCATTACATCGGGGTGGTCAATGTTTAACAAAACCATTTTAGCGGCACGGCGCGTAGCTCCACCCGATTTTATCATCCCTGCCACCGAATCGGCTCCGCGCATAAATGAAACCGGCCCCGAAGAAAAACCACCGTGAGACAATGGTTCACGAGAAGAACGTAAGGCCGACAAATTTATACCCGCCCCCGAACCTCCTTTAAAAATTCTAGCTTCGGTAGAAATCCAATCCATTATAGATTCCATACTATCGTCTACGCTTAAAATAAAACAAGCCGAACACTGTGGCTTTTCTTTTATACCCACATTAAACCAAACAGGGCTATTAAACGCCGATTTTTGGTAAACCAACAAATGAGTTAGCTCGTCTTCAAACGCTTTGGCTTCGGTTTTTGTATTAAAATAACCAGACGATTCGCCCCATGCAGTAATATTTTTTACCACACGGTTTATCATCTGCTTAACCGAAGTTTCACGTTTATCGCCCGAACCTCGAAAATATTTGGAACCCGTAATACTAGCCGCGTTATGAGACCAAAATTTTGGAAATTCTAAATTTTTAGCATCTACCAACGTGCCTTGCGGGCCAGATATTTTTATATCTCGCTTTTCCCATTTAAATTCATCGTAAGGGTGAACATTGGGCTTAGTAAAATATCTTTTAACTAAAAAAATTTTATTCGTTGACGAATCGCGTTTGCCCGACTCGTCGCGTTTGACGCGATCGGCAATAGAAGAATTTCCCATATTTTTTATGAGATTCGTTAGCTTGCAACCAGAATCCACCTTATTCAAGGGAAAACCTTGAATCAAAAAGTCTCCAGACGACCAAAACTACCAGAGACTTCTAAACTCAAGGGCTAATTGCAAAAAATCCGAACCGCATTTTTTTATAAAATTTAAACTACTTAAATTCATTTTACACCCTTAACTTTTAAAACGGATATCCACAGATAAATGCATAAAAATTGACAACTTTGACAAGAAAAATTTAGACTGCTTTAATTTAATAAAGTTCCTTAATAAAAACTCTCAAAACTAGAAGGAGGGCTTATGCAAAAAGGAGATATAGCTACAAGACTCTCTTTAGTACCTATATTTGGTTTTACCTTTCTTGCTTATTTGATAAACGAAAACATAGCTGTATATGTATGGGCAGGATCTTTAACTACTTGGATTTTTCTAAACGGAGTTGTAAGAACTCCAAACACTTCCTTCGAGGAGAACAGTGCATGGCTAAAAGAAAAATTTCAGAGGATCGAGGTGGAAACAGAACAACAAGAACACCTTACCACTCTATCAGTTTGAAAAAAGCTCTAAAAGCGCTCCAAGAAAAACCGCAAGAAGAATTTGATCGTCTTAGGGAGGCCATAGAAACATACGGCATACCATTACCAATTGATTCTGAATATTAAAAAAGGGGAGGCAACATACCTAGAAAGAAAAAATAACTTCTATTGAAGTCCCACTTCGATAGAATTAACAATTCCATCTTGATCAGGTAAGTAAAAACCTTAAGAAAAGGAGTCTGCATAATGAACAAGGATGCGCTATATGGTTTTTTAATGCTGATGACTTTCTTCTTTATCGCTCCAGCTTTACTGGTATTAGCAGGCCCAGAATATGCCAAATTATCACTGGCTATTCTCTCTGGTATGTGTATAGCTAGAATCATCGAGCTGTTTACCGAACCAACACAGAATCAAGCCAAAAAAGATTCATGTCCTGTCACAAAAACCTAGACCCAAAAACAAACCCCGCCCCGACAATATCGGAGCGGGTATTTTATTTCTTTATTTCCTCTACGCCTAAATCTCGGCATATTTTTCGAGCTAGAAACTTATCGACCTCACTGTGCCGAGGTACTGTAGAAGTTTGTCTTGTTTTAGGATTAAAAAAGACGCTATGTTTAGCGCCTTCTCGGACAAAAACACATCCGTGAATAATTATATGTTTAACTAAATCTATCCGTTTCATCAGTAAGAAACTACTAACGATTCCCTTACTAACTTTCCGCCTAGTTCCTGTTCTAAAATACTTCTGTTTGATTTCAAAACCAAACTTAAGGCTTCATTCAAATTTTCTTTAAGCCCTTTTAAGGTTTTGGCCTGTGAATTTGCGCCAGGAACTTCTTCTACCCAGCCCACATACCACTTGCCTCTTTTTTTATAAACCACAGTAAACTGCTTTTTCATAATTAATAATCTACCACGAATACATTTTTGTTTCAACAAAAATAGCACGAGAATACGATCGTATTCTCGTGCTAAAATGTTTAGTTAATACTATAGAGGCTTAATCCTCTATAGTTACTTCATCTTTCTTCTAATAAACGCTGGCACAATAAATTCATCATCGTTTTCATCTTCTTCATTAACCGAAGAAACTTGTGCTTCAAAAGCTTTGCCTTGTGGTTTTACTGTTTTTAAAAGAATATTTTCTTCGCCACCATCGTCTCTTCTTGGCACATAAGATTCTCTAGGTTTAAGAAAAGATGAAGTATCGTTAAGTAAAGATTTTCCTTCAGAAACTTCCGAATTAAAACCTGTAGCTACCACTGTAACTTTTATTTCCCCCTTCTTAAGTTTGTCGTCTATAACTGCACCAAAAATTACTTTGGCATCGCGATCTATCGATTCTGTAATAATTTGAGCCGCTTCGTTTACCTCGCTCATACTTAAATCGGCGCCACCAGAAATGTTAAATAAAACTCCTTTGGCCCCGTTTATAGATACTTCTAACAATGGTGAGTTAATAGCTGCTCTGGCCGCTTCTTGGGCTCTGTCGTCTCCGGTAGCGCGCCCTATACCCATTAAAGCCGAACCAGCGTCTTTCATAATAGCTTTAACATCGGCAAAGTCGACGTTAACGATACCGGGCAAAGTTATAAGATCGGAAATACCTTGAACCGCTTGACGCAAAACATCGTCCACAATTTCAAACGAACTTACAAGCGAAGTCTTACGGTCAATAATTGTAAGTAGTCTATCGTTAGGAATAACGATTATAGTATCTACTCTTTCTTTTAATTCTTCTATACCAGATTCGGCAATTCTATTTCTTTGTAAACCTTCAAAAGAAAACGGTCGAGTTACAACAGCCACGGTTAAAGCACCAGATTCTTTGGCAGCTTCCGCCACTATTGGTGCCGCCCCTGTACCCGTTCCTCCGCCCATACCACAAGTTATAAAAACCATATCGGAACCACGAATTGCCTCTTCTATTTCTTCACGGCTTTCTTCGGCCGCTTGCCGGCCAATATCTGGATTCATGCCAGCACCTAAGCCACGAGTTGTGTTTTTGCCAATATGAATTTTTCTAGGCGCTAAACAATGATGAAGTGCCTGCGCATCAGTATTAACCGCCACAAAATCTACGCCTTGAATTCTGCTCGCCATCATTCGGTGAATAGCCGAGCCACCAGAACCACCAACACCAACAACCCTTATTCGGGCAAAAGTTTCTACATCGGGTTTAACTTGAGGCATATCTTGAAAATTTCTAAATTATAATATCTAATTTATAAAAACAATTGTAAATCTAATTGATAGGATTATAGCGCCCTATTGAAAAAACACAAGTTCGACCACAAAAAAATAACACTCCGGTTTGTTTCCGGAGTGTTGCTTATTTAGTTCAGTGACATTAAAACAGGAATTCTTTTACTTTTAACAAGTATCCAGTCTGTAAGATAACGATATACACTGAAGGCATCGTCAGCGGTTGGAGTTCCTCCTCTGGAAGGAACTGCTAAAAGATAGCTTTCGTCTTCCGATAATCTAAAAATTCTATCGCCTAAAAGGCGACAGCAACGACGACCATAAAGAGCCTTCAAACAACTACCGTATACGGCAATCTCTCCTATCTCTTCTTTAAAAACAACAAGAATCATTAGGTTAGGAAGTTTCTGCATTTCTTCGTAAGGATCGATAGTTTGACCATTCCTTAAAATCCTCAAAAGAGTACCAAATTCCAAATCCATAGATACATTCTGTCTTCTTGCTTCAAAACTCATAACCAGCCTCCCCATGGCTTTATGAATTTGAAGTGAGATTATAAGGTACCAAAAAATTTATAACATAAAACAAAAAAATCCGCTAGATATCAAACTCTCTTTAATCCGGCTATCCAAACATTGTTCCTAATAGCATCACGGAGATGACCGATTCTACAATTGAGAGGACTCCGTGTCGTCTATTAGGAACAATGTTTAAAAAAAATAATTAAGGTATAAGCTCCGAAAACCAATCTTTAATTTTCGACCACAAACCAATTCCTGGTAAAAATTCCGTTGTTGTTTTTGGTCTATCTTTTTTAGTTAGTTCATTGTCGTTTTCATAAAGTAAAATTCCTGCGAGAGTTGCAGTCTCTGGGCCAAATAATTCACTAAAATCTGTTTTAATTTCGCGGGCTCGGCCAATTTCAATATTTAACTTTAATTTTTTGCGAGCGAGTTCCATTAAGCCCTCCATTTTTACACCCCCTCCCGTAAGCACCACCCCCGCCGGCAAATTAGCTTTACCAGATTTTTTAATTTCTTCGTTAACCATTTCAAAAATTTCGCTGGCACGTGCTTCAACAATTCTAGCAAGTTCCCATTTAGATATAACCGCATCGTTATTTGTCCAATCAGCTAAAATAATTTGCTCCCTTCTAGAAACATTACCAGATACACAACAGGCATGTTCCAATTTAATTCTTTCTGAAACTTCGTGTGCCACCTTAAGCCCAACTGCCATATCGTTAGTTATACTACCCGAGCCCACCGGCACCACGCTCGCATGTTTAAGTTCTGATTCTTCCCAAATAGAAACCCCTGTCGTACCAACACCGATATCAACTACCGCCACGCCAAGTTCTTTCTGCTTCTTTGTTAAAACCGCACGGCTAACAGCCAACGGAGAATAAATAATATTTTCTAATTCGAGCCCTGCATCGTGGATAGCTTTTCTTACAGATCTTAAAACAGGTGTAGAACCTAAAACTAAAATGGAATCAGCTTCCAATCTAACACCTTTCATACCTATTGGATCCTTAGCTTTGTCTATTCCATCTACAGTATATGAAACTGGAATAGTATGAATAATTTCTCTATTAGGTGGTAAAGGAATAGTTCTAGCAGAATCTAACACCCTATTAACATCATCTAAAGAAATTTCCCCATCAGCCCTAGAAACAGCAATAGAGCCATGAGAATTCACTAATTTAAAATGAGGACCACTTAAACCAACAAACAAACGAGTTATTTTTACATTGCCACTTTTAGAAGCCACTTCAACAGCTTCTTTAATTGATTCAACTGCTTCTTTGGCATCTATTATCTGGCCTCTTCTTATGCCTCTAGATAAACTCTCTCCAAAAGCAATAACTTTTAAATCTTCTCCAACCAAAAGAGTGCCTACTCTAATTTTGTGTGAGCCTAAATCTAGCGCGGTGATAATATGTTCTCGGGCCATTTTCGAAAATTAAAAACTTAAAAATCAAAAGGCAAAATTACAGTTCAAAATTTAAAAGTTTTGAATTTTTACTTTTATTTTTGACCTTTGACTTTTAAACTTTGAATTACACCTCCAAAACTACTCCAAGTTTCTTTAAAATCTTATTCTCCAAACCAGTCATTACAACTTCATCTTTTCCCAGAAGATGATCGTATCCAGCTAAATGCAATATACCATGAACGACTAGTCGCGTCATCCATTTTTTTTGTGTAAAACCATACTTTTTTGCCTCTTCCAACACTACTGCTGGGCAAATAACCACATCACCTGCCCCGAGATCATCTGAGAGGCCAGTTTCAAAACTTAAAACATTGGTCGGCTTGTTTTTAGCGCGATATTTTTTATTAAGTTCCGCCATTTTCTTTTTAGAAACAAAAATAAGACCGTAATCTGCTACGGTCTTATTTTTTGGTAAACAGGAGTTTACCGATTTTAATATTTTATTTTTATCTATTCCAGAATAAGAAAATTTAACATTGCGCTCCATTTTGTTTTTACTCTAACATCGGTTCAAGTATATTTTTGACTCTATTACCATCGGCACGCCCAGCCAGTTCTTTAACCGCTAAGCCCATTATTTTTCCAAAATCTTTTTTAGATTTTGAACCAACTTCGGCCATAGCTTTATCTACAGCTTTTTTAATATCTTCGGCACTAGCTTCTGGTGGTAAATATTTTTTTAAAATTTCAACTTCAACTTCTTCGCTTGCAGCTCTTTCTTCTTCTCCAGCTGTTCTAAAAGTAGTTGCAGAATCTAAACGCTTTTTAGCTTCGGAACGTATAACCTCCTGTGTTTCCGCTTCGGTTAAACCCTCTTCTTTCTTTTTCTTTTCTATTTCTTTGTTTTGAATAGCTGCTTTAATCATGCCCAAAAGCGAACGGCGAAAAGCATCACCAGCTTTTAGAGCTTCTTTAAGATCAGAGTTGATCTTTTCCTTTAAAGGATTCACTTATCTTTTTTGTTTTATTTTTGATAAATCCATCTTCTCCCCTGGTTCGATTTCACCTAACTTGCTAAGTTCAGCTCGCATTCCACGCAACTTTTCTCGGCGCAAAGCGCTTTTTTTCTTCTTAAGTTTATTCTTTGGGCGAACGTTAAACCTATTCTGGCGTGCTTTAAGCAAAACACCGCTTTGTCTAACTTTTTTGGTGAATCGTCTCAATAAATTTGAAGTTGATTCTTTATCTTTTTTCTTTAGCTCTATCATAATATGTCTTATTGGTCCTGTATGACCTATTCTAGGGTAATTCTACCTTTCCACCTGCCAATAAATGCAAGTGTAAATGATCAATCATTTGACCACCATCTCGACCTACATTAAAAACCAATTTATAACCCGAAATATTTTTATTTCTTGCTACCTCGGCCGCTTTTTTAACCACATTCATAACAATCGACCAATCTTCGGCAGTTACCGCTGAAACCGAATGAATATGTTTTTTAGGCACAACCAACAAATGCGTTTCGGCTTTAGGGTGGATATCCTTAAAAACTATCGTTGACTCATCTTCAACTACAATGTCAGATGATACCTCATGTTTCGATATTTTGCAAAAGATACAGTCCATTGGTAAATGGTAAAACAAAAAATAACATTGGTCAAAAAATGACTATTCCCAGAAGGTCATTCCTTCTGGGAAATAACAATAAAAAAAGGCCGGCGTTTTATGGCGCCGACCAACTAGAGAAGCCTTGCGGACCACCCACGTCAACTGTTAAACCACGGAATGATCCAGTTAACCGCGGCATACCAAAGTCCCAAAACAGCGAGCACGGCGAGAGTCAGCCAACCCGCAAAACTTGAACATGGTGACTGCGAGCTCATCATTCACCTCCTTTGTTAAGGTTAACTACAAATTAGCAACAGTGTTTATAAAAGTCAAAAAATTTAGCTCTTCAACCTTCTTTTAACCTCACTCATCAATTTAGCCAACGGCACAGTTTCTTGAACGCCCGAAGTCATATCGCGGATAATAATTTCGTTGTCCAACGCTTCTTTTTGGCCTAAAATTAAAGTTAATTTAACACCAAGTTTATCGGCGTTTTTCATTTGTGATTTTATAGAATGCTTGCTTATGGATTCCGCCATTAAAACTCCTTCTTTCCTAAATTCTTCTAAAATCTTAAGGCTTTTCTTTTTAGCCAAATCTCCTAGTTGTACTAAAAATAACTTATACTGTGGCCAAGAAGGTATTCTAGATTTTGCTTCTTTCATTTCTAGAATTATTCTTTCCATACCCGCCGCAAAACCTATAGCTGGAATACTTTTACTTCCCAACATTTCGGCCAGTCCGTCGTATCTACCGCCCGAAGCTAACGCCGATTGCGCACCTCTTTTTTCTTCTATATATATTTCGAATACGGTTTTATTATAATAATCCAAGCCTCTAACTAAATGCGGGTTCAAGTTATAAGGTATATCAAGTTCATCTAAAAATTCTAACAACTTTTTAAAGTGATTTCGGCAGTCATCGCAAATAAAATCTAAAATCTGTGGAGCTTTGGCAATAATTTCTTTACAACTCTCTTCTTTGCAATCTAAAATTCTTAAAGGATTAACCTTAGACCTGCGCTGGCAATTAGCACACATCTTTTTAAGGTTGTTTCGCAAAAAATCTTTAAGAGCCTGTTTATATTTAACTCGGCAAACTTTATCGCCCAAACTATTAACCTCACACACCATATTTTTTAGTCCAAAATCGGCCAGCAAACTCATAGCTATTTGAATCATCTGCGCATCTATAACAGCATCTTCCGAACCTATAACCTCAAAACCTAATTGGTGAAACTGGCGAAACCTGCCAGCTTGAGGGCTTTCATGCCTAAACATTGGACCCATATAAAAAACTTTCACGGGTTGAGGTAAAGATTCCCAGCCATGTTCTAAATAAGCTCGCATTATTGGTGCTGTGTTTTCTGGGCGTAGCGCTAGTTCATCACCACCTTTAGTTTTTAATGTAAACATTTCCTTCTCTACCACATCACTTGTTACACCCAAACTTTTTTCAAAAACCCACTGATATTCTAATACCGGTGTTTCTACATAACCAAAATCGTAAAATTCGGCCATATCAAAAACCACACGTCTAATTTTTTCCCAATAAAGTAAATCATCGGGTAAGATATCGTGCATGCCTGTTGGTGTTGAAAATATTTGTTTTGCCATATTAGCTTTTAGCTGCGTTAGCTACGTTAGCTTCATTAGTTATGTTTTAAGCTAATGAAGCTGAAAGCTAAGGAAGCTAGTTATTTAATATATCGGGCTCTGTATTGTACCAGCATTACTAACCGGCCAAACCCTAAACCAAGCCTTGCCTACTATTAAATGCTTGTAAAGAGGACCCCAACGGCGCGAATCCGAAGACGCGTCGCGATTATCTCCCATAACAAAATATTCGTTATCATCTAGTTTTATTTTCATATCCCCTGGAGTATTCTCTTCTAAATATTTTTCTCTAAGTTCGGAACCTAAAGGGTTATCTCTGCTATAAATAACAACCTTACCATCTTTAACTTCCACAGTTTCTTCTGGCATGCCGATTATGCGTTTTATGTAATACTGGCTAGGATCTTGTGGGTATCTAAAAACAATAACTTCACCTCTTTGAGGATTATTAAACCTGTAAGATAATTCATCTACTATCAAATAATCCTTATCGTTAAAAGATGGAAACATTGATTCCCCACGCACAAAAAACGGCTGAATTATAAAAAAACGAATTGGAAGAATAATAAGCAAAGAAACAACCACTATTTTGATTGTCTCCCACAAAAAATCCCCTGTTTCTCTAAAAAAATTGCTCATTTGTACGGCTATATTAACACTTTTTTGTACATTAAGCAAAAGCTTATAAATATCCCTCCGTGCAGACGATATATGAATCTTGCTTAGGCAAGATTCATCGTCAAATAATTTATATTTGAGTCTTCTCCATAATGCTGCGGAGTGGTATCTTCTAACCCAAACTACCCTGAATTACCGCTGAGCGACTTCGGGGAGGTTTATTTAATTAAGATAGGGTGGGGCTAAATGCTCCTCCCTGCAGGAGCGAAGCAGTAATTCAAAAAAAATATATGCTAAAATCTGAATATGGAAAAAGGTTATAAAAGCTACTTGTGGCTAATAAGCTTAGTCATTCTCCTGGCTGGAGCCAATATATTTGTTTTTAGTAAAATTTTTTTAATAGCCGACGCTAGCCAATTACCCCAGCTAAAATTTAATGCTTTCTCAGCAGGATCATTTGTTTTACAAAAAAATTCAAAAATACCCACAAATTTTAGCGAAACCAGAAACATTTTGGTTTTAGGCAGATCGGGCGGCAACCATATTGCCCCCGAACTTACCGATACAATTTTAATTGCACACATAAATGGACCGCTAAAAAAGGTAAAGATAATATCTATTCCTCGAGATTTAGCCGTAAAAACTGGAAATTACATTACAAAAATTAATGGCTTATATAAAATCGGCAGTGAAAAGGGCGAAAGCGCCGGATTAAAACTAATACAAAACAAAGTTGAAGAAGTAACTGGCATAAAAACAGACTCTTTTATTTTATTTGATCTAGATACCGTAGAAAAAGTTATAGACGAAGTCGGCGGATTAAATGTTTATGTTAAAGAAGATATTAAGGATACCAGTTTCCCCACCGACAATGGTGGTTACGAAACTTTTAGTTTAAAAAAGGGTCTGCGTTATTTAGATGGCAATACCGCGCTTAAATTTGTACGCACCAGAAACAGCGCTCGGGGCGACTTTGATAGAATGGAACATCAACAAGCAGTTTTAAAAGCCGTAAAAGGCAAGGTGCTTTCGCTAAACCCAGTTTGGGATTTTGCAAAGTTATGGAAAATTTTTAATATGGTTCAACAAAATGTTAAAACCGACCTTACACTTAGCAATTTAAAAAATATTTGGGCATTTAGTAAAAATTTAGACTTAGATAAATTAGAAACTTTTAGCCTCAATCCAGAAAATGGCTTGATAAAATCAGAAAAAATGAAGTTTGGCGTCCAAACCGCATATGTTCTTACCGCTACACCTAAACAATTTGATTATGCTAATATACAAAAAGCAATAACTAGCTTTTTAGGAAATTAGCTTCGTCAGCTTCATTAGTAACTAAAAGCTAACGAAGCTGAAAGCTAAAAGCTAATTTATGAAAATTATCGTTGGTTTAGGCAATCCCGAAGAAAAACAATTAAAAACCCGGCATAATGCGGGCGAGTTTTATTTGTCTAAATTGCGCAACACTTGGAGTGAAAAAGATTTTACCGAAGGCAAAAATGCTTTATGGCTAGAAACTAAGGTTGGTAAAGAAAAAGTTTTTTTAATTTTTCCAAACAAGTTTATGAATAATTCTGGCGAGAGTTTAAAAAAGGCTTTGGCTAATTTAAAAATAAAACCAAAGCCTGCCGATATTTTAGTTATGCACGACGATTTAGATATAGAATTTGGAAGAATAAAATTGAGTTTTGCTCGTTCCAGTGCCGGTCACAATGGCGTACAGTCTATAATAAAAAATTTAAAAACAGATAAATTCTGGCGCTTGCGAATCGGCATCGGTTTACCCCGAGCGAAGTCGAGGGGCAAAAAGCTAATAGATTTTATTTTAAAAAAATTCTCCCCAAATGAAGAGAGAACCTTAAATAAAAACTTTAAAGATATTTTACCTTCATTAGAAATTTGGCTAACCAATCCTGCGCGAGCCATGAGCGAAATAAACAGTCAAAAATAAAAGCCTCGCGTTATGCGAGGTCTTTTTGATATTTGGCAGGCGCCTAAAGGATAACCATGAGTTTCTCATCCTCTCAAGACCCATCACACCACTCACAATCCTTGGCTATTTTTTTAAATTTATAGGCTTATCAGATGGGTGTTTTTTGATACTTAATTTTTTTACCATCCGTTTTGCCACCTGCCTTAATTTTTGAGTATTAAAACGAACTTTTTGTAATATATCACCTTGACATTCTATTGTCAAGAGGCTATATTTGTTTGGCAATAAATCAATAGCTATGCGCTATTCTGAGCAGCATTATGGAGAATAGTTTTAATATAAATAGAGAGGCTCCATATCGCCTGTGAAGAGTATTATTGGGCGACTTAAATCAATGAACATATTCAACCAAATAATCTCCAAAATAAAGGCTCGTCCTAGCCTATCAATAATAGTAGGCATACTAGCCGTAATAGTATTGATAGTAATTTCCACTAGTGGCGCCGATAAAACCATAACTTTTGTGGAAGTTAAAAAAGGCACAATCTCGCAAGAAATTGCCGTAACTGGCAAAACCGTTCCAAATTCCAATGTTAGTTTGGGCTTTGAACGTAGCGGAAAAATAACAAAAGTTAATGTTTCTGTGGGCGATAAAGTTTTAGCTAATCAAGTTTTGGCCACAATTGATTCCAGCGAACTTAATGCTCAACGTTTACAAACCGAGGCCGATCTCGAAGCAGAAACAGCCAGATTAACTGAACTTAAAAACGGCTCGCGTCCAGAAGAAATTGCCATTTATGAAACAGAACTAGCTAACGCCAAAACAAATTTAGTAGAAAAAATTAATGATGCCTATATTAAAGCTGATAACGCCATTCATAACGATATAGATATTATTTTTTCTAATGCCAAAACACCCAACCCAAAAATAAATATAACTATTACCGATCCGCAATTAAAAACGGATTTGGAAAATATGCGACTTGCCGTAGAATCTAATTTAAACGATTGGAAAAACCTTAGCGCTTCAACAGATATTACAAAAAAAATAGAAAAAACATCTTTATATCTAAATCAAACAAAAAACTTTTTAGATAAACTAGCCACAGCCGTAAACAACACCACCAACGAAACATATAAAACCAATGTTTCTTTGGCTAGAAACGAAATAAGCTTGGTTAGTCAAAACTTAAACTCTGCGGAATCAAACTTTTCTTTGGCTTCAAAAAATTTAAGCCTAAAAAAATCTGGCGCTACTGCCGAAGGTATTATCGCGGCTGAAGCTCAAGTTAAACACGCCGAAGCTAATATTGAATTAGTTCAATCGCAAATATATAAAACAGTTTTAATATCGCCTATTGCTGGAACTGTAATTAAGGTTGATGCTAAAAAAGGCGAAATCGCCCAAGCCGGCTCGCCTTTGATAAATATAATTTCGGATTCATCACTCGAAATTGAATCTTTTGTGCAAGAAGTTGATGTGGCAAAAATTTCTTTGACTAACCCTGTAAAAATTACTTTTGATGCTTTAGGCGAAGAAAATTTTACAGGCAAAGTAATTTACATTGAACCCGCTGAAACTATTGTGGACGGCGTAGCTAATTTTAAAATTAAAGTTGGTTTAGAAAAAATAGAACCTAGGTTAAAAAGTGGCTTAACGGCTAACCTAACTATAGCCACCATAACTAAAGAAAATGTTTTAATTTTGCCTCAATTTGCCGTTATAGAAAACGATAAGGGTACGTTTGTAAAAAAATACAAAACTTCTTTACCGTTAGATGCTAAAGTCTCGGCCGACGATAAAAATTTAGAAGAAATAGAAATTAAAACCGGAATTTATTCGGGCGATGGTATGGTAGAAGTTATTTCTGGCTTAAACGAAGGTGACGCTGTAGCCAACATCGGTTTAAAAACAAACTAAATGATTCTGGTAGAAAAAATTTCTAGAAGCTACGAAAATGACGGCGATAAAACTCAAGCTTTAAAAGAAGTTTCTTTTAAAATAAACTCTGGCGAATTCGTGGCCGTAATGGGGCCATCGGGTTCGGGTAAATCTACCCTGCTCCATATTTTAAGTTTTATGGACCGAGCTAGTTCTGGTTCGTATTCTTTTTTTGGGGAAAAAATGGAAGATATGAACGACACCGAACTCGCCAATGTCCGCAACAAAGAAATGGGTTTTGTGTTTCAAGCTTTTAATTTACTAGGACGTTCTTCTGTATATCAAAATGTAGAATTACCTTTACTGTATTCCACAATTTTACCAAGTGAAAGAAAAAGTCTTGTGGAAAAAGCCATAAAGGATGTTGGGTTAACCGAAAAAACATATGTAGAAGCCGGCAGATTATCTGGTGGGCAAAAACAGCGTGTCGCCATTGCTCGCGCTTTAGTTAATAACCCCAATGTTATTTTTGCCGATGAACCTACTGGCAACTTAGATTCTCATTCTGGCGAAAACATAATGCAAATTTTAAAAAAATTAAACGAAGCCGGCAAAACAATTATTTTAGTTACACACGAAACTTATACTGCGCAATTTGCCGAGAGATTGATCCGCTTAAAAGATGGAGAAATTGAAGTTGACGGCACAGTTAAAGATATTCTTTCAAAAAATTATGAAAGTAAATGATTCATTAAAAACTGCACTCGCCGGCCTAAGACACGCCAAAACCCGTGCCATGTTAACTATGCTTGGCATAGTAATTGGCATAGCTTCTGTAATTTTATTGATGTCTATTGGCACCTCGGCGCAAAATTTAATTATTTCTCAAGTTCAAAATATTGGCTCTAATTTGCTTTTTGTTATTCCCGGCGCCACGCAAGGTTCTAAATTTTCGCCGCCAGCTTCGGCTTTTGGCATAATTATTAAAACTTTAAAAGAGCGTGACATAGAATTTTTTAGAAAAGATCCCTCCATAGACAAAGCCGCTGGCGAAGTTCACGGCCAAGCCCGAGCCGTCTATAGCAACAACGATATTTCTGTAACTTACACTGGAGCCACCGGCGAATATTTCGACATTATAAACCTTGAAGCCGAGAAAGGCAGATTGTTAAATTCCAAAGACGACAAATCTATGGAAAAGGTTGTAGTTTTAGGCTCTGAAGTTGCAAAAAAATTATTTGGAGAAAAAGAAGCTATTGGCAAAAACCTCCGCTTAAAAAATAATTCATTTAAAGTTATTGGCGTTATGGAAAAAAAGGGCATGAGCGCTTTTGGCGCCGATTTAGATAATAATATTTTTATTCCTATGTCGGTCGCCCAAAAACAAATGCTAGGCATAGATTATTACAGTGCGGCTTTTATTCAAGGCAATAATAGCTATAGTATAGATTTTATTAAATCTAGAATGACTTCTATCTTACGCCAAAACCATAGCATCACTAATCCCGATAAAGACGATTTTAACGTGCGCACGCAAGAAGATGCACTCGCTGTTTTAGGTAGTATTACTTCTGTATTAAAAATATTTTTAGCTTCTATTGCCGCAATTTCTTTGGTGGTAGGCGGAATTGGAATTATGAATATAATGTTAGTTTCGGTTATTGAACGCACACGCGAAATTGGTTTAAGAAAAGCCGTGGGCGCCACTAACGCCGACATTATGCAACAGTTTTTAACCGAAGCCATAATTTTAACTTCTATTGGCGGGCTGGTAGGAATTATTGGCGGTGCTGGTTTTAGTTTTTTAATTTATTTAGGAATTTCTAAATTCGCCGTTGCCGATTGGACATTCGCCTTACCTCTTTCTTCTATATTATTGGCGCTTGGTGTTTCTACCACCATTGGACTTGTTTTTGGAATTTATCCCGCCCGCCAGGCTTCCCGAAAAAACCCTGTAGAGGCACTCCGATACGAGTAGAGATTATTCTATAATCAAAATTAACTCACGGCGGGTAAACCCGCCAAGCATTTAAGAAAAATCCTGTTGAGGCTTTGAGGTATGAATAAAAAAATCCCCCACACCTTTCTGGCGTGGGGGCACTTCGTCTTGGCACTCTGTGTGGAACCTCTCTCTCGATCCGAGTGTTCGATCTTATGAGAGAAAGCGGGGTCTCGCTTGTCTGTCTAAGCTCCATGAGAGTTCCAGCTCTCAAGGTTCCCCTAATTTAATTCGAGAAATCCTAGGAATTTCTCGGCCGCACATGGGCTAGCGGCTATCATGATGTGTCACACTAGAAAGGACAGACCTTTCTTTCTAGCTCCACCACTGGAATGGAGGCACATCAACCCTTTCCTTTAAAAGAACAAAACCTATTGATGTTTCCATCATAGCACACCCACAAATCCTGTCAAGTGGCTAACTTGGAAGGACGGTCATTTCGCTAAAAAACCCAGTATTTATGCTGTTTTTCGTGTATTTATTCGTGTTATTCGAGTACATTCATATATTAGTGTCACTACTTTGACTTGCATAATAAAAAAACATACAATACTTTCTAGGCGATGCAAAAAAGCACATTAGATTCAATACTTGTCGCCGCGAATATCCCTGAATTTAGAAATCAGGGCGTTTTATGGTTCAAAGAAAACGAAAATAAAATTAAAGTTTTAAGTCAAAACCCCGTAAAGGGCAAAGCCCCACACGGGGCAGGAAATATTTGGTGGCGCAATCATGTACGCATTTTGGAAAAAGATTTAAAAGTTAATCCCCTTGCTTTAATTCGCGAACTCGCCGACTTTGGTTACACCAAAGCGAGCACTGTACTAAACCAAGGCGAAGTTTCTTTTTTGGGTTCGGTTTTAACCATCTGGCCGGTTAATTTAGATAATCCACTAGCTTTTGATTTTAACGGTAACAGTATTGAAACTATTTCCGAATTAGAAAAACCAAAAATAAAATCTAAGGAAGCCGAATTAGACGAATTAGAAAAAATTTATACACGCTTTAAAGCTGGCGATTATGTTGTGCATACAGACCACGGCATTGGCCGCTTAAAAGGCGCTACTGCCGATTTAGAAAACTATTTCGAAATAGAATATGCCAAAGGCGACCGGCTTTTTTTGCCGTTTGAACAAGTTAAAAAAATATCTTTGTATGTTGGTTTCACTCGCCCAAAAGTTCACGGCTTAGGCGGAAACTTATGGTACAAAATAAAAACTAAGGCTAAAGAAGATGTTGTAAAACTAGCTAAAGATTTATTGCAACTCTACGCCCACCGCGAAGCTTCGCTCGGTTTTAGTTTTGTTAAAAACTCACAGGAAATGGAAAATATTATTGCCGATTTTGAATACCCCGAAACTCCGGATCAATCTAGAAGCTGGCAAGAAATAGAAGCCGATATGGAAAATGAAAAACCAATGGACAGGGTTTTAGTGGGCGATGTCGGTTTTGGTAAAACGGAACTGGCTATTCGCGCGGCATTTAAAAGCGTAATTTCGGGTAAGCAAGTTGCCTTAATTTCGCCAACAACAATTTTAGCGCGCCAACATTTTGGTGTTTTTAGTAACAGACTAGAAAAACATGGCGTTGGCATAGCCATGCTTAGCCGTTTAAATTCACCGGAAATAAACAAGGAATTAGTTAATAAAATTAAATTAGGTTTAATAGACATTGTAATCGGCACACATCGCCTACTTTCTAAGGATATTGAGTTTAAAGACTTAGGCCTTTTGATTATAGACGAGGAACAACGCTTTGGTGTTTTGCAAAAAGAGAAAATAAAAAAACTAAAAGCCAATATAGATGTTTTAATGCTCTCGGCTACTCCAATTCCCCGCACCCTTTATTTAGCTATGTCTAATTTAAAACCAATTTCTAAAATACAGACACCACCCTTGGGCCGAGAAGCTGTGGAAACAAAAATAGAAAACTTTTCTTGGGCTACTGTTAAAAAAGCTATTGAATTTGAACTCGCCCGCTACGGCCAAGTTTTCTTTTTAGAAAATAGAATCCACAAAATAAATTCTGTAGTTGAGCAAATTAAAAAACTCGTGCCCTCGGCGCGTTTAACGGCATTACACGGCCGCATGGGCGAAAAACAAATAATAGATGCGGTGGAAAATTTTAAAAGTGGCGCCAGTAATGTTTTAGTTTCTACAACTATTATAGAAAACGGCATAGATTTACCTAACGCCAATACGCTAATAGTTTCCGATGCTACCAAACTTGGCTTATCCCAAGCCCATCAATTACGCGGCCGCGTAGGCAGACGCGATATTAAAGCTGTGGTTTATTTCTTGCATGGAGCGTTAACGGAATCCTCCGTAGCCAATCACCCTCCTTCGCTAAAAGCTACGGAAGGGTTTTCGCGCCTCCAAAAGAAAGGACGATCTAAAAAAAGGGCGAAGGAGGACGATACTCTTTCTAAAGTCCACGCCCGATTGCTGGCGCTCAAAGAATTTTCTAACTTAGGCGATGGTTTTAAAATTGCTCTACGCGATTTAGAACTCCGTGGCGCTGGTAATATTTTGGGCCGAAACCAATCTGGCCACATAAACCAAATCGGTTTAAATTTATATTGCGAAATGCTTTCCCAGGCTGTAGAAAAGTTAAAAACATAACAATTTATTATAAAATTCTATCTTAACATTTTTGAACGATCGTTTGTTTTTGTTAAGATAAGAAATTATTGTTAACAACTTTCATACGATCGTTTGTTGTTTGTTAACAATACAAAAACTTAAAATATATCTGGACATACAGTGAGATAGCGATCGCTATCTCACTGTATGAATTAAATGATACTCTCCCCGCATAGAATACGGGGATTCCTGTATGGAATTAAAAAGGAACGACGGATTAGATCGTTCCACTGTTTTTATTATAACAATATTATATTTACCCCTTAAAGCTTAAATTCGCTAGGTCAGATAAATCATTACCTACTTCAGCTATACACTCTTCAAAGCTTTCCAAATTGGTAATCATTTCTTTGAATCGCTCTTTAAGTTCAGAAAGGTTTCCATACGGAAGTGAAGTTACAGAAGAATCTATCTGCTCTTTCGTCCTTTCCAAAACATGCAACCTTTCTTGTAGTTGCTCAACAATATCTTCTACCTCGCTAATCCAATCTAATCTGTTAAGCAAGTTACCGTGGCTAGAATTAAATAAATCTAAAGACCTTACTAAATTTCCACGACAGATAGAAGAATCGCAAATTATTCCCCCAATTGAACCCAATGCTAATGTTCGTCCACAAACCAAACAACTATCTAATCTCGGCGAATCGGCTTGATCTGTTGCTTCCATAGTTAAACTCCTTTTTTAAAGAACTATTAAATTTATTCACAAAAATAAACTAGCAAATATCCGCCTAAATGTAAACTGTACATGGTATTATAGGAAAATGGATTCGATGTATCTTAACGCTCTAAACATTGTTTACGGCTTATCGCGTATAAAAAAATTACTCTTTGTTTTTAAAACCGCCGAAAGAGCATGGCAGGCGTCGGCGGGAAAAATTTTGCAACTAGATTTTAATGGCGAAAGTATAAAAGAAGCCTTAAAACTTCGAGAAATTGTTGACCCTAAAAAAGAATGGGAAAGACTAGAAAAATTAAATATAAAAACAATTTCTTTATTTGAAAAAAGTTATCCCAAACTATTAAAAGAAATATCTTCCTCACCAATTCTGTTATACTTGAAAGGCAACGCTGATCTTTTACACGAAAAATGTTTAGGCGTGGTTGGCACTAGAACACCATCTGGTTATGGTCGCGCGACTGTAGATATACTTGTGCCACAATTGGTTGAATCTGGTTTAACAATCGTAAGTGGTCTGGCTCAAGGTATAGATGCCTTAACCCATATGGCAATATTAAAGTGTGGGGGGAAAACAATTGGAGTTTTGGGTTGTGGAGTGGATCAAATTTATCCCAGAATGAACGAGCCGTTGGCCATAGAAATGTTAAAAAAAGATAATCTAATACTTTCCGAATACCCTGCTGGCACCGAAGCTTTTAAGCAAAACTTTCCTGCCAGAAACCGTATAATAGCCGGATTATCACTTGGAACACTGGTTATAGAGTCTAAAATAGATGGGGGCGCTTTAATAACCGCTAAACAAGCCTTAGAAGCTAACCGAGAAGTCTTTGCTGTGCCTGGCCCAATTACCAACACAACTTCAGCTGGAACCAATAAACTTTTACAAGATGGCGCTAAAGTTGTTTTATGTGCCGAAGACGTTTTACAAGAACTTAATTTAAAAAAATTAAGCACAAAAGAGAAGATAGCAGTTAGTTTAGACAAGCTTACAGACGAAGAAAAAACCATAGTGAATTTAATTCAAACCGAACCCGCTCACATTGACAAAATTATTCAAATAACTAAACTTAAGCCCCATGTGGTCAGTTCGACACTAACTGGATTAGAACTTAATGGCTATATAAAAAATATGGGCGGGCAAACATATACTATAAATTAAATATAAAAAATAAAATCTCAAAATTTTAGTGCTCGCAAAGCTCGCGTATTTATATATAGATTATCGCGAAGCGATACAATATTTTTGAGATTTGAGATTTAAATTTTAAACTTATCTTATGAACCTAGTAATTGTTGAATCTCCTGCCAAAGCAAGAACAATAGAAAAATTTTTAGGTAAGGACTTTAAAGTAGAGTCCTCTTTTGGTCATGTGCGTGATTTACCAAAAAGCAAACTTGGCATAGATACCGAACACAATTTTGAACCTAAATATTTGGTTCCTGCTAAAGCCAAAAAACAAGTTGCTCTCTTAAAAAAACTTGCCCAAAAAGCAGATAAAATTATTCTAGCAACCGACGAAGACCGAGAAGGCGAAGCTATTTCTTGGCACCTCGTTCAAGCCCTCGGCTTGAACGATATTAAAAATAAAAAATCAAAAACAAAAATTATAGAGCGAATAGTTTTTCATGAAATAACTGCTAAAGCCATTTTAGAAGCATTAAAACACCCACGCCAAATAGACCAAGATATGGTGGACGCCCAACAAGCTCGTCGTATTCTAGATAGATTAGTAGGTTACAAACTCTCGCCACTTCTTTGGAAAAAAGTTTCTCGCGGGCTTTCAGCTGGTCGTGTACAATCGGTAGCGGTAAGGTTAATTGTTGAACGAGAAAGAGAAAGAGAGAAATTTCAAAAACAAGAATATTGGAGTTTAACAGCTAATTTAGAAAAACCTACTTCAAAAGAAGCCTTCGAAGCAAAGCTTTTTAAAATAAATAACGAGGCTTTAGATAAATTTGCTGTAGCCAGCGAAGAAGCCGCCAAAAAGATATTGGTTACTTTAGAAAATTCAAATTGGCAAGTTGAAGCTGTCGAAAAAAAAGAAACCAAAAGAAACCCTTCTCCGCCTTTTACCACAAGCACCTTGCAACAAACTGCTGCGCGTAAACTCGGTTTCTCTGCAAAACGCACAATGATGTTAGCCCAACAACTTTACGAAGGTATAGATCTTTTAGGCGACCGAACTGGTTTAATTACATATATGAGAACCGATTCGCTCAACTTATCGGCGGATGCTATTGCGGTTGCTTCTGATTTTATAAAAGAAAATTATGGCGAAAAATATTTAGAAAATAGAACATACAAAACAAAATCAAAAGGTGCCCAGGAAGCCCACGAAGCCATTCGCCCAACCGATCCCTTGCGAACACCAGAAGAAATGGCTTCGCATTTAGAACCCGCCCAATTAAGACTTTACCGTTTAATTTGGCAACGCTTTATAGCTACCCAAATGGCGCCAGCAGTTTTTGATGCCACCACTGTAGATGTTAACGCGGGGACCAAGCATATTTTTAGAGCCAATGGACTTACCAAAAAATTCGATGGTTTTACAAAAGTTTATTCTTTAAAAACCGAGGAAACTATTTTGCCCGAATTAAAAGCGAACGAAAATCTTAATCTTTTAGAATTAAAACCCGAACAGCATTTTACCGAACCTCCTGCCAGATTCTCCGAAGCTACTTTAATTAAAGCGCTAGAACAACATGGCATTGGCAGACCATCCACTTATGCACCAACTCTCTCTACTATTCAAAACAGAGGCTATGTAGAAAAAGACGAACAGAAAAAAATAAAACCCACCGAAATGGGTATAATAGTTAACGATTTATTAGTTGAACATTTTCCTAACATTGTAGATATAGATTTTACAGCTAAAATGGAAAAAAAGTTGGACAGTATTGCCGAAGATAAAATAGAATGGGTACCAGTTATAAGAGAATTTTATGAGCCTTTTGAAAAAATTATAAAAGAAAAAATGGACGAACTTAAAAAAACAGATTTTAAAAACGACGAACCTACAGACAAAATTTGTCCCGAATGCAGCAAGCCGATTGTTATAAAATTAGGACGTTTTGGCAAGTTTTATGCTTGCACCGGTTTTCCCGAATGCAAACATACCGAACGAATTGTAAATAAAATAGATATGAAATGCCCCGATTGCAAAGATGGCGATGTGATTGTAAAACGAACCCGCACCAAAAAAACTTTCTATGGCTGTTCACGTTATCCTGAATGTAAATATGCCAGCTGGGTAAATCCAAAACTAAAACCAAAAGAGGAAACTACAACAACCTCGGAAGCAACCACAGAGACTAAGACGGATTAAATTAAAAGAGGCACTCCGATTATCGGAGCGCCTTTCACGTTGTTGAGGAACTGTTACTTACGCCAGACTCTGGATCTGGTCCAGTGGACGAACGATCCATCGAGAGTAGGTCCGGCGATCGGTCAACTTGACCACACCAAGACCCATCTTGAACATACTGGAACTGATTTGGGGATCCGAGGAGCTGAACTGCTGGCAGGCATACCAGCGACCCGCAAAGCGGACCCTATGCTGACAGCCATCTTCGGACGGACGGGGTCCGTCAACACCTCTGATTCCTTTCACCCGCATTGCGCCTTCAGGGAGCGGATCACAGACATCGGGCACAACCCCGAGTCCAGCATGGCGAGCCTTCTTGCCGAATGCCTTCGGCCAAATCGCAATCATAGAAATAGCAATGATTCCGATCAGGATCATGGGCCACGTGGATTCCATATCACCCTCCCCGGGTTTATAGGTGTATAGCAAGAATGGAACGAACTATTGATGGCTATATCCTATCATATAATATAAGTGCTGTCAATAGCACCAAAACCCCTTATCTGCTACGCTTAAGTTATGCAAGAAATATTGGCTAAAATACTAGCTAAATATTCACCTAATGAGGCCGAAGTAATCCAAAAGGCCTATACTTTTGCCGAGCAAGCCCACACTGGTCAAAAAAGAGATTCTGGCGAAAATTATATAATCCATCCCTTGTCTATCGCTCAAATACTAGCTGATTTTAATATGGATCACGAAACTGTTTCGGCTGGCTTACTACACGATGTTTTAGAAGATACAAAAACCACGCCAGAAATTTTAGAAAAAGAATTTGGTACAAATATTACCTTTCTGGTACGATCCGTAACCAAACTACATCACGTTAATTACAGTGGCGAAAAAAACTACATAGAAAATTTTCACAAAATGATTTTAGCCACTGCTAAAGATATTCGCGTGGTTTTAATTAAGTTGGCCGATAGACTTCACAATTTAGAAACTTTAGAAACATACAAGGGCAATAAAGAAAGAATCGCTCGCGAAGCCTTAGAAGTTTACGCGCCACTTGCTTCGCGCTTAGGCATGGGCGAATTAAAAGGCATAATGGAAGATTACGCCTTCCCTTATGTTTACCCAGAAGAATATAAAAATCTTTTAGAATCTGCGAAAGATCAAATTGTAGAAAATAAAAAATATGCAGAAAGAATAAAACCAACTGTAGAAAAAATATTAAAAGAAAATAATATTAGGTATATTCGTTTGAGCGCTCGCGCTAAACACTTGTATAGCCTATGGCGCAAGCTTCAAAAATACGAATTTAATTTAGAAAGAATGTACGATCTTGTGGCACTTAGAATAATTGTACCCGACATCGTTTCTTGCTACGAAACTTTGGGCGTATTACACAAATATTGGCAACCATTATCCAACAGAATAAAAGATTACATTGCCCTCCCTAAACCAAATGGCTACCAATCGCTACATACCACCGTTTTTTGCGAGGAAGGCAAAATAACCGAATTCCAAATAAGAACCGAGGAAATGAACAAAAATGCAGATTACGGTATTGCCGCCCACTGGAGCTATAAAGAATCAAAAAATCCCATAGCCAAAAAATATTCTTGGTTACACCAACTTTCCGAATGGCAAAATCAAGATCTAAATAGCGAAGATTTTTGGGAAAACGCAAAAATAGATTTCTTTAAAGATAGAATTTTTGTTTATACACCTAGAGGCGACGTTATAGAATTACCCGAAGAAGCTACACCACTAGACTTTGCCTATGCAATCCATTCTGATTTAGGCGATAAATGCATCCAAGCCAAAGTCAACGGAAAAATTATGGGTATCACACACACATTAAACGATGGCGATATTATAGAAGTTGTTACAGGAAAAAATCAAAAACCTTCGCAGGATTGGTTAAGGTTTATTAAAACCTCTAAAGCCAGAACAAAAATTAAGGAGAGGTTACGATTGGTTGGTTAATCTAAAAGTTTTTTTAGATTATACCCGTTACAATGCCCCAAAACTCCTAAATATGAAGCCAAGTTTTTTGTATTAACTTTTTTTAACATTCTATGTTTTGTTCTCGTTCTCAAAACTCTGTGACTAGGCAAAACAACATAACCCAAAAAATCTAGGCCTT
>ERZ1292625.28-Hain-H41-01um-R1-28-length-243526-cov-11_pt4 | contig 30414 bp, 18 predicted proteins | sample MGYA00564400_ERZ1292625 | MGnify/ENA primary metagenome ERZ1292625 (study PRJEB36523, sample SAMEA6512639) | groundwater metagenome | collected 2019-01-08 | study: AquaDiva: Metagenomics assemblies of 32 groundwater samples | reverse complement strand
TATTGTTCCAGATAGCGATTTAGATATTGTTCCAGATAGCGATTTAGATATTGTTCCAGATAGCGATTTAGATATTGTTGCAGATTGCGATTTAGATACAGCAGATAACGACTTAGATGATAAAAATAATTCATATTATGATGAGTATTCTACGGAAATTAAAAATTCTACGGTTAGGCAAAATATACAGTTTGTAAAGGAGAATTTTAGTAATAAAAAAGAATTAATCAGTGCAATATTAAAATGTTATAAAATTTTAATAAAGAATGAAAGTAAAGCGCCAGAAACTCTGGATCTTGAAAATTTATATGAGGAAATTGTTAGTGCTAATCTTTCATTTGAACAAAATACTCCAAAAAAAGAAAAATTATATAAAAAATTAACCGCATATTGTGCGCTTGTAGATTTTTGTTTTTTATATACTGTGCAGTATTTTTCAAATAATTCACCATTTTATAAACTTCCTAATAATTCATTAAAATTAAAAGTAATCTTTTCAACGATAGATCCAGAATTTAAATCTAAACCAGTTATCAGTAAATTATGTGAATTCATAGATGATGCGAAATTAAATCAAATGCACTGCGCTAATCCTCCATATTATTTAAGAGTAGAAAACGTAGAACAACTTAGGATTGATATTGAATACGCGACGGTGAAATGTAAATCATTGATAGATATTTTACTGCGAACATTTGTGGTTAAGGCGAAAAAAAATAAATCAAATGCAGTCACTGATAAAGTAGTGGCAGATATAATCACTGATAAAGTGGCGGATATAATCACTGATAAAGTGGCTGATATAGTTGCCGATGAAGTGGCGGATATAATCACTGATAAAGTGGCAGATATAATCACTGATAAAGTGGCAGATGTAGAAGTCGATAAAGTGGTAGATGTAGTTGCCGATGAAATGGCAGATATGGATAATACATAAGTTGGATGATTTATAAATCATCTAATTGTTCTCCAATTCGCTTTGACTCTTCTTTAATAAATTGTTCATTTACAATAATATTATTATAACTTGTTCCAACTGTTGGACTTGTCCCGAGTATTAAAGATCCACTAATACCACTGATACGATCGGTGAGACCATTTACAGATGCATTTGTAAGAACTTGAATTTGATTTTGAAATGATATTTGCAATGTTACATTTGCAGATTCTCTTTTTTGTAATCCAGTTCTTTGAATGCTTGTTACTTGTCCAGAGTAGCACATTTCATCCGCGAATATTGTGCAGTGAAGTCGTAAATCTTTTTGTAATGTTGCCAGAAATTCATCTATTATTTTACATCTTGATGCAACAATCCCATACATACGTTCTGTATCAATAATGGAATCCGTTTGAATACGATTATGATCCACATAAGGCACATGTAGAACTCCCGATATATTTGTCCCCTGAGTATAAATTCCCCATGTATCACGAATTTTAATTTCGCCTTCTGGACTAATATAAGTTTTCATAATTTTTATTATTTCCGTCGATGTTATATCTTCAACGCCTCTAACTGTTGCACGTTTCATTTTTAAAGTGATTGGTAATACAACATCGGTATAATAATTACTGACAGATTTGAACATATTCATAAGAACATAACATCTAATCCATACAATATCCGCATTTTCTGGTGTATATATTATGTATAATTCGGGAAATTGTTTTTTTATGGAAATAATAATTGTTTCCAGTTTAATACTTTTTATAATTAAAGACTCTTTATCAATTAGAAATCTAATACACCATTTTGACAGATGTGGTATTTTCCTCGCGTTTAATTTCTCAATTCTTTTAATAATTTCTGCTTCATGTTTAAAATCAGGATGGACGGGATTGCCATATTCTTCAAAGAATATCATTGTAGAAGATATAAAGCGTTCAAACTGCATCATTTCAATATTATCTGCTATTTCTTGAACTTTCATTCTGTCATCTTCTATTTTACTGTTGACTGGTATCAACATATGAGTAGATTTCATTGCATCTATGTCTTTCGCGCCTTGAATTTCTTTAATGCGGTCTATTTCACTTGTTTTCGCACTACCTTGGACACCAACACGATGCTTACTATTAAGGACGAATTGAGTTAATGACTCCGATATACTTTGTGCGGCAATAATACCTACCGCCGTTCCGGGGTCTATTAATGATTTTTTATATGTTATGTATATTTTATTTATAATAAGATCTAATAAATAATTGTTTATTTTTTTCTTAATTAAATTCACCATACATAATTGACTACGCACCAGTATCGCTAAAAATTTTGTAGTTGTTTGTATGAATAGTGGTATTTTTCTTTTTTTATCTTGATAATTTTGATTAAAGAATACATATCCTAAATTTGCACATAAATTTTTTACGCTCTGTGTTGCATATTCTGGATCTAATATTAATTCCTTTTTATCTAAATTTGCAGTTATGGACTCATTATTATAAACAATATTGTCAATTACCAATCCAACATTAACCGGCATATATTTTGTGTTATCGTATCTGTATTCCTTTGGATTGTCCATTTCAAGTCTAAACAGAGTATTCCTAAATTCTACACGATCCGCAGTTAATTGTTTGAATTCGGCATCAAGTAGTGTTTTGATATTTTTATTGTGGTATTTTTTATCCAATATATCCACAGTGCATTGGTATTGTGAAATGAAATCTTTTTCTGAAATATTCACAGATGGGAATTTAATTTTAATCATCTTGGCAGGGTCAATACCACATTCCGCATATAAGGTTTGAATTAAATTCATTCCCTTGGATGATTTGTGCGTATTGTCAATCAGTATTCCTTCAAGACTTTTCACCGCGATACGATTTTGATAACCCGTAACGGATGTTTTAAGGGCATTATTAATCGCACCATTGCGACCCTCACCCGCAACAAATGCATACACATCTGGCGTTATACCTTCTCTATAACTGGTTGATACGAAACCCTTTGAATTAGGTTCTGTATCATAACGCACAAAATACGGCGAAGTTCTACCCCATCCACATTGAGCGCCAAAACGCTTACCATCGAGGTGTTGGACACCTAATGCGCAATTAAGACTAATGAAATTACCTATTTGCCCCTTAGAACCGCTCCATATTAATCTAGCAATACTATTAGACATAAAATCTATATCTGCCAAAATAGGATGAACGAAATCATCTCCCGCAGTTAAGGCATTCATTTGTTCCGATTCATAAAAATCATTCAATGAGATACCGATTGGTGCTATGAGTTTCCCATTATTCAATCTTTCCGTTATTTGACGCGCTTTTACAATCATCGCCATAGTTCTGCGTTGAACTTCCCTCATTGCATCTTCTGATATATTAATGTCCGATATACCAGTTGTGAAACCATGATATAATAAAAATTTATGAACTATCTGCTGAAAATTATATATGCATTCCAACGCATAATCCGCACCATACTCCGATGCAATAATATGAAATGCGCTGTTTGTGATATTTTGTCCCATCGTTGCCTTATCAAGGACGCCAGAACTGATTTCACCTCTAATTATATTTATTTTAATATCTGCTGGATTGTATTTAAGAAATTTGGCATATTCCGCTTTATACATTGTTGGTTCGCGATTAATCATATTAATTATTGGAAATAATCTACTTACCAGTTCATGACTTTTAAATCGCTTTTGATTAAAATTTAATGATTTAATATGTTTTGGTTCTATATCTGCAAACATCTCCATAGCGTGTTGTTTGTCAAAATAAACCTCATCTTTTGTTAATTCAGATAAACCGATAAGCGCATCCATAAAGGCACCACATAAAGGCGCCTGCGTCTGTGGCGATATGAACCATCGCGAAACTTTACTAATGGTAGAACATTCATTTCTCGCCTCTATATTTTGACAAACAATGCTGTTCATTTGGTCTCCATCGAAATCCGCATTATAATAATTGCAAATAGATGGATTGATACGCAGAGTATCACCAGTCTGCATAACAACTACACGCATACCGGCAATGCTCGAAAATAATAAACTTGGTTGCCTATTGAATGCAACATAATCACCGGTTATCATATCGCGATAAACAACATCACCTATTTGCAGTTTGTAATCGGCGGATAAGAAACCAATTTTATATGAGCGCAATGTATCTTTACGTATAATCCTTTTACACCCAGGGTATTTATGTATTCCGTTCGTATAATAAATTGATAATCTTTCTATGTTTCGCTCTGATACTGTTTCTGGTATTTCTAAATTTCTCGCGCAATTACGTGGAATACCTACCTCGTGAATTTTGAGACGTGAATCGCCTGTTATTACCGACCTAATCATATATTCTACTCGTTTTCCCATTAAATGCTGTCTTATGCGTCCTGTTTTTTTAGGAAAATGTTCCGCAATGGCAGTTGGTGGTTTCCCCATATTTGTTATCATTCTCACGCCTTCCGTGGAACCACCACCTCTTAGCATTGTATGATACGCCATATCAAGATTTAGATACATATCTTTTAAATCTTGCGATATTTGCGATGCTTCCGGTATTTCATCTGGTAAGTTTTCGTTAATTTCTATGATAGTTTTAAGAATATTAGTAGTATCTGAATTCGCATTACGAGTACTACCTAATCGTCTTATATCTGGTCTAATTGTATTAGGTGGAACGCGGATAGTCCTGATTATAAATTTTTTAGGATGACTGCGTAATGGTTTCGCCATACTCATAACAGTTTCGTCCGTTATACGCGATAATATTTTCTCTATCTCGTGATTAAATAATTCTTCACGCCGAATAAATTTGCCATCGTCTATTTGTTTATAAAAAACCAAATTGCGTTTTTTATCCTTCACAACATGTATATATGGCGCACCACAATGTGTGCATTTTTTTGCCTGTTTAGTCAATCTCATAAATTCCATTAATCGCCTCAATGGTTTTATATTTTTTTTAGTTTCCACGACGACATTACCGCACTGATGACATATAATTTTTAACCATTTTAATAATTCGTCTTTAAACATAGGAGATTTTACTGGATATTTTAATTCACACGAACCAAAATGACCAGGGCATATTGTCTTTTGATTTCCACAAGTATAACAATTCCACGCGTAATCTGTGGTTCCCATATGTCCATCATATATTCCGTTTGGGAATGGTTTATCATTTTTAGTTATTTCTTTATTTGATATATTAATAACGGATTCTATTTGGTTTTCCTCATTACCGAGAATATAAAATGATAAATCTTGTATTTTAGATGGATATGTAATATTCGTTTGTTCCAACATTATATTTATTATATAATAAGAATTCAAAATTTAAAAAGAAAGAAGTTATTTATTAAATCGAATGATAGGAAATAATTTAATGAAAAGTTATTTAAATCCATTTTAAAATGAATATTAAATTTGAAAATATTATAAATATTATAGATAGATGGATTTTATTGAAGTGTGTGCGGGTGCTGGTGGTTTAAGTCTTGGTTTAATACAAGCGGGTTTTATACCAAAATTATTAGTAGATAATAATCCAGATTGTGTAAAAACATTAATAGAAAATCATCCAAACGTTAATGTATTATTGGAGAATATAGAAGATTTTGATACTGGCGAATATTGTGATCTGCTCGTGGGTGGGATACCTTGTCAAAGTTTTTCACAGGTTGGGCAACGTAAAGGTTTAGATGATACACGTGGATGTATTATATATGAATTTATTAGATTAATAAATAAAATCAAACCAAAAATGTATTTAATCGAAAACGTTAAGGGATTACTCACATTAGATAACGGTAAAATATTCGACCAAATATTGGAATTGTTGATTGAAACTGGGTATGAAATTAATTATAACGTACTAAATGCCGTGGATTATGGAGTTGCTCAAAAAAGAGAAAGATTATTCATAGTTGGTTTTAAAAATCCAACAGAATATAAATTTCCAGAAAAAACTGGCATCGGAAAAGTTTTAAGAGATGTTATTTATGACCTGAGAGATAACCAGATGGAGGGTGCGAAATACAGCGAGAAAAAAATTAATTTATATAGGCAAATTGGGCAAGGCGAATGTTGGAAAAGTCTTCCGGAAGATTTACAAAAAGAATATTTGGGGAAAAGTTATTTATCTGGCGGTGGTAAAACTGGTATTTTATACAGAACCTCATATGATAAACCTTGTCTAACGCTGTTGTGTAGTCCAACTCAAAAACAAACTGAGCGATGCCATCCAGAGTTTAATAGACCTCTAACAATTATGGAATATGCCAGAATTCAATCATTTCCCGATGATTATAAATTCATAGGTTCGATGAGTAGTATGTATAAACAAATAGGAAATGCAGTTCCTGTTAAATTGGCATATCATATTGGGAAATCAATTGCAGAAGTGGCGAAATGGGATTTAGATTAAAATTAAATTTTAGTTATCGGTGAAGTATTTTTATAAAATGTATTTTTTAATTAATAATAATTATTTATTATCTATATAATATAAATGGGGGATATGGAAGATACTTTACTTGCGGTTGTCGTAGTTTGCATTTTAATTTATTTTATATTTTATTTAGTCGGTAGGATGAATAAAAAATCTAATAGATATCAATATACAGAAGATGTAAATTATCAATATAATAACACAGAAGGTATGCTTGGTATAAGTTCTAATTTACCCTTGGAACAAGACGTATTAGATAGTCATGCGGAGTACGCATCACATATGGATACTGCAATGGGACCATCGAGATTACCAGAACGCGATGATCCAAATGACACAGTTGGATGGGTTGGTTTAAGACGACCTAATTATCAACATATAGAAATGGATGGAACCGCTCGAACAGAAACAACAGAAGATCCATGGCAAATGCCGGTTCATAGACAATTCACTTGGAATTAAATGTTTTAATAATTAATACTTATAAATGTATTTTTTTTGGTATAATATATGTTTCGCGATATATTTAATGAACTCGAAAATAGACCATATAATTTAACATACGCGTCATCAGTCAAACAATATGATAAAATAGAAGAGGAAGATTTATCTGTCTCGTATGGGATAATCGACACAAGAAATAAAACATTTATAATATCTAACGATTTTATGAATGATTTGTATAGAAAAAAATTATTATTCATAATTAAAGTGTTTATAAATAATTTATCTGTGGTTGATTATAATAAATTAAATCATTTTTTGAATAACGGTGGAATTATGGATATTGATAAAATGATGATGGCGGATTTAAAAATATTAAATAAAAATATAAAGAAATTCATCACATCTACAACAAATGGAAAAAAATATGATGAAAAATATAGTGAAATTATTGACAAAATTAATATATTAACATCAACTAAAAATATTAATCGTGAATACTTGAATAAATTTAAAGCATATACAAAATTACATATAAGTGGTAATAGTATAAATATAAGTAAGGATATACAATCCATAGAGTATTCTATTCAGGAAAATACAAACGAAGAAATGTTCATAGAAAAACATACGAGTGAAAGTTTTCTATTAAAATATGGACAACCGTTTAATACAGATAATAAAATTTTGAAAAATATTATTATAAAATCTGAAATACATAAAAATTTTAGAGATTGTGAAATTATTAAATTTAAGAAAATATTTAATTTAAATCAAATTAGTATTGAAAAAATTAATAAATATTATAAATATACTTTACCAGAAAAAGAATATAAAAATTATGAAAGGAAAATGAGAAAATTTAATAAATTATATCCAATTATTGAAGAAAATATGAATTATAAAGAAAATATAAATAATATGATAAAAAAACAAACATATAAAAAACAAGATTTACAAGAAAAACTTGCATATTTAAATGATAATAAGGATAATGATAATAAGGATAGTGATAATAAGGATAATGATAATAAGGATAATGATAATAAGGATAGTGATAATAAGGATGGCGATAATAAGGATATTATCATACAAATAAATAAAGATATTGCATATATTGATAATGAAATAAAATTATTGAGAGAAAAAATTATGGAAAATAAAAAAATTATAATTGATATGATTGGATATTATATAAACGAAAAACAAGAATTACAAAAAGAACTTGTGGATAAAAATGAAAATGAAGTAGAAGAGATAAATAAAGAAATTACATATATTGATGATGAGATAAATAGAAAATTTGCAAATGACGGAAAATATATAGATAATGAAAATGAAATACAAGAAATGAATAGAAAACTTACAAGTATTAATAATGGAATAAAAGCAATAAATAAAGAAATTATGAACAATGATAATGAAATAAAAGAAATAAATAAAGAAATTACGAACAATGATAATGAAATAAAAGAAATAAATAAAGAAATTGAAAATAACGAAAACAAAATAAAAAATATGGAAAAAAATATGGAAAAATTAATGAAAAAAGTAGGAAAAAAAACAAATATAGAAAATGACGAACAAAAAACAGTACAAGAAATAAATAAAGAAATTGGTATTATGAGAAATAGTAATAATATTTTGGGAAAAAAATTTACGGATATCGTGGAAAAAAATAAAATACTGAAAGAAAAATTACTCGTATATGATAGTAATAATAGACAATTACGTATAAAATTTAAAAGTCTTGGAGATGATTATAATACGTTAAAAAATAAACTCATAAATATCACAAATGAAAATAAACAATTAATGAATAATTTATTCAACACTGAAAATGAAATCACGGTATTGAATGCTGAATTTAATAAATTTTTTACTAATTTATTTTTAGATGCAGATTTTCGTGAATACTATAATAAAAATATGATTTCAATGACGGTATTAAATATGGAAAAGATTATTTATATTAAAAATGAAGATGAAATACGAACTAATTTTTATTATTTACAAAAATCTTTTAATAAAATTTTATATAAAATTAAATATATAAATACAGACATTAATATTAAAATTATAAAAGAAAATCCAAAAAATATAAAAATTAATGAAATTAATTATTTGGATGGTTTAAAATTATTTGGAGATATTAAAGAAAATTTACAAATTACAATCGACGATATAATATATAAAATTTTAAAAATTAATTACGTAAAAAATAAAACATATAAAATAAATACAGAAACTTACAGAATATTAAATAAATCTAAGATATCGGATAACAGTTCAAATTTACATATTTATAATGTTAATAATAATCTTAACGAAATACATATAACATCAGAGATAGTAAAACGGACAATATTAAAAAAGGATGAATTTAGATTTAATAATTTAATTTTTGATGAATTAATAAATTATTCCATCAGTCATCATAATAATAATTTTATCGTATATTTTTATAAGAATATTGACGTAGAATATATGAAACAATTGCAATATATATTTAAAAATATAAATATTGTGGATTATACACTATACGGTTATGATTATGCAACGGAGAATGTAGAATTACATTTTGCCTGCAGGGGTAAAATTAAAAATGTTTATATTAGTCAGGAATACTACGCAGAAGAAAAAAAAAATAAATATAAAATTCCATGTTGGTTTATTAATTTTTTAAAAAAAGATAATGAAATAACAGAATTAAATAATTTAAATTTTAATTATAACGATGAAGATGAATACATGCAAATTATAGATTATTTTAATAGGACAAAACGGACAAATGAAAATAAAGATAATGAAAATAAAGATAATGTATTTAAAGAATTAATACGTTATTATGAAGTTATAAAAAATAGAATTACCGATTATGAGAAAAAAAACAGTATTTATTATATATTAGAAGAAATATATGAACAATATAAAAATATAAATGAAGCGAAATCCTCAATGTCATTATTTAGATATAAAAAAATAAATAACAACGAATTACCCATATCATCACTTGGATATAGATATAAACATAATATAATTAATGGAATTCATAAAATAAGTAATGATGAAAAAAAGATAGTTATGATACAAAATGCCTTATTAGATAATAATGTATTAGAAGGTAAAAGTATGTATTATGTAATATTAGTTAAAATGCTGTATTTATTATGCATGCAGTATTATAATAATAACAATACTTATATACGTCAACATTATGACATAAAAGATGAAAATATTAGAGAATTTGTTGATATGTTTAAAAAAACAGAGAAAATATTGAATGGTTGGTTAGTATTTAAACCCAATATTATTTTTAATAAACCTGATATAATACTACAACTTGCTGATGAAAAAAAATCAACAGGTGGATATAATAAAAATACGAATAGTATAGGTGGTGTAGATGGTGTAGATGGTATAGGTGGTATAGGTGGTATAGGTGGTATAGGTGGTATAGGTGGTGTAAATAATTCAAATTACTTAGATATGAAATATAAAACAGATATAACTAACTTCTCATATGGAAAAGTATATGAAAATACTAACTATACTAATTATAGTTTTTTAACAATTATGACACTTACTATAATATCTATTATATCTATTATATATTATTCATTCGTTAAATCAACTGATAAAAATACGGAATTATTAGATGATGTTGTGTTAAGTAATGTTGGAGGTGATATTGAGTCGGATGTAAGTGATTATAATACATCACATATTAACCAACCCATCACACAATCTGCGAAACAATATCCGCGTAGTGTGGATGGTCGACATCTATTGGAATATAACCAGACATTTGTTTAGAATATGTATATATATTTAAAATAGGTTCTGTCGTGTAATAATATATATCGTCTAAATATTTTATTTCCTTGGCGTGTATTTTTTTTTCAGTGTATGCGACGCAAGTGGATGGCATTTCCATATCTTTATTAATAATAGGATGATACATAAATTCTCCGGTTGGTGAACACATTTTACAATTAATTTTATTTTTATGTGTTGCATCTAAATTTTTTTTATGTATAGTGCAGTCAATCGAACTCTCTGCCAATGCTAATAAAAAATCATTAATTAACTGCATTCGTTTTATGCTGTTTTCATAAAGTTCAATATCCGTCGTTGGTTCTGTTATTTTACTATTTGGATATTTCACAGGATAATCACTTAAATAAACATAAACTTGCACATTTTGTTGGTCTTTTGGTAAATCTATATGCGATCTGTATCTAATTGCGCGTGTTTCGACTTGTTGCGATCGGGCATCATTCCAAAATGGTTCTCTCTTATGGACGTGCCGAACTCTTTTTAAATCTATACCTTCCGCCAGCGCCCCTGATAATAATAACAAAGATATTATTTTACCTTGTGCGTTTCCCATCGAATTAAATACTTCTATTATTTTCATTCGTTGTTCAATTTCAACATTGCCACTTAAAACCGCAAATGTGTTCCTTTTGCTTTTCTTAATATCATGAATATCAGCATCTAAATCTGGATTTTTATCATAAAATCTCTCCCATCCATGTGCTTCCAATATTCTGGCAAATATTTCTAAACCTTCACCTTGAACAAATTGACTATAAACTATTCCGGTTTGATTTGAGTGCTTCTTAATATTGGCGATAATTCGTCCATCTTTTGGCGAATAAGTATCAGTATCCAGTAAGTCTTTTTCAGATATTTTATCTATAAATTTCTCCCTCGTCTTCTTACCACGAACGGGACCAAGCGCATATTCTGGAATACAATAATTTGATACTTGCCTTGTTTTCACGCGATAAGTGGATGAACTGCTATTACCAGATGAGGAAAATCTACCACTTGTTGTATGGAATTTATTTTTTGATTCTTCTATTTCTTGATGTCGATAAATTAAATATCTTGAAAATTGTGTTTCGCTCATTGGTATTTTTTCAATTTTAGTCGGTAATTTAATTGGAAAATCTTTCTTATTTTCATTGAAATATATGTCGCCAAAATAACTCGACAATCCATATATTCTATTAGTAAATTTTTCTTTATTTTTAATTTTATTATTTTCAAGATTATAAAAGAATTTTTCAAAATCTTCATATGATTCCGGAAATAATAATTCAGCGTCGGTTGTTTTTATTTTTTTAATATGTTTCTTTTTAATTCTATTATCTTCATCAACTGAGGATTTAACATCATCCTCATTATTTTTATCGACTGGGTATTTGTTACTCGTATCATTCGTCATTTTATTAACTTTTATTTTATTATTTTTTGTATTTTTTTCTACTTTATCTGTCGATTTATTTGGTTCATTTACACCAGTATTATCAGCAGTAGGACTTTTATTCTCATCAACTCCAATATCATTAGTTCTAATATCATCATAAGAGGTATCTTTATCTACTATATCCACTATATTCGCATCCACTATATTTACATTTGATATATTCTTATTCGTCAAATTGAGTTTTTTTTTATTTTTTGATTTAGTTTCCTTACCACCCACAATATTTTCAATTTTACCATCTGTAAATTTACTCATTACACCTCTAAGCATATTAAAACAAGGCACGAGTTCAAATGGGTCGTTAATAATAGGCGTTCCAGTTAAAAATAGCAATCTGCAGTCTAAACTTTTCATAATCAGATCATACAAACCAACAGCATTTTTAGAACCGTTTGTGATGGAATTAAAAAAATTATGCGCTTCATCTATGATAAGTAATACATTATTTAATCTATTTATATGTTTCGAAAATTCGGCAATGTGTGCATCATATTCATCTACTTGCGACATCTGCTTATACATATTATTTGCATTTAGGGAAATAAATTTATATTTATCAGCAGATGACACATTTGAAGAATATGTAGTTATTGTGTTTTTAAAATTTGCCTCTAAACTTTTTGGGCACAAAACTATTATTTTTCTACTTGGGTCGTGATTTCTATAATGTTCTGCAATACTAACCGCGAGTCTGGTTTTACCTTGACCCATACCGTGGCAAATAAGTAGACCGCGTAATTCGCTATGAGTAAAAAATTCTTTTACTATAAATTGATGATAATGTAATAATTTCTTTTGAACTTCATTGTAATTTAATTTTTCTAATTGTGATTTTACCATCAATGGGTAATTAGTATTATTCATTCTTATATATAATAAAACAAATTCTTAGATATAACTTGATTTATGAAAATCTTATCAAGAAAAATAATTAAAAAAAAGAAATAATATTTAGTCCATTTATGGATTTTAATTTATTTATAAATTAATCTATTTATAAATAGTTATTCAAATGTGTTTTGAATATTTCTTTATTATTGGATAAATCTTTAAATTTAATATTTCCTGTATTTATATCAACGATAATACATAATATGCCTTTGGTATCTTGATAAGTGTAAAGATTACTGAATGCCGATCTGATACTGTAATTCCAATATACTGGTAATCCTTCTGTTGTTGTAATGAACCCAAATATGTCGGTTTGTTTATTATATTTTGGATTTTCTGGGAAGAAATACCAATGCATCGATGTTTTATATTTATTTTCTAATTTTTGTTGCGAGTACCAATATAAATTATCACTGCGAGACCACTCATAGCATTGTTTTCCGTTCCTTGTATTAAAAGTTTTAGGGACGTATCCGGCGGTGATAAATCTATTCACGCATGGTTTGGAATAATCGTAAGATGTTTCTTTTTGTTTCTGATCTGTGTTAGTCGATTGATTTGCGATTGGTTGATCATTGTTAATCTCGATATTAGTTGATTGGTCGATATTAGTTGATTGGTCAGTTGATTTGTTAATCAAATGTATAATGCTCGTGCCTTCTGTAGAATTACGTTCTTGTAATTTATTTTTTCTCAGTTGTTTTGATTTTTTATACTTAACCGTCTTAAAATCTTCATCGGTATCTTGTGGTAATTCTTCATAAATAGAATTTTTGTCATCCACATCATCTGCATTATTCATATCATCTGCATTATTCATATCATCTGCATTATTCATATCATCTGCATTATTCTCGTCATCCGCATTATCAGCATTATTATTTTCACTTTGTGAATATTCATAATCTGTTATTATGTATTTAATTTCACATCGTTTTTCAGTCGTGGTCTGCTTGTCGATAACTGGTTCGATAGATTGCTTGTCGATAATTGGTTCGATAGATTGCTTGTCGATAATTGGTTCGATAGATTGCTTGTCTGCGTCTTTAACACATTCCGCATATGTTATTTTTTGTTTATATTTACCTTTCACGTGCGATGTATTATTAGATTTAGCGGAGTTTGTAGATTTTGTAGATTTTGCAGAATTAGTAGATTTATTATCTACAACTTCTTCAACTGTAAGATTATTTTTATCACTTGTTGATTTATTTAATTCATCGATATGAATATTTTTCAATAAATAATCTGCATTTTTTACATCATCTTCCTTTAAAGAATTAACGACATACATTTGTAATTTTGGCAGAATTTCATTAATATTGATGCAAGATTTAAATAATTCGTATATCGTAGTTGTCGCGTCTTCTGTATAAAAATCTTGTGTTATATTTTTATCAATGTTGAATGTTTGTTCTTCATTTGATAGAATTTTTATGTAATCTATAATATCATTTTTGTGATCTATAAAATCTTTTTCGTCCATATCAGATATACTTCTCAATATCAAATAATAAGAACTGCATATTAGGTCGATATTTATCTTTTTATTAATTTTAATATTATACTGATTGAAGAAACGTATAATATTTCTGATAACGTTGTCATCGACAATTTTATATTGTTTCTCTATAAAACCATCATTAATCTTTTCGTTATTAAGAATTAATATTTCATAAGAAGTGATATTCAGTTCTTTCCAATATTTTTTAACAAAATCTATACGTTTTTGTATATATTCTGGATTATTTTTTTTAATAATCAGTGTATCATCTAATTCATCTAATTCATCTAATTTATCGATGTTATTTGTATCGCCTTTATTATTTGTATCGCCTTTATTATTTGTATCAATTTTAATTTCGTTTTTACTATTCATTTCATTAGAATTAAAAGAATTTTTAGAATTAATACTCAAATCGATACCAGAACCAACACCAGAACCAACACCAGAACCAACACCAGAACCAACACTTGACCCAATATTTGAATATTTAGTAGTTCCGGAATTAAAAATTTCAGTAGATTTATTTGATGAAATACAATCTACCATATATTTAGTGTAGATTACACTACATAATATTTCTTGTATTATTTTAATACTACCAGTATCAAGTTGCATTATCAATACTAATAATTCATTAGTATTTGTATTCATAATAATATCATGAATTATTTTATTCGCATCTACATCGGCATCAGTATTTTTAGAATTTATTGTATTATAAATATCTTTAATATTAATAATTTTATATTGTTCTTGTGTTTCATTAATATTAATGGTTTTACTGAGACTCATATTTTAATCGAATTGCGAAATAAACTGTGAATTATACTTATCAATTTAAGATTAAAAAATTCAATTTTTATTAAAAAAAAAAATAATCAATAAATTTATATATTTTGATTTTTTATTGATTTATTTTACAATAGACATCGTCTGCATGTCCGTGATATCAAATATTTCCACATCTTCTTTAATATTATTTTTTATTTGCATACCTACTTCTGGTGGTTTATGATTGAATTTATATTCTTTATTACGATAATTTTTCAAATACTCGATCATATTATCTATTTCCAATTTGCTGATATATAAATCCATAATATTTTTATAAATTGAATTTAAATTCAATAATTCATCTTTATAATTTAAAATAATTTCCTTAGAATATTTATAAGTTAATTTTGTAAGTTTTTTCTCATCTATATTCTCAATGTAGGAAATATCTATTTCTTTTGAATTACCATTAAATGGAGTAATGAATACATTTAATTTATCACAAGATTTAATGGCATTAGATTTATCATAAGGTTTAATTTCATCAATAATTTTAATTAATATTTGTCTATACTGTTCATATATTTTGATAATATTAATTTTGATATTTTTAATTTTGTATAATAAATTACTTTTATCTTCTTCGAATGATTTTTCTATCTGTTTATATTCTGCATCGTATTTAACTCTCAATTGTTCGACTATCAATATTTTAATTTTTCTAATTTTTTCTTTATCTGATTTTTTATTTATTTTTAATTTATTTTTTTCTAATTCTGTATTAAATATTTTATTAACTTTATCTTCACCATAAGAAGAATTTTTGATCGCTTTTTCAATTTGTCCTTCTATTTTCGATACTAATTCATTTTCAAATTCATCACTATCTAAATCTACGCAAACGTCTAAAATTTCCATCATCTCAGGATATTTTTCACTAATGAAACTATTAATTTTTTCATGGACTTCTTTATATATTTTTTTATGAATTGCACCAAGGCAATAATAACTCGTATAATATTGTGAGCAGTATTCGTTAATATATTTACACGCCGATTTATATATTTTATCTTCCGCGGATTTTAATTCCACTAATGTTCTATCTGCGGGTTCTACATAAAATTTATCGTGATATGCAATTAGTCTCGCGAGTTGCCCATTTATACTACCAATCATATATTTATCTAAATCTATTTCAAGTTTATTTTCCTCCGCGTATTCTGTAAATTCCATTTTATCACCAACCAGTATATGCGATTTTCTACCTTTATGATCATATCGATATGGATATTTTTTCACAATAACATAATTAAATCTTTCATATGGTTTCACATATATACCTAATTCTCTCATACGCGACGCGAATGTTTGAACTTTAACATTTTTTTTATTTGGTCGATACACATCAGTTCGGTTGAATAAATGATATGAGTATTGTGTGGAATTAGCATATATCTCATCTATTTTTTTGAACGTTAATTCTAATAATGTGTAAATATTATTGGGAGAAACACACGTAAGCATAATATCTCCTATCATTTGTTTCGCAAACATACTCACACCACGTTTTCTAATTTCCAAACCTCGAATAAATAGGTCATCTACATTCCTCGGTTGAAAATTAATGTGTTTTTCGTGCTTAATTCCAAAATACTTTTTTTTGGACGCAAATAGCACAGGATATAAAATTTCTTCATATGCCATAGTTAAAAAGGTCGTTCCATTATCTTCTTCAAGTGTTTTATTTACTGAATCACGTATCGAATTAACATTTGAAAATGTTGATTTCACAAGTGAAGTCCAATAACTAAGTTTGTCAATTTTACCAGAATAAAATTGTTTGTCTTCTGCTGTAAAATATTTTTCAGGAATACTGATATATAGAGAGTCCGTATTATGAACTACAATATTTCCTATACCTGCTGAAAAATGATGATTTTCAGTTTCCAGATCATATACATAATCCAAAGTTTGTGGTAATTTAATTACTTTTTTAACTATGCAGTTTGAAGTATTTGTGGTTTTTGCAGATCTTACAAAATTTATAGATTTCAATAATTTATGTATTTTACTATACGTGTGATGTGCACAATCTTTAAAATTTGGATGATTTTTAATGAGTAATTTTTTACCAATTGCGTTTTCTGGCGTAATTATATTACCATCTACATCGAGCAATGAATGATCTTCCGTAACATCAACAATACCAGAATGCGTACAAACTCTATACATCTGTTTATCTGTTTTATGTCTTATAATTTTATTTATTTTAGTCCAACCTAAATCAGACCAACTATAAATATTATCAGTTTCGCCGAATATAAAAATTTCTTTTCCTTGTATTGTTTTTATGTATTGTAGTTCGTCAATAATATTTTGAATTTCCACATATTCTATAATATTATTTCTCATAATCAGCACAGGTGTATATGATGCTACACTATCACCGTAATAAACTTCGCAGTCAAGTTTTTTAACGGTATCATAACCTAATTGTAAATTATATTGACCCATATGAGTCACACTTCCTGCAATTTCAACTATGAAGAATGGAGATAATTTATTTCCCGTTTCACCATAAAATGTATTCATAAATACTTTAAGTGCGCTTTGCTTACTATTTAAGCAATTTCTTTGGAATGTTAATTCCGCAATTTGCTCTGTGTTGTTTTTTTCGTCAAGTAATAATTCTTCAATTCGATTTGCGATTGGTTTGAGTTGTCCTTTAATCATCGCCCTTTTATTAAATAATTCATTTAGTATATATGGATATACACCAAATTTAAAATTTGGATCCGTTTTATCATATATGCAGTTATGATGTATAAAATAGGTTTCTATTTTTTTATCGTCAAACGTGAATTCTATTTTATTTAATTTAACACCATCTGCTTGTAGCACTTCTAATATTTTACTATCATCCGTAATACAATATTCTGGTGAAAAATTATACGTCCTGATAAGTGATGGATATAGTGAAGAAAAATCTAAACCAATAATTGGCCGCCCTGTCGGTTCTTGTAGAAACTTTCTAAATTTTTCATTCTTGATACAAATATCGCTGTTTAATATATTTTCATCAGTTATATATGCGCCGTGTTGTGAAATGAATTCCTTATAAGTAAAAATTTCTTCTTCCGTTGTATTTTCCCAATCGGCATAATCAGTATAATCGGTATCTTGATTTTTAATATACATTCTGGAACGTGTTATACGTTCGTCGATTGATAATTTACTAATTTTTAATCCCTTGTTTGGTGGAAATACTAATGCGCCTGAGAATTTTTTATCCACAAAATCCGTATTGGTTATATTAGAAAATCTAATATTAAATGGTTTTTGTTGCCCTTCTGCGATTGTTAAATTTCTAACTTTTAAACCATTTGCCCGATAAAACGCATCATATACGGACACATATGATAAGTTTGATACTTCTCTATGTTCTGTTATAACCGACCTAATGTGCATTAATTCATGGCATCTAACCGCGTCAATTATACAATATTTATTAACTTCCTTCATATCTGTCTTTAACTTTTGATATTCTGCAAAATCTGGATTTGTTTTTTTAATATCGAAATCTACACCAGTTTTATCAAAACCGTATTTGTTTTTGAGATATAATAATCTTGTAAATATATTGTGCATTCTGGAATATTCCATGTCTTCTTTGCCTCCCAATTTATTTTTTGATAAGAAATATTTTAAACTTGATTCGCCATCCGTTGGATATAATTTACGATATATAGTGCGGACATCGACTGGTAAATATCCATTCATATGTAGAGCATAACAAGACGCGGTTGATTGCGCATCTATTTTAACTCTTTCGCATCTGTATTTCGTATAATTTTTTTCTAATGCTTTATCGCTGTTATTTTTTTCTATCGTATAGAAGGCATCTTTTTCATAATTTTTATCTGCTATATTTTTTTCAATATCCATAAGAGATGCAAATTCATGGAGTATATTATATTGCTGAGCTCGATTAATTAACCAAGGCCAATCATAATCGGAGTCATTAAAACCGTAAATATATTCTGGTTTATATGCCTCAAATATCGCACCAAATGTTGTTATGAGTTCTATTTCATCTCTACATACAATAGTGGTTATGCTATCCGCCGTATTTTCATCACTTGGCAGTGTGGATAGTATAAATTTTTTAAATGGTTCTTTATCGTGTATCCATTGAAAACACATACTGATACAAATCATTTTATGTTCTTTATTTTTCACAAATGGGACGGAACCGTCTGGACTCCATGTTTCAATATCCCAACAGCAACTCATAGTGTAATCTGCTTTCGCAACATCTGTATCTTCACATGGTGTATAATTTGCTATATCACATGAATAAGTATCTATTTTCCACATATTATATTTATCAAATGCAGATTTGTAATCACTGGGATTATTTATATAACTCCAATTTGAAAACGTGCATAGTAAGTCTCTACATACAACTCTATAATAACAAGACACATCATTTGTCGTTGTTTCAAAATAATATTTCGTATTATTTTTTGGATGCTCCAATATCTCAATCGCCTTTTTACGTTCGAATGTATTATTGAAATAAAGTCTTAAAAATTTATTCATATATGGTTTGTAGTATTTAAATGTTTTTGCGGTTTTTGTTCCAATGCGCTTTGGTTTGATATATTTTGGCGGTCTGGTCGAATTAAAATTAGAATTGGAATTAACAATATATGACTTCGCATTAATATCCGTGCTTCCCAATATTCGCAAAACTTCGCGGATGAATTCATCCTCATTACCTAAAATAATTAGTTCGAAATATGGTTCGATATTATCTAATATCACATTTACTTTTTCACCGGATTCACGTACGCCAGTTAATATTATTTTATATGCGCCGTATATACAAGTTTCATATAAATACGTTGGCATAAAACGAATACGATTTATACCTGCGGTATTATTTGTGGTATTTAAATTCTTTTTAATAAAATTATTTCTACAACCGACTAATGAATCAAAATCTGATACATTACATGAAAAGTAATTCACAGACTTCATTTTATATAATCAGTTAATATATTATTAATATATAAACAAAATTTCAAATTTCACTTTTTAAATAAAAAAGATTAATATACTAAAATATAAATGGCGGAAATTAAAAATAAACCCAAACCAGAATTAGATGAACGAGAACAGATGGATTTAGAATTTTTTGATAAATATAACGATTTCATTAATGCTACAACTATCGATATTTATAAATATCGTCAATTTATAGATATGAAAAATATGGATTTTAAAGATTTAAATAATATTATGATTAATGATGGTTTATCGCAATTATTTCTTAATAATACATTGTGTATATTGCAATATAATGAAATACAATCTCCGGATGAAATATTTGATGTTGATAAATTAGTAGATGGATTTAGTATATTTATAGATTTTACTAATTCCAAATGGATAAAAGATGGTTATAAAAATTTATATAGGGTGACAAATGGTGATAAGGTTGGTAATAATCATGTTGATACACTTATGAAAAATAATTTATTAGTTCCAGATGATGGTAAGGCAAATGAACTAAAAATTAAGCAATATTTTAAAATATCAACTGAAATTATTAAAACAGAAGATAAAAAAATTCAAAAACAAAAATTAGCAGAATTTAAAAAATTATATGAAATACATATGGATGAGAAGAATATCGATAAATTAACAAACAATGAATTTATAATAGTTAGATTACTAGATGCGATAAATCATAGTATCTGTAATTTTTGGAATGCGGTTAATAGTTATTTATTTAAAGTAGATAATGAAAATAAAGCAGACGGAAAAGACAAAGCGGATAGAAAAGACAAAGTGGACAGAAAAAATAATGAAGTTTATGTAGATTATACAGATAATATAAAAAAATATTTACATTTTGATAACGATACAATCAGCAATATAAAAAATTATATATTACTTTTGTATCAAGAAATGGAAAATAATTACAGTGTATATGATTATACTTGTAAAATAATTATATTATCATATATACTTTGTAATTTTGAATCGAAAATATGTATTTTTGTAAATCCGCAATTTGATAAAATTATCGAGGCGAAAAATATATCCATAAATGGAAAAATATCAAGTGTTTTTGATATAATAACTTATTTATATTGTCAGCGATCTAAAATAAGTGGTAAAAAAACGATTAATAATATAGTTCAAAGTTTCAGTGCTAATAAAATTTATTTATTTAGGACGAAAATATATGATTTACCAAGTATGCATCATCTGGACAATATAGCGGATATAGATATTGTTTATGATGATAATAAATTTAAATGTATTATATTTGGAGAAGAACATTATGATGAAGTTAATCTCCAATATAGTTCAACTATAAATGCAATCGTCAAAACTTTACTTGGTAGAATATCGGATGTAGATTACAGAAAACTTAATCGTTTATTATCAGAAATGAGAATTGATAGTTTAAATTTTGGAAGATATAAAATGGAATTAGATAATTTATATATAGATATACGGAAAAAAACAAATTTTTTACTATTTGTGGAATATTTTGAAGTTGACGATGATAAAATTAATCCCGATAGTAATGCAATGTATGAAACAAATCCGCTGGTTATAAAATCTGATAATATCCGTTATATAAGTAAAATAATAGATTTAGTTGATTTAAATAGTTCGAATATTTTACTATATGTTTCATTATTATTAAATTATATGATTAAAACAAATGAATTATTTTTAACCGATCTTGATGTAAATATATATAAAAATTCAATATTAGAATTATTTAGAAATTTTAATGATGATTTACAATTTTCAGAAGAAATATTTAAAACATTTAGTCATAATTTAGATGTTATTTTGTTAATATATTACGACTTCAAAAAATATATAAGTGATAATATTAAAAAATATTTTGCAAATATATTAGATGATTGCTATGATAATTTAATTAAAAATTATGAATTCTTAAATGCAAGAGTGGAAAATGGGGAAGAAATTGCCTCATATATTGTAAATATGAAAGATATGGTTACAGATTTTTTATGTCCATATTATGATCTTAATTTAATTGTAAATATTTTAAAATATAAAAAAAATGCAATATGTTTGAGTGGATCGGCGCATTTACCTAATATAATATCTATATTACTGTGTAATGGGGATAAATATATATATAATATGAAATATTCAGATTATATATCAGAAGGAGTAAAATATACGTTCGGTGAAATTAAATCATTACCAGTTCATCAAGACATGAATGAAATATTGTTTGCTGATACATTTAAATTAAAACTAACGGATATAAAAAATAAATCATATAATTCCACTATAAATGAATTTTATTATATTAATTCCGATAGTAAAAAGGCAATGCCGATTATTAAGAGAATTTTTGATTATATAATAAATGATAATCTTAATTTATTAAGAAAAAATGCAAAAGCAGAAGAAGAAAAATTAAAATTATTAAGGCAAAAAAATAATACAGGTGGTAGTGTAATTGACGATAATTTATATTCGTATTTATTAACACTGGTTATACTTATAATATTGCTGATTATATATGTATTTGATATAATTAGCACATCAAATATGTATTATGATGATTCTATATTTTCTACATAATTACTTCCGTCGTATCCATCGTAAAACATATATACTGCTGATATTTTAAATTCTGGAGCATCATCTGTAAATTTTATAATAGTATCGATTAATTTTTTTTCACGCTGTTTATCATTATCTTGTTCAACACCTTCCACTAATGGTTTATATTTATCTGGATTATATCTAATAAATAGTATTGGAGTATAACCATTGTCTATATATAATTGCTGCATACGTGTAATTTCTCCTTTACATGGATAACCTCTATTGTGCTGATGTTCATCTACTTCTACAAATATAGTTCCCCAATTTGGATATATTCGAAAATCTGCTCTGAGTTTAGAACAACCATCTGCAATTATTTTATCGTGTATAAATTTTATATTATTTTTTTCTAAAAGAAATTTAACTCTACATTCTTTTTCATGACGTCTTTGAGTTTTACCTGTCTCATTATGATTTTTGCAACCTGAACAAAATTCCTGAGTAGGATAAATTTTACATACGAGGCATACACTACATATTTTTATATCATCGGTTGTATATTTTGTCGGTTCGAAAATCATCTCATCTGTTTTATGTTCTATACATCTATCAGGTGAATAACTAACATAACCGTAATGTGCGCGTATTTTGCAATCTGGAAAATTACATCTTTTATTAATGACATCCACATGATTAGGTTGTTTATGTAATTTACAATATTCTGGTTTTTTCGAACTTTCTACACCATAGGTAGATCTTTTAGTGCAATTCGATTCTTTGCATATTTTATTTCTATTTATAATATCCACATGTTCAGATTGTTTATGCAATTTACAATATTCTGCATTTTTAGAATTTTTAATACCATATGTGGGTCTTTTAGTGCAATTTTGCTTTTTACATCTTTTATTTACGATATCTACATAATTATCATTAGGAATATGCGATTTACAATATTCTGGTTTATTTGAATTTTTAATACCATATTGCGGTATTTTATTACAATTTGGTTCTGCACATTTTTTATGTTTATTATCCACATCATTATCTAATTTATGTAATTTGCAATGTTCTTTTTTATTCGAACCTTTTTCTCCATAAGATGCATATTTCTTACAACCACTTGCAATACAAATACTCATCTTTATTTCTTAATAATTTAATATTCATTTTTTATTTAAATAGTTTTATCAGTTGCCTGCTTGTTTCTATGATACATTGCTTATTATCAATACCATCTACGATTTTGCCTGTCATACTATCGACAAACGCACAACAATCATTTTTTGCCAATATATATCTATAATCTACATATAATTCTTCGTCCGGTTTAATATCTCTTGATGCAAAACAAACTCCGACGTGATATAACATATTTGGTGTGAAACTATGATTTACATAATTTTCAATATGGGGTTTATTATCTGTATATAAAAAAACATTATCTATCAGACGACATCCAGTTTTTATCATCAATTTATTTCCTTTCTTTTGTTCCGTATTGTATTTTAATTCCGTAGTTATCTTACAGTCGGTTATCCACAACATACAGATTTCACCTTTTTTTATAAATTCATCAGCATATACACCAAGTCCGGAAATTTGTGATTTCCTTAATGAAATTTTTTTCATAAGTATAAATATATTATTAAAAATTAAAAGATGTTTTTAAATTTGAAATTAATTATCAAATATACAGATGGATAAATTTATTGGTTTTTTAGAGGAAAATAGTTATGACGAACAAGATAAAAAAACTATTATAAAATTTAAAGAAAAGTTGAATAAACCAATTTCCGACTATAAACAACATCTCATGCGGTATAAATTTTCAGAAGAATGGTTTTCCGAATTAGATGATATTTTGATCGAATTAGGGTATCGCGCACTTGATGTGGATATAAGTTATATTAAAACAGAATTGATAAAAATAATTCACGATACGCACGTTAATAAAATTATAAAAAAATTTAATAAAATTAAAAAAACGAATATTAATAAATTTAGTATCACTTTAAATCACAATTTTGGTTATATTGATGCAGTAGAAATCATAAATCCTTTTATATATAATATAGATTATTTACCTACATTATATTTTTCAATTAACGAAAATCCCATCGCGGTAAAATATTTGATTGATCATCCTGATAAAATTATTTGGGATTATTTTTCATTTAATAAGTCAGATATTGCAGTTCGGTATTGTATTGAACATCCAGATAATGTTAATTGGTATGAATTTTCATCAAACGAAAATTCCATTGCGGTTTGTTATTTAATCGACCACTCAGATAAAATAAAATGGGCACAATTTTCATCGAACGATAACAGTTATGCAGTTCGTTATTTAATACATACCCATCCCGATAAAATTGATTTATATACATTATCATTAAATCAAAATGATTTAGCAGTTGAATATTTAATAATTAATCACTCGAGTAGAATTGATTGGAAACATTTTTCAAGAAATGAAAATTCCATTGCAGTTCGTTATTTGATTGATAACTCAGATAAAATAGATTGGTGGTATTTTTCGTCTAATATGTCAGATATTGCAGTTCGTTGGTGTATAGAACATCCGGATAAAATTCATTGGGAACGATTTTTGAAAAATAAAAATATATTAGCAGTTTCACATTGTATAGAAAATTTTGATAAAATAGACAGAAAATCCTTTTCCGAAAATATGGGAAATGCGACAACCTATAAATATTTACATGAGGATGGAAAAAATATTTTATATGAATTATCACCTACACATATGTTGCGTATAGATAATTCTGTAGAATTTTCACTACATATAGAAAATTATTCACGTTATTTCTTTCACGATTTAAAACAATGGAAAATATATAAATTTAATGAATTGAATTGGTTGTCAAGTAGTAAAATGATATTATAATATATCAGCAGATATATTTATAATTCTTGTTTATGATTTGTTTTTTACTGTAATATATAACTCATAGGATTTATTTCAAAGCGCGATAAATAGTAAAATCCTATTGTAATCCACTCTTTATAATTTTTATCTATGCAGTCGATCGTAATATTTTCCAAATCTACAAAGCGAATATTTTTATGTAGTATATCCGCGAGAATTACAAATGAACGCCTATCATTTAAATTTTTTGGTAATCTATATCGCTCAGGAACGGATATAATATCTGTCAATTTACTTGTTGATTTTTTTTGTTCTTTATAATAGTTTATTAAGTCCGTTTTCATTTCTATAAATATATCGTCTAATGCGGATTTCTCCATTCGTTTAATTTCATTTTCCAATAAATGATATTCTTCGCGTAATTGTTCTGATAATAATTGGTCTGAAACTCCAACGATGCGCGAAAGTAAAACTTCATGTTTCTCGTATAATTTTTTAAGTTTTTTTTTATTGGTGATCGTATCAGTATTCATATTAAAAAATTGAAATTATATTAATTATTTATATAATATTATATTAGTTAATATATTTCAATTTTAAATAAAATGAGTAATAGTATTTGCGCAGTATTTGACAAATATAAAAAAATATTTGAATTTTCAACAAATGAAAAATGCCCTATTTATTCCACAATAATTAATGGCAAATATATAGAAATACTTGAACATTTAAATAAAACACAGCGTGTATATTTATTGGCAAATGGTTCATTTAAAACTGTTCATTATGTGTATGGAAAAACATTTCAGGAAAAATTTTTATTATTTTTAACATATTGTAATAATGCGCAAAATAATTTAAATTATATCGATTATTTTACCATAACGAGAAGTTTCGATAAATATAAGGAAAATAATATAATTTATTTCTGGAAAAGATACAAATATAAAAATAATTCGAGTAAAATATTAATTATAAAATGTATCATTGATGTAGATAATATAACTTTCACACAAAAGCAATATAATATTCTTGATGAGGATAATATATTATCAAATTGTGAAGTGGATTATAATATTATTACAAAATCAACGAAAAGAAAATTAATATTTGACGATAATGAAATTATAAACAGCACAAGTGATGCAGGTGTCTCAAATAGCGCAAGTATTACGGATGATATTGACATCTCTAATGCAAATTATATGAGTGTTATGAATGGCAGTAATAATCCGATTCTTTATGCGAAGAACGGAAAAAGTATTAAAGTAGATCATAAAACCGAAACTAATAAAGTCTTGGATATAGATATAGATCACGATCATCATAGAATGATGAACGCTCATATTGTAGATCATAAAATAATGGATAATAATAAATATACAACACCAGTTAAAAATCCAAGTAAATTAACCAAGGTTGCGAATATAAATTCAAATAGTCCAACTGATTGCTTTATAATTGACGATTATGATAATAATTATGCTGATAAGATATTTGAAATGAATAGAATAAACGAAGTGAATAAGATAGATGAAGCGAATAGAATATATGAAGTAGATAAAATAGATGAAGTGGATACACAGAAGATCGAAAATACCAGAATAGATATTTTAAAATTACTTACAGAAAAGAAGACTGATTAAAATAGATCATATCTATTTTTTAATCGAAGGCATGGTTATTGATAAAGTTCATTTTGATGTTGTAAATTAAGTTTAGTAAATTCCAATTCATATTTAGAAAAAATAACTCTATTAGAATTTGATTTTTTTATTTCGTCTGCAAAAGTTATCCTGAGTAATTTTGCATTATATTCAGTTATAATTATATACATCATACCATATGGTATTAAATCTTGTAAAAATAGTAATTTTGCAGATTTAATATCGTGTATAGTAAGATTTTCTTGAACGAGTTGGTTTCTACATATTAGAATAATAGTGTTATCATTTGATGCACTACAACAACTTCCCATATATATTTATTTATTTATAATTGTGTTTTATAAGATAATATACAATGGGCACAACTGGATCAACAACCACAACATTACCTCTAAATAAAGATGTCAATCCCGCAGAAGTGAAACAAGGAACATCGCCACATACAGATGATACACATTTAAGTGAGACCCAGCATTCAAATGGAACGATGAATACTCCTATTAAAGTAGATTCACAAAATCCATCAATCACACGCGCAGATCCTATGGTAAAATTTATGCAAATATTCGGATTTGGGAAACCACCTGTTGTTGCAAAAGAAGGTATGTCGAGTAAAGATGCATTAGGTATTACAAGTGATGTTTTTATATTGATATTATTTATAGCGATTGCAGTTGTTGTAGGATATATAGCATATCAAAAGTTGTATAAAAAAAGAAGTTATGAAGAGATATATAATGGACTAAATAAAGGCGATGATGGTTTTACGTTCCAATCTTTATTTGATAAGGAAGAAGGTAATCAACAAGAAGGTAGTAGATTAGATAAATATACAGAATAATAGATATATCAAATAGTAAATTGCGAATTGAATTACATATTGAGCGTATATTGGATAATATTTTTTTTATAAAATTGAATTTTTATATGAAAATAAATTTAAATAAGATATTTTATACAAAACATAAAATGAATATAACATCCGATATGTATTTATTCCACGTGGAAAAAGGTTTCATTTATGGAATACCGAAGAAAAATAATCCATTTAATAATATAATAGGTCGCGCTTATATTAAATGCTCTAATAAATCCCAAGAAGAAATAGATATATTTATGGAAAATAATATAGATATAGATGCGGAATATCCATACGAGTATGGTTTTATTCAGTGTATAAATGAAAATAAATCTGTTTTACTAACCATAAAATTTACTATATGTGGAGAGGTATATTTATTTCATAATTTCAATAAAATATTTTTACTATGTAAAAATAGACATAAAAAATATAATGTAGAAAATATAAAAAATATTGAAGATATGGTAGAAGATAGTAAATATTTTGTAGTAAATTATAAAAATTTATTAAAATTCAATGAAGAGTTAAAATTGGAAAATGAAAATTTACAATTTGAATTTAATAAAATGAAACGTGAAAAGGATGATGCGATAGATTTTAAGGAATATATGATATTAATTCATAATGAACTTATCGAAGAATATAATAAAAAAGAAGAAGTATGTAGTGGGTTGGAAATCGATAATAAAAACACAACAAATAAAATATCTTATTATGAAACAAAATATATGGAATATGAGGCATTATGCACAAGTTATGAATTACGCATCGTGGAAAATAATAAAATATTGGAAAATTACAAAACAAAATACACACAAGCGGAACAATATAATATTCGATACGTGGAACAAAATGAAAAATTAACTAAGGAACTGAATACAGTTATTGAAAAAATGAATGATTTTAAAATGAGATATAAAATGTTGAATGAATACATGGCGGATATGAAAAATAAATTATCGAATGACATTCAACAGAATAATAATCAGCAAAACCACAATCCGCAAACCCACAATCCGCAAAACCACAATTCGCAAAACAACAACCCGCAAAATATTATAGTAAATAGAAGAGTAAAACGAAAAATCAATAATATTACAAACAATGAGAATATTGAATATATAGCACAACCTATCAATGCGATAAATGTAATGACTTTGATAAATAAAACAGATAGTATAAATATTGCGAGTGATGACCGCATGAACGCCGATGGAATAAATACATACGTTGGTAAAGTAAATATAGACGCCGATAAAGTAAATATAGACGCCGATAAAGTAATAGATATTAGTAATTTAAATGCAATTATTGCAGATAATAAAAGTTGTAATATTTGTAATGAGTGCATCGCAAAAAATACGCAGATAAGAAAATTAGAATACAGATTACAAAAATTAAACTGCGAATTGAGAAGAGCAGAAGATAGATCTAGAAATAATTTAAATGATAAAAATATATTACAAAATACTAATAATGAAATTATAAGAACTTGCGGAGATTTTATAAAAATTAATAGAACAATTAAAACAGAAAATAATACATTGAATAATGCAAATATTAGACTCAAAACAGAAAATAATATATTGATTAACGCAAATATTGAACTTAAATTGGAAAATGTAAGATTGTTGAATGAAATTAAAATAATTAGAAAAGGTTTTAATAATGAAATATCTTCAATCAGACGCGATGTTAAAAAATATAATATTTATAATGAAAATATAAAAAATATACAAAAAAATCATGACGATGATATACAAATCTTACAAGATATTAATGAAAAAAATAAAAATAAAATAAACACTATGCAGATGGAAATTAAGGCAATTTACGATAAAATTAAATATCAAAATCCATTTGCGCGGGTAGATTTTGATGAAGCGATTGAATGTTTTAAATACTAATTATTTTTTATATATATGAAGGAAATTATTTTATTGTTGGGTTTCTGATGGTATGTATTTTACTATACGTGTGTAGTTATAAGTCGCAAACTACGGCAAATAATAATTCAGTTGATGAGCGAGTAATAAACTCAAACGATCAAGACAAAATAGATGAAATGGA
>ERZ1292625.939-Hain-H41-01um-R1-939-length-39063-cov-10_pt2 | contig 30423 bp, 40 predicted proteins | sample MGYA00564400_ERZ1292625 | MGnify/ENA primary metagenome ERZ1292625 (study PRJEB36523, sample SAMEA6512639) | groundwater metagenome | collected 2019-01-08 | study: AquaDiva: Metagenomics assemblies of 32 groundwater samples | reverse complement strand
CCGAAGCTCGACACGGTCATCATCGCTTCGGGCGATGGCGACTTCATTCCGCTCATCGAGTATCTTGATATGCACGGCATCCAGGTAGAGGTTATCTCCTTCGGCAAGTCCTCTTCGGCAAAGTTGAAGGAAGCGGCGCACGCCTTCACCGACATGTGCGACGACCCGCACAAGTTCACCATCACCTCGCGCAGTTAAAGTACGGTACACTGGGGAGTGATGGATACAGAGGAACCGAAGAAATATATCCGCACCTTTGCGGGGGATATTGAGATTCTTCATGAGGGAGGGAAACCTGACCTCGCGCCGCTTAAGACCTATGCGGGTGATTTCTCCGACCGAATAAAAGAAGAAAATGCATCATTCGCGACGGTGCTCGCAGCCGAGCAAGATTCAGGGCCCTTGGTTGTGGAAAAAGAAAAGCCGAAATTTTCACGCAGTGGGATTCTCTACACTATCGCGGGCTCAATGCTTCTTATCGCTAGCATCACAGGCGCGTATATCGCGTACACGCGCTATCGAGCCGCAGTCGCACCCGTCGAGCCTGCGCCAAGTGCATTAGCGCCGATATTTGTCGATGACCGCGAACAAATTTCTGGAACAGGACAGGCTCTTTCTCAAGCGATTGAACAATCGACCGCTCGCCTGCTTGCTTCCGGTTCGGTCCGGCTTCTGTATCTTGCGAGTACAACCCCCGAGAGGAGCGTGTTCGCCGCACTGCACACTTCGGCACCCGACGTAGTGCTGCGCAATATACGCACGGAGAGCAGTATGGCGGGCGTGGTACATGTCGGCGGGACTCAAAGTCCGTTCTTCATACTTTCGGTCGCTTCTTATAGCGATACTTTTGCTGGAATGCTCTCTTGGGAACGCTCGATGCCGCGCGACCTCGCTGTGCTCTTCCCCTTAAACGCTTCAACGACCGTTGCCGCATTTCGCGACGAGGTCGTCAGCAATCATGATGTGCGCGTGTATCGCGATGATACAGGTAAGAGCATTCTGCTCTATGGCTATTGGAATCAGGCGACACTCGTCATCGCACGCGACCCCGCTGCCTTTGCCGAGATAGTACAGCGACTCTCAACTTCGCGTACACAACCCTGAATGTCTGCTATTATCCACGCTATGAAGTTCAAACACTTTAGGAAGAAACTCGAGGAGGAGAAGGCGAGACTTGAATCAGAAATGAGGACTGTCGGTCGCCCTAATCCCGCGGTTCCCGGTGACTGGGAAGCGGTGCCGTCGGAGACCGGTACGGAGCCGGATATTGTTGACCAGGCCGACATTGTCGTCAGTCGCGATAGCAATATCGCCATTCTCGCAGACCTCGAAGCGCGGTACGACACCATTCTTGCGGCGCTCTCACGGATTGAGAAAAAAACGTTCGGAAAGTGCGAGGTCTGTAGCAAAGAAATAGAAGCGGATCGTTTGGAGGCCAATCCTGCCGCTACGACCTGTGTCGAACATTTGTGATAGATTCGACAGGCTCACCACAAGTACCCATGCCCGCGGCGAAAACCGCACCTCTTTCTAAACGTGTCGTGCCGAAAAGCGGCTACGCCAAGACGCTCGCCGCACAGCCGGTCGGCTCCGGCGCGGAGTTGGTCAGTGTTGAAGCCGACCTCACGCGCGGATTGCATAACTTCTCGGTTGTCGGCTTAGCCGATAAAGCGGTTGAAGAGGCGCGCGACCGAATCAGCGCCGCAATACGCCACTCCGGCTACAAGTCGCCCAAGCAACAGAACAAACGCATCGTCCTCTCGCTCTCCCCCGCGGATTTAAAGAAAGAAGGCTCGCACTACGACCTCGCGCTCGCGCTCGCGTATCTCATCGCCGCTGACGATGTGGCATCCCTCACCGAAAAAATACTCTTCATCGGCGAACTCGCGCTCGACGGCACTCTCCGCGCAGTGCGTGGTGTACTTCCGCAGGTGCTCGTCGCCAAGAGACACGGCATCAAAACGGTTTTCGTCTCGCCCGGGAATGCTCGCGAGGCCCTGCTGGCCGAAGGCATCGCCGTCTATGCGCCGAACTCGCTCGCGGAACTTCTGCAACATCTGAAAGGGGAGAAGCCGCTCGCGCGCCTTGTGCGCGACCGAAGGATACTCGCGCCCCCGCCCGCCCTCGACCTCGCGGATATAAAAGGGCAGGAGAGCGCGAAACGCGCCTTGGAGATCGCCGCTGCGGGTCGCCACAATATCGTCTTTTACGGTCCGCCGGGCACTGGCAAGACGATGCTTGCCCGCGCGCTCGCTGGCATCCTTCCGCCTTTGACCGATGACGATATGCTGGAGGTAACGGCGATACATTCAACCGCCGGGCTTCTCACTGGTGGTGAAGCAGTGCACTGGCCGCCCTTTCGCGCGCCGCACCACTCGCTCTCTCACGTCGCGATGGTGGGTGGCGGCGCGTTCCCGAGAGCGGGCGAAGTGACACTCGCCCACAAGGGAGTTCTTTTCTTGGATGAATTTCCCGAGTTTGAGTCGCGAGCGCTTGAGGCATTGCGGCAACCGCTTGAAGACCATATCGTTACTGTCTCGCGGGCACGAGCGACCATCACGTTCCCGGCCGACTGCATGATAGTCGCCGCCATGAATCCGGCAGACACGCTTTCAAACGACCCGCGCGTCGCGGTGCGCGCCGCGCTGAAGCAAGCACGCCGCATCTCGCGGCCTATCGTGGACCGTCTCGACCTCTGGATAGAAGTGCCGCTCGTTCCGCACGACACCCTTGCGAAGCTTTCAACGGGAGAACCTTCAGCTCTCGTCCGCGAGCGCGTTGTTGCCGCACGCAAGCAAGTAGAGAAACGTACCGGCAAGCGAGGTGCAACGAATGCCGCGCTCACGAGCCGACAGCTCGACGAGAAAAGCGGCTTTAGTGCGCAGGCGAAAGAGACACTCACGAGCGCTGCCGCGCGTCTTAATCTCTCGCCGCGTAGCTATCACCGCACCATGCGCGTCGCGCGCACCATCGCCGACCTCGCCGGCGCCGACTCGGTCACGCCCGCTTTCGTCCTCGAAGCGCTCCAGTACCGTCCTCGCGGCCTCTTCGGGTTTGAGTGACTACAGATTTTAGTTTTGTGCTATAATGACGGGCATATGATTAGCAAATTTGTCGAACAAAGTCTTAAACGTGCAAAATATAAAGTCCTTGGGGATGGTATGTATTATGCAGAAGTCCCACGGCTCCGTGGTGTCTGGGCGCAAGGCAAGACTCGTGAGAAATGTCGTCAAGAGCTTAGCGAAGTGATTGAAGAGTGGCTTCTACTCAAAGTACATTCGCATCATCCTGTTCCAGGATTTCCGTTCACTGGTCCCGTTCTCCGTAGCGTGGCACATGCTTAAGAGCATTTCTCACCGAGAACTGATAAAGAGATTACGAACGTTTGGATTCGCAGGTCCGAACTCTGGCGGTAAACATATGTTTATGACTCGTGATGGATTTAAGCTTCGTATCCCAAATCCTCACATGGGTGACATCTCACGCTTTTTGCTCTCAGAAGTTTTAAGACAAGCCGGTATAAAAAGAGAAGAGTGGGATACAAAAGGGAAATAAGAAAAGGCGCATCCTTGCGGATGCGCCTTTTAACTTAACCTGTCAGAATTATCTGTTTTAGTAAACCTTTATTAAGCCTTGACCACGAAGCGCTCCAATACCGCCCTCGCGGACTGTTCGGACTTGAATAATTGAAACTAAGGGAGGTTTCTGTATAATAAAGATTATAGGTCTTTCAACGGAGGGTTAGATGGATAAACGTAGAGAAACAGAGTTTGCCGAGACAGGGTTTTCTCCCGAGCAGATTCGATTACATCGGAAAATCCTGAAAGCAAAAGGGCCTCGATGGCGAGCGCGCATAGCAAAGATTGCGGAGCGAGAGCGTAAGGCGCAAGTGCTGCTGGATGAAATTCACAAGGGTCTTCCGAAAGACATGACGAGCGTTGTTATGGTGAATGCAGACACCAAGGAATGGTTCAACAAAAAGAATGTTGATGCCTGCTGGAGGGAAGCAAGAAAGCGTTGGGGAAAAGACATTGCCGGTCCTCCCATCCATACAATTACGTTAACTGAACCCGAGGAGTACATACCGCCGCCAGAAATTTTTCGAATCTAACCCATTACGAAAAACGAAAGCCGCCCACAGGCGGCTTTCTCTATGACAATCTTTCTTTTTCTCGTGCACTATTTCTGTCCTCTTCCATCTCAGTATCTATTTCTTGCATCCGCTGCAATATTTGCCGCCCCTGTTCGGGGCTCTTCTGCGGTTTAAGGTTTTCTAATTCGAGTTCTACTTCCAATCCTGCTTTCTCACGTATTAAATCCATATTCTTAGAATCAGCTAACGTCGCTGCATAACTCTCTTTAGCCGCTTTCAGCTCAGCTTGTGCCGCCCCCAATCCAGGATCAGCATTAATGGCTTCTGGCGTAAGACGAGGTGTGCCCCGGAAACGTTCGAAGAATGACATGAGTAAATTATACTATAAAACTTATCGAGGAGAACAAACGCTGCCCACTCGGCAGGAGGTGAAGGGGTTCGTCGCGCCGCGCACTTCAAAGTGAAGATGCGGTCCGGTCGCGCGGCCGGTCGCACCGACGTACCCGATGATTTGACGGTTGAAGACCGGTCCGGGAGAAACTATCGCATTTTTCATGTGAGAATAGAGTGTCTGACTGCCGTTGTCGTGCGAGATGACGACATAGTTGCCGTAGCCGCCGTTCCACGCGCCGTTGTTGCGCACGATGATGACCATTCCGTTCGCCGCCGCATAAATCGGTGTGCCGCGAGCGGCGCCGATGTCAATTCCGTTCCATCCATGCAATCCTTGTGTGATGACGCCGCCCGGCACGGGATTGCTGAAGTATCCAGTTTGTGCGGAGTCATACGGCTCGCGAGGAACAGACGGAGAACGCGCGCGCGGCGGCGGCGCGACGATTTCGCCTCCGGGGATGATGATAATTGAACCGATTTCGAGAGGAACCGCAAGGTCAAGGCCGTTGAACTGGGCTATTTCGTTTGCATCGCCGCCATATTTCTTTGCGAGCGACTTTAACGTATCACTCTTCACGACTGTGTGTTTGATGCCTGAGACAGGCAGAATGATGAGTATATCGCCCTCATGCAACACGGCGTTTCTGCCACTAAGATTGTTCGCCCAGACAATAGTATCCATCGTGACGCCGAACATATCCGCGATTTCTGAAAGAGTATCGCCTTCGCGTACGGGATATATCGAGATGCGACCGGGCGGTATATCATTCGCAATTTCGGCAATGGTGCCGTCGGGGCCGCTGCGAGAAACAAGGGCAGAGCCGCCCGAGGTGGCGAGCGCAATGGGCGCGCCTGCATTCGGATTCCTGTTTATGGACGCCATGAGCACCGGCGTTGAGGCGCTTGGGATAAATGCAGTGGTCGCCGCGTCCGCATTCGTAGAAAAAGGCCAGAAAGCGCTCGCGCGGTCTGGCAAAAAAGCTGCAGCCCCTATGACAGCCGCGAATCCGAGTATGAAGAATTGCTGGTTGAATGTAATGGGGAAACAAGGCTAGTCGGCGGGTCTTTCTTATACAAAAATGGCTTACATATCGCGTATATAAGCCATTTCTTGAGTATCTGTATATCAGTCGATACAGAGAGTATAGCTCTGTAGGGGCGGTAGTCAATCGCCCATTGAGATGCCTGTGGAGAGCGGTTTTGGGGTATAGTCCGTAAGTGAAATATCTTGGGGGACTGAATGATGCGCAGAGGCGTGCCGTGCTTGCCACAGATGGTCCAATCTCGGTTCTCGCGGGCGCCGGGAGCGGTAAAACACGCGTTCTCACGACGCGCATTTACCATCTTATCCGAGAAGGCGTTCCTGCCTATCAAATTCTTGCCGTCACCTTCACCAATAAAGCCGCCCGTGAGATGCGCGAGCGGGTCCGAAAGATGCTTGGCGAAGAAAATACTTCCTCGTCTCCTTTTATAGCGACCTTCCACGGCCTCGGTCGAGAGCTCTTGGAGAGCTATGGGAAAGCCATCGGTGTCCCGCGCTTCTTCAGCATCTACGACCGCGATGATTCAGAAAAGGTTGTGGCCGCGGCGCTGAAAGCGCTTGATGTTGGAGCGAAAGACCTGCCTGCGCAGGCAGGGCTTTCGCCACGAGCGGTTCTCGGCAGAATTTCACGCCATAAGGGAGAAGGAATGCGTGTGCATGAGTTCTACGAGAAACATGCCCGTTCGGGTTTCGGCAATCGCATCGCCGCGGAAGTATGGCTCCGCTACGAAAAGTCGCTCGCGGCGGAGAAAGCACTTGATTTCGACGACCTCATCGCGCTCCCCGTACGGATGCTTGAAGAGCACGCCGATATTCGCGCGCTCGCGCAGAATCGCTGGGAGTATCTTCATATTGATGAATACCAGGACACGAACGAACTGCAAGAACGGCTCGCCGGCCTGCTTGCGGAAAAACACAAAAATCTATTCGTCGTCGGCGACGGCGACCAGTCGATATACGGGTGGCGCGGAGCGAAGATGGAGAACATTTTGAATTTTGAAAAAAAATATCCGGACGCGCGGACGCTCATTCTTGAACGCAATTATCGTTCGACGAAAAATATCGTCAATGCGGCAAATGCAGTCATTGAGAAGAACAGAAATCGGAAGGAGAAATATTCAACGACCGAGCGCGGCGCTGGCGAGCCGCTCATTGTTCATATGGCGCGAAGCGCCGAAGACGAAGCGCGCTGGATCGCACTCCGGATAAAGCAACAGATGTCGGAAGGTCGGAAACCAGAAGAGATTGCAATTTTATATCGTACTAATTTCCAGTCACGCGCGCTTGAAGAGGGGTTATTGCACGCGGGCGTGCCGTACAAACTGCTCGGTACACATTTCTTCGCGCGTAAAGAGGTAAAGGACGCGCTCGCATGGATGCGACTCGCAATGGATCCCTCACGCGAGGTTGATAAACTCCGCGCGGCACAATCTCCGCCACGGGGTATTGGGAAAATAACCCTAGGCAAGCTCGCCCAGCACCAAATCCGATTTGGTGCTGGGCGAGCTGCAGGACAGCGCTCGCAATTGCGTGCAGGGGAGCTTGCGAAGGTCGAATCATTTGAGCGTGTTATCGCTGAACTCGCGAGCGCTGCGCGCTCGCTTGTGCCTTCTGCATTCGTAAAACTCGTGGTTGAGAAAAGCGGTATGCGCCGTGTGCTCTATGAAGAGGGGAGCGCGAATGATCGCGAACGATTTGAAAATATAGAAGAGCTCGCTTCGGTCGCTACGCGACACGATAGCCAGCCCGGCAAAGACGGCATCGCCGCATTTCTCGCCGAATCTGCGCTCGCGAGCGACCAAGATGAGATGGACCTGCCTGCGCAGGCAGGTCAAGGTGAAAAAACTGGAGTAACTCTCATGACCGTGCACGCGGCAAAAGGCTTAGAATTTGAGACTGTATTTGTAAGCGGTATGGAGGAAGGCCTTTTCCCGCACCAAGGTATGGGTCCGCCGGTTGGTGGAGAAGACAGTCGCGATGAAGAAGAGGAACGCCGACTCTTCTATGTCGCGATGACGCGCGCGAAGGAACGCCTCATCCTCACGCTCGCGCGCGTTCGCAAACTCTACGGCAGCGATTGCATAACTGGACCCTCCTCCTTCCTCGCCGACATCGACCCGTCACTCGTGCATTATGACGAGACCGATGGAGAAGAAATTATTCAGTTGTAACTTCTTCTTTTACTCCCAGAGTTTTTCTTAATGTGGAGACAAAAGACTCTTGTTGATGAGGGCTTAGTTTTTTAAAATCTGGATGCCCTTGAATATGCTCCAATGCATCACTGAAGTGTTCCTTCTTTAGTTCTTTGTGCCCTGATGACACCAAATAAGAATTGTATGCATTCTCTGCGTGATTCGCTTTTTCAGTATCGAAGCCGTGACCACTAAAAAGTAATGGCCGAACATGCTCAGTGAATCCGTGTGGAGTGATTTTTTCCATATATTAGCTAATTATCTGCTATAGGGTGTAGTGTAGCACCATGTATGCGAAGAAATCACTCGGGCAGAATTTCTTGATGCACGCGCGTATCGCGGAGCGCATCGCGCTTATTGCGGAGCTCGCGCTTGATGCCGTCGTACTTGAGATCGGTCCCGGGACGGGTATGCTCACGCGAGAACTCTTAAAGTTAGCAAAAAAAATTATTGCGATTGAAGCGGACGGAGAGCTTTTTGAAAAATTGAAACTGGAATTTGCGGATGAGATAGCGAAAAAGAAATTGGAACTCATACACGGCGACATTCGCACGTATCCCCTAAATATTACGACCGTGGGGAATAGGGGATATCATCTGGTCGCAAATATTCCGTATTATCTCACCGGCGACATATTTAGGAAGTTTCTTACCTCAAAGAACCAGCCGGGCGCGATGACGCTTTTGGTGCAGAAAGAAGTCGCTGACCGTATTGTCGCCCATGATGGTAAAGAGAGTATCTTATCGCTCTCGATAAAAGCGTATGGCACACCGAAGCGTGAATTTATTGTTCCGCGTGGAGCTTTCAAGCCCGCACCGAAGGTGGATTCAGCCGTGCTCACTATCCGCAATATTTCTCGAAAGAACTTTGCAACAGAAGCAGAAGAAAAGCGATTTTTTATGCTGTTGCATGCGGGCTTTGCGCATAAGCGCAAATTCGTGAGGAACAATCTCGTTGAAGTCGGACTTCCAAGTGGGGGTATTCCGGAGAAAGCTCGTGCAGAGGACTTAAAACTTGATCAGTGGCTTGCGATTATATCGGAGAAGACCCGACCATTGGCGTAATCAGCCCTTCTGAGTAGATGTAATACGGTCCAATCCAACACGCACCGGCGCCGGGCGTGTATTCTCCGAGAAGCCAGCTCGTCGCAGGTATATTGTACGAGAGGAATGCTTGGGACCCCGACATATAAGAGACGAGGGTTACAAAAGTAGGAGGGAGCGGTGAGAGCGTGATGTTCCATACACCGCCATTGCAGGGGAGAGCGAACAGAAGTGCTCCACCAAAAGGAACACCAGCTGCAGCATGCGCACGGTTTGGAATGAAGACCTTATTAAATGTTCGTTCTACCATCGCTAAGGTTCTGCCGATAAGCGAAGTGTCCTGTACGATTTGAGTGGATCTGTCTTGTACTATTTTCAAAAAATTCGTGCGTAAATCGGTCGTTGTTGCGATTACTTTCACGGCCTGCTCTTTCATAGTGGCGAGCGTGGCGGCGGGAATTCCTTGTTTGATTGCCGCATTGTCGAGAGCGGTCAGAAATTTGTCGAAATTCTTTAGATTCGGGTTTTGTGGAATAGTTGGAGGAGTGACGATACTGGTTGAAGAAGAGGGAGTGGTTGCCGGTGGTACATCAAGCGGGCTCACACCTCTCGCACTCACTTTCGACTCGGAAAGCCCGTTGAGTTTAGTTCTCGTATAAAACCCTACATACCCACTGCCCTGTACCAGACCAGCGGGTACCAAAACCTCGTTCGCATACTTTTCTTGAAATCGAATGACTGCTGATTTCGTGAGTGACCCAAAATAATTTGTCTCATTGCCAGGAGAGCCGGGGCCGATGCTTGCAATACGAGTAGCAGAGTCTCGATTGAGGGCCTGTTGGAGCGTGATAACTTGTGTATCTCGAGAACCGAGTGAGAGACTCAGCGTAAATGTGTTCAAAGCACTCGTTTGCGCATATGCACAGGCTCCAAACGAGAACACAAGAAGAACTATTGTGATAGAGGGAAGCGAAACACGCATAAGTACAGGATAGCATGTGTGGATAATGCACATATATATGGTACTCCGCCCGCGTGGGGCACCTCATAACTGCTATACTTCGTATGCATACTATGGGGCAGATTCTGCAAAATTGGAGGGTGTTCGTCGCGACATTCTTTGCGGCAGTCCTTATTGTCGGTTCGTTTATGCTCGCGCGCGGTATCGAGTCGCCTTCTCTCGCACAGGCCTCGACCGAGGCGGCCCTTCTCCAGGCCATCGCGGCGAAGGATACGGACGGCGATGGCCTTTCCGATTGGGAAGAGGCGCTTTACGGGACCGACCCGCACCTTACCGACACCTTCGGTCTCGGCATGGCCGACGGCGAAGCGGTCGCGCGAGGTCTTGTCGTGCCGAAGGCGATTGCCGATATTACAGTTGGGGCTTCTTCTGCCGGCGCGGGAGAAATAGTGGATTCTTCGCTCCCGCCCGCGCCGGCGGAGGGCACCTTAACTGCCGCGTTCGCAAAAAACTTTTTTGCGCTCTTTGTTGCGGCGAAGCAGGCGAAGGGCGGAGCGGATTTTTCTGAAAGCGAGATGAGCGATATTGCAAATCAGGCCGTCAATTCGCTTTCGGCATCTCTGGTTGCCGCGCCGGATTTTAAATCAATGAAGGACCTCAAAGTCTCCGAGTCGAGCCCCGGCGCGCTCATGGAGTTCGCCGCGCAGGCGGAAGCGATTCTCGTAAAGAATACGGCCGATGCGTCGAAGAGCGAGATACTGTACCTTCAAGACGCAATTGAAAAAAACGATGCGACCGCCCTTTCGTATATCGCCTCGATAGCGAAGGCGTATCGGGATTCTGCAGTCGGGCTCGCGGTGCTTCCGGTGCCGGAGGAACTTGCCGCTGATGTTCTTGCGCTCATTAACGCAATGATGCGCGTGAGTCAGATTGCCGTTGATTTCACCCGCACAGAGACCGACCCTCTCGCGACCATACTCGCTCTCCAACAGTATCCATCTGCGGTGCTCGCGCTCGCCAATTCATTCATACGCATAGGAAATCTGTACGCGGCAGCCGACGTTTCTCTCCCCGCTAATGCACCGGGCGCCTCCTTCGTAAATCTCATTGAGAATGTTGCAGCGAAACAGCAAGCCGTCAAGAAACCATGAGTATGCGCCCCTTCTCTTTGGTGCTTGCGGTGCTCCTCATAGGTGCAGTTATTGTGCCATCTGCACTTCTTGTTGTGGTGCCGCAGAAATCGTACGCAGCTCTTCCTGTTTTTGAGACAAATCCACTTGTGGTTGGTAGTGAGGTGAAGACCACGGTCGAGAGCACTATCACTGCTATCGAACAAACCATTGCTACGGTCTCTAACGTTACGGGTGACTTAGCAAGTGTCGCGATGCAGATAAACGCCTATGTCCTTCAGCCGCTCGCCTTCGTTCTCTCGGGGAACTTATTGAAAATGATAACCGCCGGCGTCATTAAATTTGTTATCGGCCAGGCGAACGGGACCGGCATCCCGCAGTTCGTGGTAGATGTGCAAAGGTCTCTGCAGACGGTCGGCGATGCGAAAGCAATGGGGTTCTTCAATCAGTTCGGACGAAATTCCAATTCACCCTTCGCCGCTTCCATCACCTCCTCGCTGCGCAACAATTATCTTTCTAAAACGAGTCTCGCCGGATTCTGGGCAGAGAATATGAACACGCTCGCGCGCTCTTCGCCCAATGTGAATGCCTATCTTGCCGGCAACTGGTCGCAGGGCGGCGTGGGAGCGTGGTTCGCGCTCACGACGCAAATTCAGAACAATCCATATACGCTCCATCAAGCCGCGCAGAGCCAGCTCTCGAGCCTCATCGGCCGGGGAGTGGGAGGCGCCACCGGCGCGCGCCTCGCCGAGCTCGGTTGGGGTCAGGGCTTTGCCTCATGGTGCGGCGCGACCGAGGGAGGCACCACTGCTGACAATGACGGTACAGAAATGGAGGGTGAAGAAGGCATAAATCCTGGAGACCCTTGTTACGATAAAGAAACTGGTCTTCCGGGCACCATCAAGACGCCGGGCTCGGTCATCGTCGCGAGTTTGAATAAGGCGCTCGGCAGCCAACAAGATTCAATACTGCGAATGGGAAATATAGGCCCTCAAATCACAAGCGTCTTGCGCGATGTTGGGACTATCATGAGTACCGTAAACTTCGCGACACAACTTCTCGGCGGTTCGGGAGGTCTCTTCGGCGTCGACCATCCTTCCGGCTCAAGCCAGTCTCAACTCCGTCAATTTGCGCCGACAACTCCCTCGGGAACTTTCAACCCGAGCGCGAGCTACTTGGGCGCTTCGAATACCGGTGTATATCAGGATGCGGCGGCATCCGCAGTCGCGAGCGCCGACCCGCTCGGCCGCATCGCGCAATACGAGTCGGCATGGAATACGATACAAGCGTCGGCGAATGCCGCCTCGACAAGCGTGAGGAGTCTCGCTGATTTTTGCACCGCTGCGGTGGCGACGGCGACGGCGGGAGCAGACCCAACGCTCGCTGCATTTATAACGGCGGCGACCGAGCAGGCAACTGCTGCGCAGACCGCGCTCACGACCAAGATAGCGCCGGTTCTCGCTCAAGCCGCCGCAGTAACCCCGATAATCGCGACTGCGCGGGCGATGGTGGCCAGGGTTCAGTGCGAGGCGAATGTGCCGGACGGGGCATCGGTATCGTGCGACCCGAGTCGTCCGACCGTTATGACTGACTCAATCACGAATACCTACGCCGTTGACGTGCAGATGCTCCAGAGTATGCCGCCGACCGCGCGCGATATCGCAAACGCACTGCAAGACGCGCAGAATTTCGGTGGGGCAGAAGCGAGCCCGGCGGGGTCGCTCAACGTAAGCGGCTCGTCGCTCGTTGACCAGACGAACCTGCTTAGCACGAACGCGGAAGCGCTCAAAACGTCGGTCTGTACGCCGAACGCGTCTGCATATTCCACTTTCTGATATGCGGCGCTTCTTAAGCATATCGTTCATCGCTCTCGCGCTCTTCGTGAGCGCGGCGGGCGCAGCGCCCGCCGCGCATGCGCAAACTTGTCCAACTGGATATAACTACGATGAAAATGATGGTTGTCAGCCCATTCAGACAGGAACGGAAACATGCGCATACGGCTATCAGTATGATGCGAATGCGGGCTGTATTCCAGCGGAGACCACTGCTGGTACACCGATCGACCCCGCCGCCGCAAACACGAGAACCGATTTACCAGCAACTCCAGCGAGCATAGAGGGGTTTGGCACAATTATGGCGTGGATTATGTCGCTCTTCGCGTGGCTCGTCGGCGTCGCGGCGATTACGTTGGATTATGCGGTGTACTACACCGTCGTCACGATGGGGGAGTATGTGAATCGGCTCTCCGCCGTCGGCGTCACCTGGCGCATCCTGCGCGACATCGGCAACATTATGCTCATATTCGGTTTCCTTTCTGTCGGCATCACCACCATCCTGAACGTGGACTGGTATGGCGTTTCAAAAAAAATGCTCCCGATGATGTTCGTCGCGGCAATCTTCCTTAACTTTTCTCTTTTCATAGCCGAAGCAATCGTTGATACCGGCAACCTCTTCGCGACGCAATTTTATACGCAGATTAAAGGCGGTAGTTTGCCGACGTCATCCTATATGCGCGACACGACTTTTATGCAGCAAATTGAAAGAGATGGTGTTTCGAACAAGATTATGGGGCAATTAGGACTCCAGACCATCTATACTGCAGGTAGAGTGAGACCAGAAGTATTTAAAGGTGGAAACACGTGGCTCATTGGTTTTATGGGCATCATACTTTTCATCGTCACCGCATTCGTGCTGTTCTCGCTCGCGTTCATACTCATCGCGCGTTTCGTCGCACTCGTATTTCTCATTATTTCATCGCCACTCGGCTTCGCAGGTCTCGCAATACCTGGATTCGCCAACCTCGCTAAAAAATGGTGGACCAACATTTTTGAACAAACTATCACTGCGCCCATCCTGCTCATGATGCTCTACATAGCCCTCGCCGTTATCACTGATGCTCAATTTCTCACCGGTTTTTGCGGTAGCGGACCCTGCACAAAAAATTGGGTAGGATTTGTGAGTGGTAATGATTTAGCCGGCTTCGCGAGCATGATACTTTCATTCCTCGTCGCGATGGGACTCCTGCTCGCCGTCATCGTCTACGCGAAGCGGTGGTCCGCCTTCGGCGGCGACTGGGCAACAAAAACCGCCGGCAAGCTCACCTTCGGGCTTACCGCAGCAGGATTGCGCACGACTGCCGGATGGGGATTCGAAGCGGCATCTCGGAAACTACGCCAAAGCAACAGGCTTAAAAATATCCCGATTGTTGGGCGATCTCTCGGTGGTGTACTTGATTATGGCGCAAAGGCCAGTTTTGACATACGCGGCGCTCAACCTCTGAAGAATCTTCCTTTCGGTTCTTCTATTGATCTCGGAACTCCGCAAAAAGGTGGGTACCGCCAGCAATTGAAAGAAGCTATTGAGGGACGCGAGAAATATGCAGCTACGCTCGAAATGACCAAGGAAGAAAAGGAAAAGGTAGCCGCAGAAAAAGTGCTCGCAGAGAAACTGGAAGAATTGGGGAAAACTATTAAAGATCAAAATGAAATTGAAATGGGAGCCCTTCGTGCGCAACATACGGCTGCTCTGAAGCCATTCAATACTGATGTTGATGCAAAACGTAATGCGCTTAAAGCGGCTGAAGCTACAGGGAATAGAGGAGAGATTGACCGAGCGCAACTCGCTCTTAATACTGCGCTTCTTGGTGGTCAACAGAAACGTGATGAACAAAATAAGGAACGTGAAACGCTGAAAAGAGAGCATGACAAAAAAGTTAATGACAATACTGAGAAAATGAATGCGGCGAAGAAGCGAGCCGCTGATTTTGCGAAGGCTCCACAACTCGAGTACGCCAGGAATATCCAGTGGGGTCCCGGGAAGATTCTCTACAGGAACACAAAAGCCGCAGAGAATATCATTAAGAATGCAGGTAAATCAAAAGAACAAAAAGATGCCGAACTTCTAGTGGACCTCATTAAGAAAGGAGCAATAACACAACCCGGTGCGACTCCGGCACCGGCACCAACGGCAACGCCGTCAGCAAGCGGAGGGACCGCGACACCGTAGTATTGATGTATGGACACACCTTTTGATTCAACACTCGAGAGCGATATAAAAGAATTGCTCAAAGAAGTACCGCCGCCGGTACGTGCTGTTTTTACAAACGGTAAACTGGAAACTGTCGCAAAGAATCTCATGCAGAAGAATCGGCTGCATATCGACCAGGCGGCAGTTGTAGAGCGTGAGCTCATTCTGCTTCTACTTGGACTCAAAGATTCTACAGAGTTCGTTCAATCGCTCGTAGAAGAAGCAAATCTTGATAAACAAACTCTCGACAGCATCGTACAGGAGGTGAATACACAAATCTTTGTGCCGTTGCGAGAGGAGATGAAAAAAGCGCCGCCACCGACGGGTGTGGTGGGGCCGCGTCCTTCTGTAGCCCCTGGCGTAGTAGGACCGCCCCCGCAGTCGCCGAGCTATTTTCATTTGGAAAATAAGATACCAATCACGCGTCCCCCTACTTCGTCGGCAAGCTCGCCGACTACGAAGGGCACGGTGTCAGTCCAACGTTCTGATTTGAGAAATGTTTTAGCATCGGTCACTGGCGAAAAACTGCTTGAGGACCATGAAGAGCCCCATATTGAATTTAGAAAAACAGTACCGCCGCCCCAGAATCTCCCAGGTGCGATACTGCATCCGCCACTTACGCCAAAACCTCCCATTATTCCCCCTCCAACACCGCCGAAACCCGTTTCTCCCCCCGTACTCGTTGCCCCACCTCCGCTCAAGGTTTATTCAGCCGACCCCTATAGAGAGCCTATAGAATAGTAGTGAGCAGTAAGCAGGAGCAGGAGGCAGGAAACAGTATGCAAACGAAAGGATATCAATCACTGTCAGTTTGGCAAAAAGCCATGGAACTTGCGCGCGAGATTTACGCGTTAACTGAAAAGTTTCCACAGAAAGAACAGTTCGGTCTTTGTGACCAAATGAAAAGGGCGGCTGTTTCAATTCCCTCAAACATTGCAGAGGGATACCGTCGTGGTTCCAAGAAGGATTACGCACATTTTGTTTCTATTGCCCACGGGTCTCTTTCCGAACTGGAGACACAAATCTTGCTCGCACAGAGCGTATATCCGCGTTTTGCATATGGGAAAACACTTGAACTTACTGAAGAGATCGGTCGTATGTTGTATGGTCTTTCTCGTGTTCTTAGGGATTAACCTGCTTACTGCTCCTGCCTCCTGCTCCTAAACCCGCGAGTTGCGTTCTTATACATCTTTATATATAGTATCTGCATCCCGCAACTTGCGGGTTTTATAAATGGCCACCATCAATCAACTCTCCAAGAGAGGACGCACAACCAAATCGTCTAAGACGAGCAAGCCCGCGCTGGCGCGCGGTTTTAATGCGCTTTCGAATCGTCCGACGTTTTATCCGTCGCCCTTCAAACGCGGCGTTTGCACTAAAGTAACTACGAAGACGCCGAGGAAGCCGAACTCTGCTATACGTAAGATCGCTCGCGTCCGCCTCACCAACGGTATGGAGGTCACTGCCTACATACCAGGCGAGGGACACAATCTGCAAGAACACTCGGTCGTGATGCTTCGCGGCGGCCGTGTGAAGGACATCGGTGTCCAGTACACCATCGTGCGCGGTAAGCTCGACACGAGTGGTCTCGAGAAGCGTCGCCGTTCTCGTTCGCGCTACGGCACGAAGCGCCCGTCTGCTAAATAAGTATGCGCCGCCCTCTTAAAAAGAAGCGTGTCTGGCGAGCCGACCTCACCTACGGTTCGGAAACGCTCACTCGTTTTATCAATACGGTTATGTGGAGCGGTAAGAAGGATACGGCGCGCGCTGTTGTCTATGATGCACTCGCCTCTATTGAGAAAGGCGGTTCGAATCCTTTGGAAACATTCGAAGCGGCGCTCCGCAATGTTTCGCCATTGATGGAGGTGCGCTCGCGCCGCGTCGGCGGCGCCAACTATCAGGTCCCGCGCGAAGTCCCGCAGGCGCGCCGCCTCGCGCTCTCCTTCCGTTGGCTTATCACTGCCGCTCGTAATAAGAAGGGGAAGCCGATGGCGGAGAAGCTCGCCGCCGAACTCCTCCTCGCCTCTAAAAACGAAGGCGATGCGGTTAAAAAGAAGGACGAAATGCACCGCATGGCGGAAGCCAACAAGGCCTTCGCCCATTTTGCTTGGTAAACCGTTTTTTTAATTATGAACCGCGATTATCCGCTTGAGAAAGTAAGAAATTTCGGCATCATCGCGCACATCGACGCGGGGAAGACGACTGTGAGCGAACGCATCCTTTTCTATACGGGCAGCCAGCATAAAATCGGCGAGGTACACGAAGGCGATACCACCACCGACTGGATGGAGCAGGAGCGCGAGCGCGGCATCACCATCACTTCAGCCGCTATTACCTGCTTCTGGACGACAACGGGCGAGAAAGACAAGAAGGATACGGCGAAGAAATTTCGTTTCAATATTATTGATACGCCCGGGCACATCGACTTCACCGCCGAAGTGAAGCGCTCAATGCGCGTGCTCGACGGTGCTATCGTCGTCTTCGACGGTGTCGCAGGCGTGGAGCCGCAGTCCGAGACCAACTGGCGCTATGCCGACGAAGCGAAAGTGCCGCGCGTCTGTTTCATCAATAAATTGGACCGCACCGGCGCATCATTTGAGAGTTCCTACGCGAGCATCCTTGACCGGCTTTCGCCGAAGGCAATTCGTATGCAGATTCCCATCGGCGAAGAGGCGGCGCACGAGGGCGTCATTGACCTGCTCACGATGAAGGCATACACCTTCTTGGGGAACATGGGTGAGGAAGTTATTGAAGGCGAGATACCGTCTGTGCTTCTCGCGGATGCGAAGAAGTATCGCGCTGCACTCATTGAGCGCATCGTCGAACAAGATGACGTAGCAATGGGAACATATCTGGAGGGCAAAGAACCGCCGCTCGATGAACTAAAAGCAATTTTGCGCAAAGCGGTTATCAATAATGAAATTTTTCCGGTCTACACCGGCTCGGCTTTAAAGAATAAAGGCGTACAGCTCGTGCTTGATGCCGTGGTGGATTATCTCCCGTCGCCTGTGGACCTCAACCCCGCCACTGGCACCAATCCGAAAACCGGCGAACCGATAGAGCGTCATGCCTCCGACGATGAGCCCTTCTGCGCCCTCGCTTTCAAACTCCAGACCGATCCCTTCGTCGGCGCATTGACCTTCTTCCGCGTCTATTCCGGCACACTCACCGCCGGCTCGTATGTCTACAACTCCACGACCGGCTCCAAGGAGCGCATCAGCCGCATTGTTCGACTCCAGGCGGACAAACGCGAAGAAGTCGCACAAGTATTTACAGGCGAAATAGCCGCGGCTGTTGGCCTCAAAGATACGAAGACTTCGCACACGCTCTGCGACGAAGCGAATCCGATTATGCTTGAAGAAATTAAATTCCCCGAGCCAGTGGTGTCGCTCCGCATTGAGCCCAAGACAAAGGCCGACCAGGAGAAGATGGGTGTCGCGCTCCGCAAACTCTCGGACGAGGACCCGACCTTCCGTATCAAGACCGACGACGAGACCGGTGAGACCATCATTTCCGGCATGGGTGAATTGCATCTGGAAATCCTCGTTGAACGCATGAAGCGCGAATTCAGCGTCGTCGCGGATGTGGGTAAGCCGCAGGTGGCGTACCGCGAGACTATTCTCGGAAGCGCCGAGGCAGAAGGGAAGTACATCAAGCAGACCGGCGGGCGCGGTCAGTATGGTCACGTGAAGATTCGCATGAAGAAGATGGAGCCTGTGGACCCGGATAAGAAAGTTTCTAAGAACGTTACGCGCGAGGACCATTTTGAATTTATCAACAACATCAAGGGAGGTGTGGTGCCACAGGAGTTTATCGCTCCGGTGGAGAAGGGTATTCGTGAGGCGATGGCACGCGGCTTCCTCGCCGGCTTCCCGATGGTGGATATATCGGTAGAGCTCTACGACGGCTCGTATCACGATGTGGACTCTTCGGAAATCGCCTTCAAAATTGCCGCATCAATGGCGTTTAAAGAGGCGGCGCAAAGAGCGAAGCCGGTCATTCTTGAACCGATTATGCGTATTGAAGTCATCGTCCCCGAGCAGTTTATGGGTGACATCACCGGGAACCTCTCCGGCAAGCGCGGTCAGATAGAGGGAATGGACGAACGCGGCCTCAACAAAGTCGTGCGCGCCAAAGTGCCTCTTTCCGAAATGTTCGGTTACACCACGACGCTCCGCTCTATGACCGAAGGCCGCGGAAGTATGACCATGGAATTTGACCACTACGATACCGTTCCTTCAAACGTTGCCGCTGACATCATTGCGAGCAGGAAGTAATCCAAATACATAGGGCAGTCCTATGTACCGTATGATTTATCCAATCTTCAAGGCAAAGAAAGCAAGAATGTGTGGGAGAAAATAGCCAGTCACGAGTGGGACAATTAGTATCGCCCAAGTAGCTTTGTATTTTTTGAGTAGGTATTCGCAAAGGTCAAATACGCCAAGAAACTCGTGTCCATCATCATTAAGACGGAACCATTTTGTCTCCGGGCCGGTGTTACATCCACAGTCCGGGCATGGCATTGGCCTACCTTTACTTTCAAGAAATTTCATATTGTTTTCCGCGATGGACAAATAGTCTCTATATTTGACCATTTTCTCTGGGTCTCCTCCAGAGATTTCTTCCAAAAAACTCACTTCAATATGACTGGCCGAAAATGGGTAACCGGTTTTCTTTCCATGTTCTGGATGTCTTGCTTCCATCACGTGGGATTGCTTATTTAGTTTCCGCAGAAGTCGCCATATTTGAATGGTGCGCCACATGCCAGCTATCGTATCACACACTTTCCTTTTACATACCGAGAGTAGATAAATACTATTTTCTTTACTTCCGCAGAGAGTTGCATTTGGAAGAGAGTTTGCGTATAGTGAGGCCAACGCATCTTGGCGTCGCTCCATCCATTACAATGAAAAAAGAAATAGAAAATCTGACTTTGAACTTCCTCGCAATGCCTTACGAGGATGGTTATGTAGCTATGTGTAAAGAGACCGGTATCGTCCGTTCCGGTAAGACGCTCGGGAAAGCGAGAGACGCGATAATTTCTTCAACTGAGACTCTCGTAGAAGCGGTCGTTGCCGATAATAAACTAGCGCCCTCTTTGGAGGTCGGCTTGCCTTTTAAGTACCGTGTTCTTTTCAATTGGACTGTATTTAAAATATTGTGCCGTTTCGCAATGGACAGGGTTCTATATGAGACAAATTTCGTTAAAAACTTTCATCCCGATTTTGCTCTTGGGGTATAACTGCACATGGCGCGTTTTTTTCGGAACCGCAGGGCTGATGAGTGGCGTGCGGTTCTAACAGCTTTTGGTTACAAGTGGAAAAACAATCAGGGCGACGATCAGGTGTGGACTCATGAGAAATACGGAATCGCGGTTCTCGTTCCTTCAAGAAACGAAGAACTTCTTTTACCCACATCTGATTCAATGGCGAGAAAAGTTTCTTTGTGTCTCGGAATCAAAAAGAAAGACATCTTGGTGTGGTGGAAAGAAAACGGTTTTGGCGAGTGAAAGTTAGGACATCCGATGTCCTAACTTTCAAGGCCTTGCATTTCTGGTCTGGATTGGTGGTAGAATTGTGGGATTAAAACTAAATCTTTAATACTATAGAAATTTCCCAGAAACTTGAAGATTTGAAGAAACTCAAATTTGGTTCTCCGGATGCTCCCCTTTCCTCCTAGCGGGTTGCATTTCCGTAACGCTTCTCGTATAGTGCCTATAACGCATCTTGGCGTCGCTCTTTGGCTTGTCTGCTGTTATGAGTAGCGAGCCGGAGTGTATTTCCGACTCGGTCGGATATTAATTCGTGATTTATTAATTTAACCGATTACTATGGCAGAATTTAATCGTGCGAAGCCGCACATGAACGTCGGCACCATCGGTCACGTTGACCACGGCAAGACGACCCTCACCGCCGGCATCCTCCACGTCCTCTCAATGTTGACGGACAAGGGCTACAGCGCCCGCGTTGAAGGCGTTGATAAGATTGACAGCGCGCCCGAGGAGAAGGCGCGCGGTATTACTATTGCGCTCCACCATTCGGAGTACGAGACTCCGAACCGTCACTACGCGCACATTGACGCACCGGGACACGCCGACTACATCAAGAACATGATTACCGGCGCCGCCCAAATGGACGGTGCGGTCCTCGTGGTCGCGGCGACTGACGGCGTGATGCCGCAGACACGCGAGCACATCCTCCTCGCCAAGCAGGTGGGTCTGAAGAAGCTCATCGTTTTCCTTAACAAGGTGGACATGGTAGATGAGAAGGACCTTATTGACCTCGTGGAAGAGGAAGTTCGCGAGCTTCTCACCAAGCAGGGCTATGATGGCGCAAATACGCCGATTATCCGCGGTTCCGGCCTCAAAGCGCTTGACGCCAAGACGGTAGACGATGAATGGGCGCAGAAGGCCAAAGAACTTGTTGACACGATGGACACCTACTTTGACATGCCGGAGCGCGAGCTCACGAAGCCGTTCCTTATGCCGATAGAGGACATCTTCTCTATTGAAGGACGTGGCACGGTCGTTACTGGCCGTATTGAGCGTGGCGCCGTGAAAATCGGAGAGGAAGTAGAAATCGTCGGTATCAAACCGACAGCGAAGACGACCGTTACCGGCATTGAAATGTTCAACAAACAGCTCCAGGAGGGCCAGGCGGGTGATAATGCGGGCATTCTCCTGCGCGGCACGAAGAAAGAAGACGTGCATCGCGGGCAGGTCCTCGCGAAGAGCGGCTCGGTTACGCCGCACACTGACTTCGACGCCGAAGTCTACATTCTCGGCAAGGATGAAGGCGGTCGCCACACGCCGTTTTTCTCCGGCTACAAGCCGCAGTTCTATATCCGCACCACGGATGTTACGGGCGAAGTGACGCTCGCGGAGGGCAAGGAGATGGTGATGCCGGGCGACACCGTCACCTTCAAGGTGAAACTCGTCGCGCCGGTCGCGCTTGAAGAGCAGCAGCGCTTCGCCATCCGCGAAGGCGGTAAGACGGTGGGCGCTGGTGTCGTGACCAAGATAACTGCATAAGTTCCGAATGGCTCACTGACAACATGCCAACAAAAATGGCAACGAAGCCAAAAGCAAAACCGAAGGCGAAAACCCCGGTGAAGAAGGCCGCGGCGCCGAAGGCGCCGCGAGCGAAGGTCGTACCGAAAAAGAAAGCGACATCGGCCGCTCCAGTGACAGAGCACAAGCTCCGCATCCGCGTGAAGGCGTATGAGCACAAAATTCTGGATATGTCGGTGAAGCAGATTATGGACACTGCTGCGCGCTTTGACGCCGTCGTCGTCGGGCCGGTCCCGTTGCCGACCGAGATTAAGCGCTGGACGGTGAACCGCTCCACCTTCGTCTATAAGGACGCGCGCGAGCAGTTCGAAATGCGCATCCATAAGCGCCTCATCGACATCCTCAATCCTTCGCCGAAGGTGATAGAGGCCCTCACGAACCTCAATCTTCCGTCGGGAGTCACGATAGATGTGAAAATGGTTTAACAAAGACCGCCAAGACACAAACACACAACCGCTCACCAGGGCGGTTGTGTGTTTTATATCATTTGATACACTACGTGCAGGTCTCCCGAAGAGCGATCGCGTTCTAGCACTTGGTCGAGTTAGTCGACGAACACGGTCAAGATGAGTGCCGTCGCTCTTCGGGGGCATTCGCTCCGATCTTTATTGAAGCAGTCCCGCACTTTGCGGGATTTCGTATTTCTTGCATCTTTTGGAGGGGTAGGGTAGAGAAGCCCACATCACTTTGTTTTGCTATTCACATTCCAATGTTCGTTAAGTCCTACGACCGTGTAGAATAACGAACATGAAGAAAAAAGCGCAGACGGGGAGTATTGAGGAGAGGGTGAGACATAGGGCAAAGCGTAATCAAATCAGAGATGCAGTTTTACTCTCGACATACCTCGCTGTTGGAGTAGGGATGATAGTTATGGCGCCAAATGCTGTGAGACTTCTCAAGTATGTAGAAAAAGCCATCGGACCTTCTCCTCGACTCAAACGGCGAGTGAGCCAGAAATATTCAGAATTGATTGCTCAAGGAATATTCAGACGGACGAACACACAGCATGGATCTCGCATAGAGCTGACGGAGAAGGGGATGAAAATTGCTGAAGAGTTGAGCCAGCGTGAAGAAGTACGTCCTACGAAGCAGAGGAAATGGGACCAGAAATGGAGAATCATTATGTTTGATGTGTGGGAGAGGCGCCGGAAGGTGCGTGATGAGCTGCGAGAAACTCTCAAAGAATTCGGCTTCGTCAAAGTTCAGGACAGCGCATGGGCGTACCCGTATCCGTGTGAAAAACTCCTTGTCTTTTTACGTACACATCTCAAGCTTGGATATGGAGTTCTCTACATAGTTGCTGATGAAATAGAGCACGATGAGAAACTACGCCAACATTTCAACCTTCCGCCACCACAATAATCAGTGTTCGTTATCTACAACGGTCGTATGACTTAACGAACATAGTGACGATGAGGTAATAACGGAGGCTAAGAATGCACACAGCCCGCAAGGACGGTTGTGTGTTACTGTTAGTACAGACAGAAAGGAGGGTAGAACTATGGCAATGACGTTTAAAGAGTTTCTTGCAGACGCGCCGAGAAGAGATGAAGAAGCAAGAAAGGCACAAGTTGCTGCCGAAGCGCTGGAAGATGCGTATTACGATGCTCTTAGTGCCGAAATTGATGCACATCCAATCGGTCGTCCAGTGCCACACGGCGGATGTCATGGCGATTGAAGCAAAGGGTCGCGAGCTAATCACTCGCGGCCGTTCTGTTTCTTGCATCTTTTGGAGGGGTAGGGTAGAGTACCGCTAACGCTACGAACGGTGCCCAATGGCCGGTCCTATGGCAGAACGCGCGATGCGTCTCTGCATCGCGCGTTTTGCTTTAACAATGAAATTTATTCTCGCTAAGAAAGAAAAGATGACCCGTATCTTTACGGCGGACGGTCTCGCGCACGCGGGGACCATTCTCGCGGCTGACCCGGTCACAGTGACGCAGGTGAAGACGAAGGAGGGCAAGGATGCATACTCCGCTATTCAGGTTGGTGTCGGCGTTCGCCGCACCAAGAATATCAGCAAAGCAGTTCTCGGCCATACGAAGGGGAAGGGATTCCAGGCAATCAAAGAATTTAGATTGCCTGAAGGAGGCAGTGAGCAGGAGCAGCAAGCAGTCGGAAATACAATCAGCGCAGATATTTTTGCTGTCGGCGATGTCGTGCAGGTTTCAGGTTTGTCAAAGGGCAAGGGCTTTTCGGGAGTCGTGAAGCGCCACGGCTTCCATGGCGGCCCGCGCACGCACGGTCAGAAGCACACCGAGCGCTCCCCGGGCTCTATCGGCGGCTCGGGCGGGCGCGCGGGAGGCCGTGTCGCCAAGGGTATGAAGATGGCCGGCCGTCTTGGCACAGACCGTGTGACGGTGACAAACCTGAAAGTGCTCGTCGTTGACGCAAAAACAGGTAAGATTATCGTCAGCGGCGCCGTGCCGGGCCGTCGCGGCACGCTGTTGGAAGTGGTAAGCAAATAAATATGGAAGCACCTATTTTTTCTATGGACGGGAAGAAGGTCGGGAGCATCGCGCTTCCCGTAAGCATCTTCGGCGCGCCCTGGCGCAGCGACTTGGTGCACCAGGTCACGACCGCGATGCAGGCCAATCTGCGACAGAATCGCGCGCACACTAAGGACCGCGCTGAAGTGTCTGGCGGCGGCAAGAAGCCGTGGAAGCAGAAAGGCACCGGCCAGGCGCGCCATGGTTCCATAAGGTCACCACTCTGGCGACATGGAGGAGTCACCTTCGGCCCGCGCAATACCCGTGATTATAGCGAGAAGATAAATCGTAAGATGCGCATCGGCGCGCTTCTTTCGGTTCTCTCGCGTAAGGCGAAAGACGGCGAAATTATTCTCATTGATTCGTTCTCTTTCGCTGCACCAAAAACAAAAGAGGCACTCAATGCACTTGTCGCACTTTCAAAAGGAGCGAAAGCAAAACTGCTCTCAAACAAAGGCTCGAATTCTGTACTCATTGCTCTCGCGTCATACAACCAAAACGTGATCAAGAGTTTCAGCAACCTCCAAGGTATTGGGACCGAAGAAATTCGCAGTCTAAACCCGGTTGCCTTGCTCACGCACAAATATCTCATCATCGAGAAGCCAGAAGCGGCATTCAAGGCACTCATGACGCGAACCAAATCTAAATAATTTTTATGGCACTCTTCGGCAAAAAAGTGAGTAGCAAGCAGGAGCAGAAGGCAGGAGCCCGAAAGCATCGCGCGCGGACTTCGAAGCTTCCGAGCGGAGTAGCCCACGAGGTCATTCGCGCGCCGTGGTTCTCCGAGAAGGCCCTCATCGCAACCGAGAAAGGCGTTTACACTTTTGATGTCTCTACGCGCGCGACAAAAGCTACCATCGCGAGCGCCATCAAGGGGCTCTATAATGTCGCCCCAAAGAAAATTCGCATCGTGAATCTTCCGGGGAAGCCGAAGGCGATGCGCACCAAGCGCGGGGTTGGTTTCCGCGCCGCGCGCCGCAAGGCGTATGTCTATCTGAACGCCGGCGACACGATTCAGTTCGCCTAATGCCTAGAGCCTAGCGCCTAACAACCTAGTTTATGAAAACCTACAAGCCAACCACCAAGAGCCGCCGCCACATGACCACGCTGCCGTACAAGCAGCTCTTGTCGGGCGATGCTCCGCACAAATCCTTACTGAAGAAGAAGAACAGTCAGGGTGGTCGCAACGCTTTCGGACGCATCACCACACGCCATCAGGGCGGCGGGCATAAGAAACGATTTCGCGACATAGATTTCGCCTACAACAAGAAGAATATCCCCGCGAAGATAGAAACGGTTGAATATGACCCGTTCCGCAGCGCCTTCATCGGGCTCGCGCTCTACAATGACGGCGCGCGCCGCTACGTCATTCTGCCGAAGGAAGTGAAGGTCGGCTCTACCTTCCTCGTCGGCGAGGACGCTCCTCTCACGATGGGCAATCGCATGCCGCTCGGCAAGATACCTGTCGGCACATTTATCTACAATATTGAGCTCTCGCCGATGGCGGGCGCAAGCCTCGTCCGCTCTGCGGGCAATTTCGCTGAAGTCGTCGCGCACGATGCCGGTTATGCGCAGGTAAAGCTCCCTTCAACTGAAATTAGAAAAGTGTCTGACCTCTGCTGGGCCTCCATCGGCGCGGTCGGCAACGAGGAATACAATCTCGTCGTCATCGGCAAGGCCGGCCGCTCCCGCTGGCTCGGCATCCGTCCGACTGTCCGCGGTACCGCCATGAACCCGGTTGACCATCCGCACGGCGGTGGCGAAGGCAAACAGGGTCGCGGGCTCCGTCGCGCCAAAAGCAAGTGGGGCAAGCCCACCGGCAAGGGACAGAAGACCCGCACGCCGAAAAAGTATTCAAATGTTCACATCATCTCCCGCCGCAAAGTCGGCAAGAAACGCAAGGCGTAATTTGACGATGATGTATTATTCCTGTATCTTTGAGCTATCCCGCTGAGCGGGTTTTTAATTACTTTCATGTCACGCTCACTTAAGAAGGGACCCTTCGTAGACGTCAAACTCTTGAAGAAGGTCAAGAACCTCAAACCCGCTACTGCGGGGGTGATTACAACGTGGGCGCGCCGGAGTCAGATAAGCCCCGAGATGGTCGGTTTTACTTTTGGCGTCCACAATGGCAAGCAGCATCTTGAAGTTCTCGTGAACGAAGATATGGTGGGGCACCGCCTCGGCGAGTTCTCGCCGACCAAGAAGTTCATCCGTCACGGCGGTAAGATGCAGAAAGAGATGGAGGCCAAGAAGCAGGAAGCGGAGATTGCTTCTGCGAAGTCTGCAAAAGAGTCAGTGGCTGCCGCACCAGCCGCTAAGAAATAATATGAACCCTACTTCGCTGAAGCTACGAAGGGCGAGCGCGACACTCAAGAGCCATAATCAGACCCCGCGCAAGGTGCGTCTGGTCACTGACCTCGTGAAGGGAAAGTCAGTGTCTGCGGCGCTCGTGGCGCTCCAGTTCCTGCCGAAGCGCGCCTCGGAGCCCGTGGCGAAGCTCATCAAGAGCGCAGCGGCGAACGCGTCCGCCGAAGGCGGATCCGCCTCCGGCGGAAAGGAGAAGTGGGACGACTTGGTCGTCAAAGACATCATTGTCGAAAGCGCCGGTATATTGAAGAAATATATGCCACGCGCCTTCGGCCGCGCCTCGCTTATTCGCCGCCGCAAGAGTCGGATGAAAGTGACGCTTGCCCCCTACTCCGCTAAAGCTATGAAGGGCACGTAATTTTTTATGACGCATACCGTACATCCTTACGCACATCGTCTTGGCATCATCCGAGATTGGAAAAGTCGTTGGTTTGCCGCCGATAAGTCGAGTTATCGCGAGAATATCAAAGTGGACGAGACGATTCGTCGTTTCCTCACAAAGAAATTGCGCGGCACGTTCACCAGCGGTATCGAGATTGAACGCTCGGCGAATGAGTTACGTGTCATACTTGCGACCGCACGCCCGGGACTCGTCATCGGCCGTTCTGGGGAGAATGCAACCAAACTGCGTACCGAGCTTACGAAAGCGATACGTAAAGTGGCGCCTACGGATCGTCGCGTCGTAAAGCTTGATATCAATGAAGTACGTCAGCCGGAAACTGACGCGGCCGTCGTTGCGTATATGATTGCCGAGGGGCTCGAGAAGCGGATGCCGTTCCGCCGTGTACTCAAGCAGACGGTCGAGAAGGTTATCGCGGCGCGTGAGGTCGAAGGAGTGCGCATCGGCCTCTCGGGGAGGCTTGGCGGCGCGGAGATGAGCCGCAAAGAAGAGCTCAAGAAAGGTCGCATTCCGCTCCAGACATTCCGCGCGGACATTGATTTCGCGCACGAACAGGCCTACCTACCGTACGGCGTCATCGGTATCAAGGTGTGGATTTATCGCGGCAATAAATATGTCGAGAAGAAAACAAAAGTAACGAGTTAATTTTTTTTGTATGCTTTTCCCTAAGAAAGTAAAACATCGCAAGTGGCAGACGCAGCGCAAGAGCGAAAAGCGCAGAAATCGTCCGGAAACGCGCGGCACCACCGTCGCGTTCGGCTCGTTCGGGCTCAAGGCGCTCACGAGTGCACGTGTGACGAGCAACCAGATTGAGGCGGCGCGCAAGGTGCTCACGCGCGCGACCGCGAAGACGGGCAAACTCTGGATACGCATCTTCCCGGACCGCCCGGTAACGGCCAAACCTGCGGAGGTAGGCATGGGCAGCGGTAAGGGCGATCCGAAGCACTATGTCTTTGAGGTACGTCCCGGTCGAATACTGTTCGAAATCGATGGAGTGCCCGAGGATATCGCCCGCGCACACTTGCGGCAGGCGAGTATGAAACTGCCGGTCACGACCTCCATCATCGCACGCAGGTAAATCCTTGCTTTTTCTCCATTTCTATGACAAAAAAAGACCATATGACGACGAAAACCGATCAAGAACTCGCGAGGATTCTCGCTGATACACGAGCCGCGTTCCGCACGGAGCGTTTTTCGGCCGCCGGCGCACGTGCCAAAGAATCGAACGCCCCACGGAAACTTCGCACCATAATCGCCCGCGTGCTCACTGAACAGCATGCTCGTAAACTTCGCGCAGCATAATGTATGGAACAAAAAACTTCCCGTCCCCAATCGTTCGTCGGCATCGTCGTCAAGGCGGCGATGAAGGATACTGCGACGGTCAAGGTCAATCGCTACGTAAAAAATGCGAAATATAAGAAGTACTTCGTACGTTCGAAAAAATTCCTCGCGCACGACCCGGGCAATACCGTGCAGGTGGGCGACACGGTGACCATAGTCGCGACGCGTCCAATCAGCAAGCGCAAGCGTTTCCGTATTGCTAGTAACCTAGCGCCTAGCGCCTAGCTTTATATGTTGCAGCCCCAATCCATCGTCTCTGTTGCGGACAATTCCGGCGGTCAGGTCGCTCGGATTTTCAAGGTGCTTGGCGGAAGTAAGCGTCGCTATGCCGGCATTGGCGATACGGTTGTTGTTTCCATACAGACTGCGGCTCCGAGGAAAGCGGTGAAGAAAAAGGATATCTATCGCGCGGTCGTCGTGCGGCAGACCAAACCCTTTGCCCGCAAGGACGGCTCTTACATTCGTTTTGATGAGAATGCGGTCGTACTCATCGAGAAGCAGGGCAAGGAGATGGCACCGAAAGGGAACCGTATCTTCGGTCCGGTGCCACGCGAGCTTTCCGAGCGCGGTTGGCACTCTATCGTATCTCTCGCGCCTGAAGTCGTGTAATTATTTGTATGAAAATAAAAAAAGGAGATAAGGTAAAGGTGATAACGGGGAAGGACAAAGGCAAGTCCGGCGTTGTTCTGCGCGCGCTCCCGCGCGAGGACAGAGTTATCGTGGAGGGCGTCGCGCTCTACAAGCGCCACCTGAAGGGCAGTGCGGGGAAGGTCGGCAGAATTATTGAGAAGTCCCGACCGATTCATGTCTCCAATGTGAAGATTGTAGAAAAATAATTATGTCTATTACCAAACAGCGTCAGCAATCGACTTACCTCGCGCTCGCGGAGACGTTCGGCTACACGAGCCCGATGCAGAGCCCGCGTATCAGCAAAGTTATTGTGTCTTCGGGTGTCGGCAAGAAACGCGACAAAAAGCAATTAGAACTCATTGAGAACCGCCTCGCGAAGATTACAGGGCAGAAGCCGGCGGCGCGCGGCGCGCGTCTCTCTATCGCCGCCTTCAAGGTGCGCGAGGGCGATACGGTCGGGCTCCAGGTCACGCTCCGCGGCGCGCGGATGTACGATTTCGTAGACAAGCTCATCCATATCGCGCTCCCGCGCACGCGCGACTTCCGCGGCATCTCGGCGAAAGCCATTGATGATATGGGGAATATCACCGTCGGTGTCCGTGAGCACACCATCTTCCCCGAGACCTCCGACGAAGACCTGAAGGACATCTTCGGCCTCGCCATTACCATCGTCACCACGGCGCGTTCTAAGGATGAAGCCGAGGCCTTCCTGCGCCACCTGGGCCTTCCGCTTATCATTGACTCGAGCACAAAACGTTGATATTCTCTAGGCACGCTCTTCGGAGCCATTATTTTTTCTATGGCCAAAAAGTCCCAACTGGCGCGATACGCCAAAAAGGTCAAACTCGTGAAGAAGTACGCCATTAAGCGTGCGGCTTTGAAGTTGGCTGGTGACTCCGAGGGACTCCAGAAGCTCCCGAGAAATTCCTCGCCGGTGCGACTGAAGAGTCGTTGCGCGATCACGGGTCGCAGCCGCGGCTATATGCGAACCTTTGGTCTTTCGCGCATTCAGTTCCGCGAGCTTGCGCGCGAAGGGAAGATACCGGGCGTTAAGAAAGCATCATGGTAGATTCGATGACTCACTATCTATGATAACTGACCGCGTCGGCGATTTTATTATCCGTCTCCAGAATGCCGCGGCCATTGGCAAGAAAGAGGTGTCGGTGCCGTATTCTTCCCACCTCGTTGCCATCGCGAAGAAACTTAAAGAGCTTGGTTTCATAACGCACGTTGAGATAAAGACG